>WUUC01221400.1_pt1 | contig 61853 bp, 118 predicted proteins | sample 6278441 | NCBI WGS metagenome assembly WUUC01 (sample SAMN13675441, study PRJNA597444) | soil metagenome | isolation source: soil | place: USA: Washington | collected 2017-10
TAACGACAATCAAACCTCCTCAGTTAAAACTCCACGATCAATAAGCAATTGCTTACCTTCCTCTCCTGTAATATTTTCCCATCTAGACCAACGCCGTTCTGAGTAAAGTCCTACTATAACATACCCATCACCTATTTCTGTAATATGACCCACACACCAAGGGTCATTTGGATCTTTGTCAGACCAACGATGTGCATGAACATAATCTCCGACTTCATTCATTTTGTAATATCCTTAATTGCATCAGTGAGAGCTTGATAAAAATCGCTGTTGTCAGCAAAGTTCCAACCCCAACCACAAGTGTATCCTCGACAGTCAATAGTACGACGACTGAAGTCTACTTGCAAACGATATTTGAACATTTGTTCCAGTGCCCAAGCTTGAGTGCTCATACTTACTCCTTGTCGGCTGGCGCGGATTGGTTGGAGAGGAGGATTTGAGCCCGTTGATTGAAGCTGAGGGCCGCATAAGCCAAGGCGCATCGTTCGTTCGCTGCCGCAAGCCCGTCGCCTTGGCTGCACTGTAAAACTGTATTCGACAGGTAGCCAATGTGCTTGAGCCCTTCCACAACCAACTCCCGCGCCTTGGTCATTTCGGCTTGCAGAACTTCCACTTTATCTACAATTTCAAACCAACTCGTGTTGTCGCCGTCAAGACCAAGAACTTTGGCGGCGCGAGCATGAAGCTGTTTGGTATAAAATCGCCGATCGCTACTGGAGTTATCGTGCTCAGCTTGCACCTCTTTCAGCCGTTTCACCTCAGCCTGTAGCCTGCTGAGGTGGGCGCGGTCTACCAGTGCCTTGCGTATAGCTACGTGGTTGTCCGCCAGCCACGCGACAACCCCTGGATTGTTCGAGGACCAATCATCGTCGCCCTCCTGATATCCTTCAGGGTCTTCATCGTCATAGGGTCTACGATCCACAGTTTCTGGCATTGGAGGCACTTCCGGCTCCCCGCCAGCAGACAGCACCGGTTCATCTGGAATACTCCAATCATCATTCAAACCGCTCGCAGTCAGAGGAACGCAGCAGTCTCGACGGAAGCATTCAGTGTCACACATATGGTGACATTTACCACCATCTGCACAACGATCACCAATTACTTCTTTCTCACCAACACGAATTCCACATTGTGGTTTAGTCATTTTGAAACCCTCATTATTGCTGCACACCATACTTTGAAATCGTTACGAGCATGATCAGACACATACTCACCGTTGTATTTCTTCAAGCTGTAACCACCACGACCGGGAGCAGCACGTTTCATCTCCCACCGATACTCTTCCGAGTACCAAGCTTCGAATGATTCAGTCAATTGTTCTTCAGTCATGATAAGGATTCCATTAAGATTTGAATCGATTGTACACTCAGGTCGAGATACCAGCAACCCTTTTCTTCTGAGATTCACGAATCTCATTGCAAGATTTCTTCACATGGTTAGCAAATTCATCAATCGACTTAGCACGAGAGGCTTTAGGGACCACAGCACGAGCATACGCCATGTCAATGATAGCTCGACCTGTCTCACTCTCTACAATCTTGTACAGCTCATCCTGGGTGCCTCCTGATTGACGAAAACGCATCGTCTGTCGAGCCTGTTCACCATGTTGATAACAAAGCTGATTTTCTTCAGCCTGAACAGTACCCATACACAAAACAAGTAAAGCAAGAGAACCTGTCAAAAACCTTTTCATAAAATAACTCCTTCTGAATTTATGGATGATTCTACAAAGATCACACGAACCTGTCAACAAGTATTTTACATCAGATACGAAAAAGCCCCACCGAAGTGAGGCAATTCCTTTGTAAATCAGCTACTTACCTTGATGTTACCGCGACCACGTTTGCGACTCAGAGGAACAGAAACCTTATCTGCTCGGTGGAAAGCAAATTGTGTAGCCCCTGTAGGGTTTGCTTTCTCGTAGAAAATCTTAGCCATTTTGTTACTCCTTGTTCTTTTGAATTTGTTTGTTCATTTCAATCTGCATGTTGATGCTTTGATCGATTCGTTCTAGTGCTGCATTTCGTTCACTGTCATAATACTCAGAAGATTTTGGTTTTAGTTCCAGATCAACAATTTCTGAGTTATTCACTTGGAACTCAACATTCGGAAGTGGCTTGACAACACCTTTCGGCATGTAGCTCGGCTGGAATAGTTGATAAACCACAACAAATGAAAGAGCGATGATTACAGGGTAAAAACTTTTGATCTTAAATGCAAGCCAGAACAAAAGAATTACAACTACAGGTACAATGATGTTCAGCAAAGCAATCATTTATACTTCCTTAAAGTAGGTAGGACCACCTCATATAGTCAGTGGTCCAATTTGATTATTACTTACGCATGTCCATGATCATTGGGATATTACCTTCACTACCCATGATAGTTTGTGGAAGTTTACCATCCCAACGCTCAGCTTTGATTCGTTCAATTTCAAGTTCTTTGATGCGAAGCGAACGAGGATCTACCGCTGCGGCCAAGACCATCTGTGCTTGTGCTTCAGTCTCAGCTTTTTCTTTCTCAATCGCACGTTGCATCTTGGCTTCTTGCAATTCACGATCCAACTTAACCTTCGATACCGACAGAGATGCTTCTTCTTGAGCGATCATCTCACGACGTTTTGCACTGTTCTCTTGAGCTTCAGTAATGATTGCGGGGTACTTGATGTTAGTCAGACCGGCATATCGAACTGTAAACGGTGTACGTTCACTCATGACCTTCGACAAGATGACTTGAATGTCAGAGTTGATCTTTTCACCGTTCGAAGCAATTTCAGAGATTGTGTAACGAGTCAGATACGAACGTACTTCAGCTTGCAGAACTTGCTTACCGTAAGTGTTATAGATTGACTCGGCAGAAATCTTACTGAACTGATCGGTTTCAGGGATCTGTGGCAGTTTGTTGAACATCGCCTCTGCTTTGGTTGGATCTACAGACAGAGTTGCACGAAGATCAACCTTGACAATCAGCTTGTCACCCGGAATGAAGATTTCCATCGGTTCAACGTAAGACTTATCTGTGGTGTCGAGAATAACCAGACGATCACAGTAAGCGTTACAGAATGGAAGACGCAGTTTGGAAGTAGGAATCAAACCTTCCTGATAACCATCTTTGGTCATGATCTTACCAACAGAACCCGGTGGAACTTCAACACGCTCACCACAACCAACCATCAAGGTTGCAGCCAGAGCAAGAGCAGCGACTTTCAACATATTTGCAAACTTCATTTATTTCTCCTTTGATTTAAATTAAGTGACACAGATGGGAGTCGAACCCATACACCTTTCGGTCCCACGTTCATCGATACTGTCTCGGTAATCGATTCGAGCAGTCTGTCTACCAATTCCATCACTGTGTCATCTGGTGCCCATTCTACAGAGGTTTTATACCTCTGTCAATCTTTATTTTTGATTCCGTAGAAATCTTTTTCAAGTGCCGACACCCGTGCAACCAATGAGTTCAAGATGTCTTGATCTGAATCTGAAAACCCAACGATTTCGTAAGAAGAATCTTCTAAATCGTTATCTTCATCCGAAAAAGCTTGGTGATCATGTGTAGAAAGAAGAAGCTCATCTTCTTTGATGATGACATCCTCACCAGAGTAACACAAGGCCACTTCAGCGACCAGTTCACCATCCCACATTTGAAATGTTGATTTCACGATACCGAATTGACCATGATAATCATTGCCGAAGCGATTAACTTTTACAGCATCACCTTTTTCTAGTTTGCGGTATGCCACGATCAATCCTCCCATCGCTTTTTATTTACGAATCCCAGTATTGCATATCCAATATCAAACTTATGCCAGATCAAAAACAATCCACCAATAGGCCACAATATTCCGAACATAATGAGCCCACAGAACAAGTCCTCAAAGTTAACCCATCTACTTTCTCGGAACCAAAATACCCATCTAACATATACCAGCACAGCAATCACCGAATACAATATAATCCACAACGTCATTTTACTCTCCTACAACGACAAGCGTATCCTTTAGGGTTGAATGTTCCACAATCGTGACACTCTATCTTTCCGTGTCTAACGATTACCATGATCGCATTATCTAGCCATTTACCAAGCTTGTCAAACATTATTTTCTTCCTCTCTGAACTTGGCATACCACAAGTAGTCATGTACACCAATGTGAGCTTCTGTTGACATTCTTTCATCAGCATACAACTCATCAGCAACCTTTGCAAGCCTTTCGATCGAGTACCCTTCCTGATAGTGCTGTTCAGCATCCAACAAACCCATCATCCACTGACTTCGTTTATTCTTCATCACCATTGACCTTCAGGTAAAATGTTTTGTGGTTCACCTGTTTCAACATATTTGTTCCAAGCATCACGAAGGCTATTGCGTGGGTAATCTGTGAAGTTGAAATTCATCCTCTTTCCATAAGAGTTGATTGACTCACTTCGAACTGGGTGGTTCTCATACATTCGAAAACATAGACACGTGGCCCACTTACCATTATCGAACCTCCACGTCCTTGGTAGGACACCACACCGGCGACAGACAAGCCAACCAGATGGATCATCTAACGGTTGATAAGCATCAATGTGCCTCATCGAATACAGTTTGTCAACCTCTTCCTTACTCAATATACTGTACACTTATTCTCCTATATGCTCAGTGGTGAAATTCCGGGTAGACTTCCCCTAAGAGGTTTCAAACGAAACCCGAGGAGTCACCCAGAGAATATGCTCAGTGGAGCCTCATTCCTCGACGTGCTGTCGATATGTACAATGGTACACAGGGTAGGATAAGATAGCAACATCTTTCTCCCGAGGTGCGCTTCTACCGTCGCTGGTAGCTGCAATGCCGCACCCAATCCAATAAAGGACCACTTCCGCATTATGTGGGCTTGCTCAGTTATCTGCCCTTTAAGGATGGTAAACTCGTGGTTGAAGACGCTAAAAGCCCATCCCGAGACGTTCTGTACGTCAAGGTTGCCCATTCTACAGAGGTAAATCTTTTTTGTCAAGACCCCTTGACGTAGCAAACCAAGGGTGTATGATTGCTCGAAATCAACCGGAGAGAGAAAAATGACTAAGGAATTTGTAGATATTGAGCGTACATGGGATCACTTGCGTTTTGAGTTTGATGGTACTGTTGATGATGTTATCGAAATGCTTAATCAGCGAAAGCTTGAAACACCTGAAGGTTCTACCTTGATCCTCAGCTATGAGACAGTGTATGATTATGGTGATTCGTACAACGTTGTGAAAATGTATGATCGTCGTCTTGAAACCGATGAAGAATACAAAATGCGTCTCGCTCAAGAAGCTGAAGAAAAAGAAAATCGGATGAGAGCTAAACGCGCTCAGCTTGAAGCACTGAAGAAAGAATTAGGTGAAGAGTGATGAAAGGTGGTCGATATACCAAGGTAAAACATCAACCTAAGATGAGTAGCCACGTAGCAGCTTATTACACTCATCTGATGCGTTCGGTTGACACAGGTTGTCCAATGCGAGACTATTGTGTGAAAGATGTTTACATCTACGACATTTTTAGGAATATGGTATGACACTCGAAGAAGCTATCAAACCAACAGCATTCATGAAACAAGACGTGCTCGACACTCTACATCCTCAAGATTGTTTCTTTGCCTTTGCACGGTCAGATAAATACGCACAAGTGCCGTTATTCACACTTGAACAGGTAAAGAAAATGCTATACCTTTCCAACGAATCATACTTTGATGCTCAAGATTTCATTGATCAAATTGAATATAATGTAAAGTAAAGGTGGTTTGAAATGACATACATTGAATATGATGACGCTTTGAATGCTGCGGGTTGGGTACTGCTGGAAGAGATTCAGAAATATCAGAACGTAGATCCACTTCTTTTCAATCACCTGAAGCAATGCTTGAAGCTTGCAATTGAAAAGTATATTGAAGCTGGAGAGAAGAAAACGATGAAACGAGGTGATCGGGTTAAGGTAAACGAAACATCTGGATTTAATAAAGGTGCTGTAGGAACTGTTGAATTCGTTGAACCGAATGGTAAACAGATATGGGTTTTACGAGATGGTTCATCTTCACCATGTTTCTTCCATCCTAATGAGTTGGACCATATTAAATGAAATCTAATCGAAAACATTCTAATGAAGGTGTCAAAGGTCGATCAGCAGGCTACCAACATTGGGGTTGCACACCACCACAAAGCAGTGTACCATTGCTACCCAAGCACATGAACAAGCCCCTTTGGTGGCGAATTAAGGAATGGTTTAAATGACTCAAATTGTACCAACAGACGAACAAGACAATGTCGTTGCTAAATCAAAGCTTTACACAGAGCTGAAAATCTCTGCATATGCAGGTGCTGCCAAAACGTCTACACTGTGCATGGTGGCTCAAGAACTCGCTGTCCCTAGCCTTATGCTAACCTTTAACAAAGCGTTGGCTGACGAGGCTCGTGGGCGATTTCCGAGCTGGGTTGAATGCCGGACTACTCACAGTCTTGCTTATGCCTCTTTTGGTGCTCAACTTCAGAAGAAACTGAAACGTCCACAAGGCGCTTACAAAAACGTCGCCGGTACAGGTACGGAGATTGCCAAGTATTTCAAAACTGGTGACTTCATCTATCTACCTGAAGGTGAACGCGAAGCTCGTAAAATGAAAGCTGGTGGTGTCGGTGTTGCTATCAAAGAAACCGTAGCCAAGTACGAGCAATCTGCTGACGAAGAAATGGGTTATCAACATGTGTCCACAAGTCCATGTGATCAGATTCTTTTGCGTGACAAGAAAAGCATGCAATCTTATCGTTACCTTGTTCTAGGTTGTGCACAGAAGTTGTGGAAACTAAGGACTGACATTCGTTCTGATGTTCTCGCTACTCACGATACTTATTTGAAACTGTATCAATTGAGCAAACCTGATTTGTCTCGATATGAAGTTCTTTATCTTGATGAATGTCAAGACGTGAACGAGGTTGTACTTGATATCTTCTTGCGTCAAAAAGGTAAATGTCGTCTGTATGCTGTAGGTGATGGTTATCAAAACATCTATTCGTGGCGTGGAGCGAAGAACGCCATGCTCGAACTTGATTGGCCTGAAGCTACTTTGTCTAAAAGCTTTCGCTTCGGTCAAACCATTGGCAATGTGGCTGATTGTGTACTTGCTCGTGATGGTCAAAAGATTACCAGTGTCAAAGGTTGGGAAAAGATTACAACTAATGCAATGCCTAAACACGAACTTGATGAAAGTGTTTGGGATAAACAGTACACAATGCTGTTCCGTACAAATGGTGCTTTGATCTTTGAAGCCGTCAGTCTGATGGAACAAGGTAAGAAAGTTAATCTTGAGATTGATGTTTCTGACTTCACAAAACTCCTTGAGTCAGCAATTGCTCTACATGATGGAATGCAAAACAAAGTAAAACATGAATGTCTTGTACAGTTTGCTAACTGGGAGGAATTCCAGATTGAAGCAACAGTTGTTCAGGGTGAATTGTTGCGTGTATTCAATATGGTTGAGGGTGGTAGTGTCTATAATATCCTTGAGGTTTTGTCAACACACCGAAATCATGAAAACCCAGATGTAAGACTTACCACAGCACACAAGTCAAAAGGTCGTGAATTCGAAACAGTAATCCTTGCGGATGACTTTCCATCTCCGTATAATCAACAAGGTCAGTGGATTGGGTTACAGGACATGGAACGTAACTTGTTGTACGTTGCATTGACTCGAACCAAATGTATTCTTGGTTATAACGAAACTGTTAAGTCGATGATCGAACGCTTCAACCGTTACAACAAGGTTGTATCTGACAGTTTCGATAAACTTGTGGGAAAGGAAATACGTCAGATGGAACGAGAGCTTCAGAACATTCTGGCGTAAAGATTATAAAATGGGAACCGTACATGAGTGCAGGTTCCCTTAGTATTGAAGCTCAAATCGAAAGGCAAATGATGGAATTCGGTTCAGGTGTGATCACAGACCTTGATCGTTTTATGATGCCTGACCTAAACAATTGTGATATGGATGGGTATGAGGTTTATACAAATGAACTCGGTGAAATCACAAGATACTAAAATCATTTTACTTGTTGGAAGTCACAACGATCATACAATCCAGCGTTGGTTACAATTGTTAGATGAAAAGTACGAATTTGAAGTAGAAGTTCTTACTTTAGATGAATATTCTGAAATGAAGAAAAATTCACCAGACTTCTTTGTTTTTGATGAATTACCTAAATTAATGGTAAAAGAATCATTGCCATATAAACAGCACCGCAAGGAGACTCCAATTTGGCAAAAGAAGAATCGGTGGGCTTGACATATGAGATATGGGTGCTTACAATCAATGGATATCAAAGGGTTGTATGCACCTCGGTTAAACAAGCATTATACGTGCGAGATAATTTGAGGAGTATTGAGGATTGGAACTCTATGATCTAAAGTTTTCAAAATATACACGATTCAGTGTTTCAGATGTCGATGATTACAACATCAAAGGAACTTTTGATCCAAATGCTGCTTGTGATACTGAGTTCTTTGGGTATCGTGAAACAACATTCAACATTATTTGTGTTGAATCAAAAGTTCAAGATGTTGGTTATGAGTTGTGGTTACCCGAACCAGAAGAAAGTGTTTCTGAGTTCGTTAAATATTTTGATAACAACTTAACATTGATTGTTCAGAACGAAATTGATCGACTTAACGGAGAACACCATGAGTAAGAAATATCGGATTGTTAAGCTCCCATCAAATATCTGTGAAACCCATTTCTATGGTGCAGATGTTGGTGATATAATTCAAACTTCAAATATTTGTGATGACGAAGGTGGTGTTTGGTGTATTGGATCGGATGTTTTTAAAGAAGACGGATGGCAACGTCTTGAACATTACTGTGTATCTCGTGAACTTACAAGTTTCTTGAACTTTGTAGAAGAGGTTGTATAATGAACATTCGTGATTGTGGTGAATATTGGTACATTGACCTTGAAAAGATTCGAGATAAACTAAACACTTTTGAGGATTGTGAAGATCCTTGTGAGATGATAGAATTAGCTCGAACACTGAGTGCAGATGTTGATTCCGTCATGTCAGATATCGATAGTGAATTTGAACTCAATATGACGGAAGAAGAATGATTCTTGTAAGTACATCAGGTATGATGATCGCATGTAAACTTGTACGTGAGACAGATACGGAATGGATTGTGAACTATTGCGATAAGGCATTTCCGGGAAACAAACGGATTCGAAAACATGGTAGTCGTCAACTTCTCAGCAACGGTGATGATGCACTTGAATGGCTCGACACTTGGAGTGAATGATGGGTAAGATAATTTTCTTAATTCACTTGTTAACAGTATGCATTTTAATTTTCTTTCTTTACCAAGATGGTGCTTTTTATAAAAAGAAAGAAACTAGAGCATGTGATTTCGGAAGTGAACACACCATGGTTGGTACATTTGAGTATGAAGTTAAGAGGACAGAATGATGTTTAATGTAGCTCGTGATGAAGATGAACACGTAGATGTGATGTCAATATCTGAGTTTGACGGTTGTGTTTTGTGTGGTGCTTTCATTCCAGATGATGGAAATGGTTACTACGGAACAGAAACACATTATTCGTACAAACATGGTGTGTGGTCTGAATATCCACCAAATGGTGCAACCCACGTACATTGGTACAACAATTAATTAGGAGATATTTATGAAAGTTGAACAAAAAGTAACACAGCCAAAGTTTGATCCAATCACTATCACCATTGAATCAATTGATGAACTTAAGTGGATGATTGCAATTGCTAACACATCAGTAACCCAAGCTCGTAGTCAAACTCAGGGTCTTGGTTTTGTTATCTGCAATGACTTCGGTCGTCAACAGATGGTTCTTTTTAATGCGCTTAGTGAATATCAAGGTTTTATCGTATGAAGTGCCCTGGATGTGATAAACCGATGATCGAAGGTCAAGCCTTTAATGGTCTTCTCCAATGTCATTGGGATTGTCAAGATATTGTTCGTAAGAACATGGGTGAAAAGAATGCAGATGACTTGATCCAACTTCGAATCAATGAACGTCTGCTTAAAGATGGTATCACCCCGGCTCATCCAGCATTCGAACGATTGGGAGGTAAACTGTAATGGAATTCTTTGTTCTTTATGTTCTGATGATCCTTGAGAACTTGCAAGGCTGGTTCGTTGCTGTAGCTGTAATCGCCGGACTTATTAGTGCTGGTTGCCTTTTGAATTCAGTATTTGAACAAGAAAATCTACCAACATTTGCTAAAGTTTTGATTGGTGTATGTGTTTTGTCGTCACTGTTGGCATGCATGATCCCAAGTAAACAAGAAATGGCAATCATTGCAGCAGGTGGTGTCACTTACAACGTGGTAACAAGTGATGCAGCTAAACAAGTAGGTGGTAAAGGTGTTGAACTACTAAATAAGAAACTTGATGAAATGCTTCAAGATAAACCAGAGAAGAAGTAATCAAGCACGAAAAAGCCCCGGCACTATTAAGTGATTCCGGGGCTTTGTATTATCTACCTGAAGTTGCACCACTTTTGACATCTACTCGCAAAACCTGTGCTAAGTCACGCACGTCTTGACGAAGCCCTTGTGTCTCTCGTATCCATTGTTCCTGTACGCTTTTAAACTCTTCCCTGCTAACTTTCCCTTCTTGCAACCTGTTAGTTGCACGAACGTTAGATTCAATACTCTTTTCCAATCTCATAATTGATGCTTGAGTATTTGCTCTATCACCTTGGTATGTAAATGCAGCTAGTGAAATAAGTGCAAGACCTACCCAACCACCAAACTTTTCAATCAAACTTTGTAACTTACCAGTCTCATTACTTACTCCGTTGCTCATTGGCATTAACCCCATCTTCTGTATAGTTTCTAATCAAGCCCTCAATCACCTTTTGGTGCGCCCGTAGACAGCTTGTGTTATTAACCCATGAACCGGCGAGTGAACGTACCGTCTCGCCCGCTGGTTGCTCTATACAGCTTATTCTCAGCAGATCCAAGGGAATGTATTGCTTTTGGTAGATCGTCTCTACAATCTTCTCTGGTGGCTTATTTGAGCAACTGGATAAGATCGGTAGGAAGACGATCATCAATGTCAGCAGTATTCTGTACATCGTTTTCATTGACAGTCTCCTTCTTAACTTTTGATGGTAGAGAGTTGATCGATTGTTGTACAAGTAATCCATCACAGAGCTGTTTATCAACTTCTTTTGTGATCGTGATATACTCTTTCGGTTTATTCTTAATCTCTTCTGCTAAACCTAAATTCTGTTCACTTAGTCTTTCATTCAATTGGACATGCTTCAACAGTTGACTTTGAACATTATCCAATTCTTTCTTATTCGAGTTATAAGAAAGAACAGAAACAGTCAATAACGTTGCAAGAATAATACATAGAATACTAAGACCTTTACTCTTTATTGTTGAAATCAGATTCATCACAAGTGTGCTCCTTGACTTTATCCAAGTCGTCGATTTCCTGATCAAGTAATTTACCGACCATGAAAAGGGTAGCAAACATAATCGCCCAACCAATCAACCATGCTACAGTCATTGTGTCAGTGATCACCCCCAACAGTGCAAGACCCGCTAAACTAACAGCATTTAGCATATTGGCAGTAAACGAATATATATGATAGTGTCTACACAGGTGTTTGTAAATTCGATTACCCATGTTGTTTACTCCCAAATATTTACCGGTTTATAATCAGCAGGAATTTCACCCATACAATACTTATATTGCTCACTGGCTCGAATCTCCAAACCTTTCAGTTTGACTTTCTTACCATCAACAGTCCCAAAAACCCAGTTTGTAAGTTGAAAACAGGCGCCTGCATAGTTCTTGTTGTTAAGTTTAAGAAGTAATGTACTTGAGTTTAAATTACCACCACCTTTGTTGAATGTGAAATCGGTAAAAGCACCCTTCATCCATGGAGACTTGAAAGGAACCTTTACAGCTTTCTCAACAATCTTTTCATGTTCGATCCAATCTTTAACGAATTGATCAATACATTCTTTTTCTGTATAATTCTGTTTTGGTGTTTCACCTTTCTTTACAAGGTGACCAATACAAGTGGTCTGCTTCCCAACAGGGTCCAAATGAAGATGTGTTAAAACACCCTCAGATGGAACTGTTAAGTTTGTAGCAACATATGCACTTGGACCAGCAACACCAGCAGCTATCAGAGCAGCAAAAACCTTACTCTTAAAACTGTTAGTGATCGGTAATTTCATTTGTTTTACCTCATGTTATGTTGGTCTTACAGGTCGTTTAAGTTCATTTGGGAAATCAATATGACCCTCTTTCCAAGCACGAACTTTTGTTCGATATGCGAGCCATTGAGTTCTTGTACCCGGAAGTAAATCAGGAACCTCACCACCAGCCTCATACTCTTCAATCGCCATAAGTTGATTTGCAATTAAGTTAATTTCAGAATTACGCCAAGCATCCTCGATAATAACTTTTTTGGCTCTTAGTGCTAAGGCTGCTTGGGCATCTTTCATCGCTTTTGTAATCAGCATTGACCAATCAATATTGCTCATTAAGAACCTCCAATTCCATAGTTAACTTTGCAAGAGATTCTTCTTCGCTTAGAGGTTGTGGGAAAATTACCAAACCATCTGGGACATTTTCTAACGGGACAGGAAAAGCTTGAGCTTGACTGTAATTCCAAGGATTAGGGAAAAGTAGAGTAACGACTAACTCACCGTCAATTCGATCAACCTGCTCAGAGAACCAAATGGAACTTATTGCTTCGCGAGGGAGAGTGTCTCCTTCATTAATCGGTGACAGATCAAAGTCCTCACCGTTGACAGTTAAAACATCACCATTTTTGATCACTGTCAAAATGTCGTCCCGTCGTTGCGGGCTTAGTATAATTTTCATTAGAACCAAACTCCATAACCGGTAATATCAACACTATAAGTAGTAGATGCAGTAGTAGCATGTCTAACTAAAACGAAGTTACCTACGTTGTTCCCATCAGAAGGTGTGCTAGATCCTGTATTCCAAGAACCACCCCAAGAATGAACTTGCCTTACCACAGGACCAACAAAAGGCATAGCCCAGCTACCACCAGATGTTGCTGCTGAGAAAAACACATTACCAGCAGCAACATCGATAGCCAAACTTAGCGATAATCTCTTATAGCAAACCATAGTTCCATCAGCAAATTTTATATATCTACCGTTTGAGTTTGAGCCAGACTCTATAACAGAACCTGTAGGTACACCACTCACTTGTGAAACAGTACCTACAATATTTTCCCCAGTAAAAATAGGGGACCAATTATTCCAATCGGCAGCCGCTGTTGTTGGGTTTGCTACTTTAGCGGATCTTGTCCATATTGATTTCCCATAGATATTTCGGAACTCTTGGTAAGGGTAAGCTGATCGACCTATTACACTAACAAAACAAGCACCTGTTGTTGGAGCGTTAACAAGCGCAGCCCCTGATGTAAATGCATATTCGCCAGGATCTACAATTGAGTTCAGATTACTACCAGGGGCTAATGTCATTGCTGTACCAATCCCAAAATCACCAACTTTTACAATACCAGATGCCGCCGTTTGAGATGTAGTAACGTCTGATGTCGCTGCTGTACCCAACCCTAATCCAGTTCTTGCAGTGGCCTGACTATTACCACCTGTACCACCTTTGATTATAGGAAGAACCGTAATAGTTGGCTCTTTACCGTTCAAGGCTGTAAGTGTTGCTGTAGATACAGGTTTATTTGTATCACTTGTATTATCCACGTTACTCAAACCAACATCTACTTTGGTTAAAGTGATTGCACCAGTTCTACCAGAAACTGAAGTAACGGCATCTGTATTATCTACTTTATAAAAAGATCCAATTACCTTAGAGTATATCAGGTTATCACCAACGGCATATGAGGTTCCTGAAACAGTTCCAGCAGCACTAACTTTCCACAGGGTTGTGTGATCGGGTACAGCCGGATAAGCACCACCTGACAAACTAACATTACCACCGTCTACCATACTATCAGTAAACAAATCAGAAAAAGAATCAGTAATTGCTCTCAGTCTATCGGCTGTTTCTTTGTTATATCCTTGAAGTGGGGCGATCATATAGTTTGCACTATTCGATACTGTTGCACCTGCATAAGCAGGATATATACCTAAAACAGTATCACTTGCAATATTTACAATCTCATACCATTCACCATCAGGACCACGAAACCCGTCACCAACTCTTGCATTTGAAGCGAAAGTTGTACCTGTTGCAGATACAGATGTTGCTCCTGACACAATGCTCACTGTGCCTGTTTTATACCATGCCATTTATATCACTCCTAATTTAATTATATGGAAAAGGTAACCCTGCTGTTTTAATAACCAGAGCCGTAGGGTATCTATCAGTTGGTACGTTGTACCAGTTAAAACCAAGAACCGAAGTGGATAATTGGTCATCAAAAGTTGTACCGCCCGTGTGCCCCATCTGGAAACTAATTCCTCCAACACGACCAAAAGCACCTTCACTACACCCGCTAGCTGTTGTTGAACCATCATTCTGTAGTACTAAACCACATCCTCTAGACCAAGGTAAACAAGCAGCATACTCAACACCAGATGACAAAGGGTAGTCATAAGTACAGTGACCACGAGGATATCTCTGCCTACCATTCACTGTAGATAACCATTGTTGCAGCAACGTATTTGTGCCACCATTATATGCAAAACCACGGTAACCACTAACAAGGGTTGACGGCACAGGAGCTTGAACAGTGGTTACAATATTTAGTGCCGGTTGTAACGAGTTGAAAGTTATATTACCACTTGAATCAAAAGTTTTAAGATAAGGATGACCTGTTATATTATCTGACATCAAATCGAAACAATAGAATTTAGTAGAAGGTGACGAACATGCATATACAAATGTAATTGTTGTGCCTGACACGACTGTCCCAGTTAAAACACCCGGACCAACGATAAACACAAGAGGGGATTTGAAGTTTGATACACTAAAACCATACATTGCATCCCAAGTACCATCACTAACAACAACTTCGTTAGAAGCTGTCCAATTAGCACCATTGTTTTTATCGGCAGGCCATGTGTTCAGTGTTCTTCTGGACCATGAAGACGTGTAAACCAAATTACCACTTTTAACTAAACCATATGTAATCTTTGACGTGTCGAACAGTATTTCACCATCCTCTTTTTTTACTATTAATTGAGTCATCAATAATATCCGTAATAAATTCTACAATTGGCTGAAAAATACCCCCAACCATTTGTAGCGTAGGAATATTCCCAAGATAAGGTACTTCCTGATATAGTTACACCGGGACGTTTTCCTCTTTCTCGTTGTAAATTTACCAATGGTACAACTATGAAATATTGTGTTTTACCAGCAGGAGGCGCTGGGATGGATATAGAACCATCCACAGCGCCTGTATCAACTGACCCTTGAGTTTGGCTGATACTCATTGTCATATCAACCAAGATGTTATTGCTCGCATCTCTAATTACTAAACCTGTCATATTATAAACTCAAATCGATACCGAGAACACCGTTTGAATGGTAAAATCTCAGGTATGTTCCTGTTAAGATCATTCGACCGTTAGCGTTCGATCCGTTCATTTCGAAAGTACCAGCTTTGTTAATTTGCCAACCAGATGATCCAGCTACAAAGTTGTTACTTTGTATGACGTTACCAATCATGGCGTTTGTGATCCAACCAGTACCAATAAGTGCTTGACTGATAAATACCTGTCCACCACTTACCACGAACGGAGCGGACGTTGTAGTGTTCAAACCATTTACCACAGCGAACCTATCAGCACGCACAAGGAATTGACTCTGAAGACCAGCAGGGCCGTTCTCAATACCTAAACCAATACCAGCAGCAACATATTGACCTTGAGAGTTAACTTCCATCTTGAGAGTCCAAGCGGTATTAACTTTCCCATCTGTGGTAGCTTGTGCTGTAGATACAGTTTGGATAGCCGCACTGTTAGATCCAGCAGTTGCTGTAACAGTGTCAATCCTTGTACTTAATGCGTTATCCGCATTTGTACGTGCTGTTGTTTCAGCAGAGATTGCGGCGGTGTTGCCCGCTGTACTAGCAGTGACTGTATCGATTCTGGTAGACAATGCACTATCAGCATCGGCTCTAGCTGTTTGCTCACTTGTGAGTCCAGCAGCATTATCATCCACCTGTACCTGTATTGACTCCAAACGAGTAGCTGTAGCCGATTCGTTATTCGCAACAACTTGAGTAAGGTCAGTAATCGATGCGGAGTTTCCATCTATTTCAGCTTTATAAACAACAAGCTCTTTGGCGAAAGCTTCATTAGCACTTGCCCTGACTTCCCTTTCCGTTGCGATAGAGGCTTTAGTGTTCCAACCGTTTATAGCATCTTCTTGATCAGCAACACCATCATCTTCACGATAAGCAGCTTGTATTGATTCAATTGATCTTACCGTCGATGTCAGTCGCCCATCAATTTCAGCAATATCAACTTCAACAACATCGACACGTGCAGCGAGTGCGTTCGCTTCTTCGAGGATTGTACCAACATCTTTCCAATATACAAGATTTGGAGGTGGTGTCTCAATTGGGACATTTTCTTGAGCTTGATAAAGCTTGTTACCAAGGCGAACAATTTCACCAGTGATATAAGTCTTAGTTGGATCATAAACAAGTGCATCTGTAATGTTACCAATCTGTTCTTCAAGATCAGCAACAGCATCATCAAGTCTTTGATTTACAGAGCCTGCAAGAGAGGCTGGACCATCGATCAATTCTATACGATCATAGAGTGTTTTGTCAAGAGCAGTTGCACTAATAAGTTCAGCGAAATACTCATTGTACTGACCATTGTCATTGATCTTTGATTGACCTTGAATACCTATCCCTGTTTCTGATGGATACCACGCACCAATGTTACCAGTACGGTCAATTAGTCTACACCAAAAATAGAATATCTTACCTGCTGTCAAACCGTTCATCATGTGACTTGACTGAGGATACGCAAAATCACCAAGTTTTATAGCTTGTTCAAAAGATGATGTTTCACTATACATTATTTCAATGCGTGAAGTATCTTCTGAGTTTTCTTTAAAACCCCATGTCAATTCAATACCAAAGAACTCGGGTGCAGTTTGCAGAAAAGCAACAGTTGGTGGAGCACCTGTTTTACCAGTAAGTGAAGTTGTTGCACTCATACCCCAAATACTTTTTACACCAAGAGCGTTAATCGATCTTACTCGAACAACATATTCTCCTGTGTAAATACCCTTGACATTAAACTCGTTAGCACCTGTTGTCCCTAGTTCAATCCAATCACCCTGACCAACACGAAATTGACCTTCATACAGCAGAGCATTTTCTACACGGTCCCAACTTGCAGTCATTGTTGTAACTGCCATTGTCTGTTCAATGAATGTCTCGGCGGTTACTGTTATTGGATTTGGTGGAGTAATAAAGGCTGGAGGTGTTTTACTGATAGGTCTTGGTTCAAGTCTCGCACCATTATCTACAGCGTTGAATTTACTTTCGTTATATTCAACAGCACTTATCTCATAAACACTTTCTTCTGGCTGAGTAATCTTTGTTACTTTAAACAATTGAGATTTAAGATCAGATGCCTCAAGATACCAAACAGCATCTTTTTGAGGTACTTCTGGGTAAGGTGTGTTGACCGTTATTACACGTCCAGATACAGCATTAATGGTTCGACCAATTTGACCACCACCTTTCTGAGCTATGTACAGCTTATCACCATTTTTAGCTTCAGTGTCTCTGTCTAGAGTAACAACCAGAGTTGTGCCACTAACAAGTCTTCCTGTGAACGGCTTACCTGCAATTAAAGGATCAGCAACACCGATGATATTACCCGGATGAACACTTTTATCCAATCCCTGCAAGCCTGTGCGAAACACAACAGTTCTGTTCAACATGTTGGTTAACAGTGTATACTTCCCTTTACGCTGGGCTTCCCCTCGTGAGGTACAACCAATAGCATTAATGGTAGCCTGTCTGTCACCTTTCCATCTCAGAATCTCGCTACGTTCCCAACTGGCTTCAACCTGTGTACTGTAATGGTCAGTTGGTTCATCATAACTGATGAGAGCAGAAGTATAAATCGATCTTTCATCAGTGCTCGGGTAGTCGAAACTACCTACAATATTTGATCTTGAGAATGTTGGGATGTTTTCTACAGGTTCTGGTTTATCTGCAACAGCAACAAATTGACTACCATCCCAATAAGTCATCCCGTTAAAGATAGAACAAATATCACGTAGAACAGTCCAGGCATCAGCAACTTGTTGAATGTAAACGTTACATGTGTGTCTTGGTTCTACTGTCCCAGCACCTGTACCATCATCAACCATAACGTCACAGTATTGAGCAATCTCGTAAAGATCCCACTTACTTACTTGGTTGATATTGATTCGATTACCCAAACCAAATCTAGAGTTCGTAACAAGATCAAAGAATACCCATGCTGGGTTGTCGGTCCATGCCCACTTAAAAGCACCTGTCCAAACACCACTATATGTTCTAGCTTCAGGATCATAGTTATCAGGTACACGAATAACTCTACCTTTTACTCTTACCGATATTCTAGGAATGTTCCCATTACCAAAGAGCTTCGAATCAAATTGTAAAAAAAGCAAAGCAGTGTTTGGGTAGGATTGCTTTGCGTCAACAACTTCCGTGAAAGATTTAATAGTTGTAGAGTCTTGAATCAAAGAAGATTCTGAGTTCGCACTTGTTCTAACAACTCGAATACTCCAACCACTTGTTGGATCTTTTGGAAGATTTACCCTATGTGTTCTTTCATAGGTTGTATTTGTTTTACCTGTAATTGTTACAGCTTCGTAAAGTTGATATGGTCCACCATCAGTTGAAACTTCAATGTTATAGGAAACACTATAACCAACAGTATCACCATTTTGTTTTTGTTGATACAATGCAGGAATTGCTACTGTGATTCGAGCTGCTGACAAATTGGTTTTAGTGATTTGTCTGACCCACGGTGTCTCTTGTTTCAAATCGAAGTTTATACTAATCTCATTACTTACTTCAGGCATACCTTGAATGTATGTTTGATCTTGAGTACCACTACGCCATTCAAAAGTTACACCACCAAAGTTTGATTCACCATTTGGTCCAATAAGCGGTGTACCATTTAGATAGATATCACTACCTGTTGGAGTACCAGCAAGTTCACCTTCACCAACTGCAAGCAATACTTTCGCATACGCAATAGATAACAAATTGTTAGGTGTTTCGACTGGTTGATGTGGTTTCTCCTCACCACCTTTAGAACCCTCAAGGATGAATTCATCTGAAGGTGTGACATCTACTGACTCATATGATACACTTACGATGTTAGCTTGTAATTCATCTTGACCCATCTTATACTACCCCTTAGTTCTGATCCTCAGCAATAATACCTGCTGATACAATTGCTCCTCCAACCTCTCGGTAACCATATAAAAGTCCAAGAGGATTACCTTGTGCTGTAGTGTTTACTGGTCCACCGAAACCATATGAAGATTGGTTAGCTGTGTCTTCTTTAACCTTCAAACCTTGAGGTTGAGGTGTCATCATTTGAACAACACCACCAACCAACATCGCAATACCAATTGGTGCTGTCGGAGCACCGAAATAGCTTGCTGCGATAAGAACAACACCCAAGATTACTTGAAGAATACCGCCACGTTTGCTACCCAAGTATGCAGGTATGATTCTCACTTCATCTTTACAAGGCATCGCAAGATCAGAACCATTTGAACGAAGATTGTGTTTACCATTGAAAACAACAAAACCTAGACCCTTTGAATCAGAATCTTCAAGTGCTTTTTTAAACCCTTTAATCTGAAGACACATGGCCTTCATTAATTCCTTTGTACTTGAAACACGAAACTCATGATTTCTACCAAATGATCTACCTAGAAAACCACCAAGTTTGACTTTAACCAATCTCTCTTTCATTTTAAATTTCCTTATGACGTAAGATCAGCCTAGCTCTTTGTGCCCACTGACCACCATAAACAACAATCTCAGCATTCTTTCCGTACATGTGGTGCAACATAAATGGTCCACCATGTAGGTTTCTAGATTCAAATGCATTAGTATGACCGAGATAAATACCAGCATGGTTCGGGTGATATGATCTACCAATTTGCATAACAATCATGTCACCGGGTTCTGGTGATTCAACTTGATAGAAACCACTACTCTTGTAATGATGCTCATACAGTGATACACTATCTTTGTTTTCCCACCAAAGTTCATCACGTTGGAAATCTTCAAAGGTAATACCATGATATGTTTTGTAATAATCACGACAAGTAGACCAGCAATCCCATAAACCGTGAACGAAAGGTCGCCCCAATATTTCATTTCTAACTTCTGGAATCCATTGTGTGTAATCACCTTCAGGCCATGAAACTATATGCCATGGTGTTGGTTCACTGTCAGGATCAATACCTAATTCAATTTCACGATTGGAACTCATAACAGCAATATCGTGGGAGCTTGGTCTTGTTGTTCCGTCAGGGTGGCTGTGTACAATACCTACAATCTCACCAAGATCATCTGCATCAGCAAACGATTGTGGGGAAATCTTAAATCCGGTTGTTTTATCACCAGCAATGTTTTCACATTTCACATAAGTTTCAGTTTTACCATTAACAACGACCACACCACAAATTTCTTCAGGGTAACCATCTTCAGCATGTTTGAGAATGGCTTTGATTGTTTTACTCTTTAATTTCTTAGGTACTATATTTACCATTCTCAACACTCCAATTTAAATAATTAAACTACTTGCAATAAACCCACCGAATGGGATTTGATTCTCTTCACCGAAACGCATCTTGCAATCTTTGCAAAGACCACCACATTGATCTAATGCTGGGTTGTCAGTTGGTTCACCTTTGTCAGTAAAATACAAAGTACCTGTGTAACCACAATCTGGACCACGATACCCACCATTCAAAGCCCAATGGCACATTGAGTGTACAATACGACGTGGGATACTTTGACCAGTTAGGTCGGCTGGGGATGCAAGTTCAAACGTTACACTATTTTCATTTTCACCAGATTTACGAGAGATGAACCATGTTTGTTCAAAATACATTTCGGTATCTGGATCAGATCCATTGTCAAGATATTGTTCAAAGGTTGTTATCTCTGTAACTTTTGCCATAAAAAGATTCTGCAACAGAAGACACAAGTTACTGATTGAACCATCTTGGTTTGAAACTTGAAGCGATGGACTTGGTGTAGATCCTGTACCATCAATTTCTACACCATCCATACGATAAGGCCAGCATTGATACTGTTCACCATTCCAAACAATTGGTTTTGGTGGAATCACGTCAACAGCTTGTTCTTTAAATTGAAGTAGTTCTGTTTCTGTATATGGATTCTCATAATTGTGGAATCTAAGAATATCTCCACCAAATTCAGTACAATCTACTTGAATCAATTTGACTTTAGAACCCGGTTCAAGTTTTTGGATTACTTCTCGGATATCAATATTTGCCATTTTATACTCCTGTACTTGCAAACACTTTAACAAATGTTCCAGAGATAGTGTAAAGACCACCACCTTTATCACTGGGAGTAGGATCTTTACATGTGTATAATCCAATGGTTCCTAAAGGTGGAGTCCAAAAGAAACTCTTTGAACCTTTGTGTTCATCAAAGAAAGCCATTATTTCTTTAGCTTCGTCTTCTTTTGCATGAACCCTGATACCATATGATTCATTTTTTGTATTGATCCCATCTGTGCTGATTTGAGCATAACCGTCACCAAATTGTGTTTCAATAACGCGATAGTCAATTTTACTCATGACACCACTTTCAACTCGCCATTTGAATGTTTGAATTGCCAATTTAATTCTCCAGAAATGAAAAGAGGAGATACGAAATCTCCTCTGAAGTACATCATATAATATATGTTTTATTGGATTTTGTCAATGCTTACTTCTCACTGATGGCCCTTCTCAAGTTACCACCAGCACGAAGATCACGATCCATTAGTGCACGATATCTAGAATCAACAAAGTCACCAATTTCCTTACCAAATCCTTGGTAACTAGCTTCGTCAGTTTGAGTATCTGCCCCACCATCACCACTGATGTTCACATATACGTTAACTCCACCTCCTGTACCTCCTACACCAGTCATACGGACGCCAAGACTACCATCCGAAGCTCTACTCAAAGGTACAATTGCTTCAGGACCAGCTTCACCCATAACTCCTTTACCACCACCGGCTGTCGAAAACGCAGTTGGGGAAGAAACAATCGAGTTGGTAAAAGCTCCACCTTGTGCATAGAACTTAGTTCCATTGTCCCAAGCTCCTCCTTTTGCTTGTGGGAAATAAGTATCACTGTAACCACCGGCTGTGGCACCTGTTGCAGAAGAGTTAGCACCGGCAGACCCAGCCGCAAGGCCGTTAGCACCACCTCCAAAATAAGCACCCGCGACAGAAGCAGCCATACCAAACAAAGAACTAAGAGCACTGCTTGCTGCTTGTCTTGCTGCAATCTTAGCCATGTCAGAAATGATACTCAAAGTCAATGACCTGAAGTCCAATTTACCAGTAGTTACAAAGGTTGCCAAAGCATCCCCCATACTATCAAAGGCACCAGATACAGCACTATTCATGGACTTTGCAAATGCTCTACCTTCTTCAGCAGCATTTTCAACGGCCTTGGTAAATCCATTTGCCCAATTTTGATTAGCAGCCTGAAGGTTCTCGTTGTTTGCAAGAATCTGATCAGTCATTTCAGTATGAGTATCCTGCAAAGATCTAAGCTTCTCAGCATACTCAACAGGGTCCATCCCTTCACTTAGTGATTTAGACAACTGTCTTTGCTGCTTATCGAAACTTCTATCATTGTCTGCAAGTTGTTTAGCAACGATTGCTGCATTATCACCACGACCTGCTCCATCAACAGCTCTTGCTCCTTCTTCTTGAAGCGACTCAAGTTGGGAATCCAATGCTGCCTTATAAGATGCAATGTTACGAGTTCTGTCCTCGATACGACCTTTTTCTCTGGCTTGAATTTCAGCCATTTTTGTATCAATCTTTTCCATCGCTACAGCACGAGCCGCTTCCGATTTAGTTAACTGATTATCGAGAGAAATGTTTTGAGCAGCAGAGTTCTTCTTGTTACCTTGAAGATCCTTGATCGCATCAATCTGTTTAGCATATGACTCTGAGACAGCCTTACGCTGCTGCTCAAGGATCGCGCGTTGTGAGTGGTATGTAGCTTCATCTGAAACAAGACCGGCTTCCCCAAGAGCTGTGACGCGCTTGTAGTACCCTTCATACTCAGCAGTGATCAATGACAAGTCACTTTTCACTTCTTGAATGTTTGTGGTATCCAAGGCATTGCCACCTTTCGGTTTATTAGCCTTCTCTCTAGCATCTGCAAGATCTTTAACAGCACGAGCTTCGTTAGCGATCATGATTGTTCGCTGTTCATCTGTAACGTTACCACCAGCAGTGATCTTGGCATTCTCTCTGCGAACTTTCAACAAGTCTGTTTCTGCTTTTTCAACACCTTTCTGAGAAGACTCATAACGTTTTTGAGCAGATGCTTGAGCAGCAACAGCATCACGTCTTTCTCTTTCTGTCTTCGAGGCTTGATCACCCAAGAATTTATCGTAATCAAGTCTAAGTTGTTTCTGTCTTATGAGTGCTTTGGTATCATCAATTTCTTTCTGAATACCGCTACCGCCAAGTCCTTTGAGATAAGTTTGGTTGTTTCTCTGTCTCAATTCAAGAGCGGAAAGTTGGTTCTGAAGAACGACCATCTCTTCATTGATTGTAGAATCACGACCAATATTCTTCAAAGCGTCCCAAGTTTCAGAAACGGCAGTTTTAACACCAATCCAAGCTTGCTCAATATAACCAGCTTGCTCGATCATGAGTGTTGCTGTTTCGCTCGCTGCTGAACTCAATTCTCCTTGAAGCAAAGTTACAGCTTCACTTTCTTTACCTTGACGAACAAGGGCATCAGCCTGAGCCAATACAGAGGCTGTAAGAAACTTATATTGTTCATCCAATCTAACAGCAGCATCTACAGGGTCTTTACCAATTGCAGTGAAGTCTTCAATGGTTTTAGACATTGCTTGACCTGTAGCTTTTTCCATAAGGATCGCAGCTTCAGCAACAGCGGTAAACATATCACCAGCAATACGACCGCTAGAGGCAATCATCGTCAGAGCTTCAGCAGCTTTACCCGCTGTACCAACTGTACTATCAAGTTGATCACGGAACATTGAAAACTGACTAGCACTTACACCAGAGGCATTAGCACTTTGAATCATTGCTCTATTAAAGGCCGTAAGTTCCTGACTACCAGAGTAAGCACCAGCAGCCAGAGCTACCAGTCCTGCACCGATAACAGTTACAGGGTTAACCATTGCAAGCAACGCTGTAGACATACCACGCAAAGCAGGAATAATACCACCGAACATATCCTTGATCTGGCCACCTTGTTGGAGTAGTACAGTCAAAGGTGCTTGACCACCTTGAAGAGATACAATGATGTCAGTGATTTGAGCAGGCATACCACGAAGCGCTGCTTGTTCCTGTTTGTACGAAAGAGAAGCGCCTTGGCCAGAAGCAATACGTTTATTCAACGCTTCACGGTTACGGGAAATAGCCTCAGTGGCTTGGTTGTATTCCCTTATCTGGTCAACAGTTGATACCTTACCTGCTTCCTTTTGAGCACGGAGAACTCTTTCTTGTTGTTCAAGATTTCGAAGTTCAGCACGATAAGGAACAAGACTATTAAGTGCTGAATCATATTCACCACCCATATCTCGAACACCACTTTGAGCAGTTTTAACACCGTCCAGAGCGATACGTTGTTCTGTTAAAGCTTTATTGAACTGTTCTGCACTGATAACCCCAGACTGAAGACCTTGTGAAAGGATCTTAACACTGTTGTTGTATTGGTCTTGTGCTCTAGTAACTGGATCATAAGCTGAAAGAACACTTTGTAATTCACGAGCGAAACGAGCTTCAGCCTGTGCATTGTCATTTGCCGATGTTATCGATCTATCTCGCTTGGCCGCAAATGATGCAAGTTTTTGGTCATATTGCTCAACAGTAACAAGACCAAGTTTCTGAGCTTGGTTCAATACATTCACAGCACGTGTATATTCAATCTCAGCTCTTTCAACTTTACCAAGAGTAGCAGTGTATGTATCAAGCTTGTTTTGAACTTGTGTAATTGCTCTACTGTTATCTTCAGAAGCCAAAGCAGCATCACGTTGAGCTTGTGCAAGTTTCACATAGCTTTCGTATTCAGCACCTGAAATACCACCTTGTGCACCCATACTACCATTGTTTCCAAGTGCTCTTGCTCTGTTGAGTTTTTCAATTGTTGCATTGTATTCGTTCTGAGCTTTTATTTGTTTAGACAGACCATTGATTGTTTGATCAATCTGACGCTGTTCCATAGCAGCAGCACGTGTAATAACATTTTCGCGTCTTTCTGTAGCAGCAGCCAAACGCTCTTGAATACGGAGTTCAACAAGTGCTGCCTTTTCACGTTTATCAGCATCACGACTTTGCTTTGTGTTTAACTGGTCTACAGCGTTTCCTTGCTGAACAACTTTAATAATATTTGCGTCTAAAATACGATTTAGTTTTTCATATTCAGCAGGCATAGTATTTTTCATACCAGAGGCTTCAAGCTTACGACGTTGTTGACCAAGTGCTTCAAGCTTGCGTGTTTGAGCGTCAATCATAGAACTCAGGTTTTCTTCACTTCTTGCCGCTTTATCCGTAGCAGACGAAGACTGTTCATTCATCTGTTGGTTGGCTTTACCTGCTTTAGAAGCACGGTCAGCAGCAGTTGCAAAGTCGTTCAAACCCTTCGTTGCTTGTTCGATTGGACGAGAGTCAATATTGATTTGTAACTCAGCTATCGTTGGCATCTTTCTGATTTTCTCCCATAGTGATGAGTGCTTCGTTCTCCATCACTTGAAGGTCTGGGAACATTTCGTTTATTTGTTTCTTTTTGAATCCAAGCATCTTACCGACAGTTGGGATGACAGAATAATCCAAACCTGTCGCACCACCCATACCTACTCTCCACTGCGTTGTAAGTGCGTGGAACAAGTTAAATGTATTCCAGTTGATATCCCAGACTTCAACAACTTCTTCAGGAATCTCATCAAGTGTCAAACCGAATAAACCTGCTTGGTGTTTATCGGCATTACTGGAATACAAAGCATTGGCAGCGGCTATTAGTTTCCCGAACGTGCCCGAGTGTAAGCCTCATTATATTGTTCCAGAATTGCATCAGTAACAGATACAGAAGTAGTAACCAAAGCTTCGATGTTTTCATCATTGAAATCATCATCAAAACCCCAACCATCTACAATATCTTTTACTTGTGCAATTTGCAATTCGATTTCTCGATCAGCCCACTCTTCAAGCGAGAACTCATTACCGTTATCGGCAGCATTTTTAGCTTCTTCAAACAGAGCAATGTTTTCACTTTTCCATTTATCAAACACTTTAGCCAATGCACGACGGTCTAGTGTTTTAAATGTAAATGGTACTACAAGAGGTTCACCACCAACTCGTGGAATTTTAACAGTAGCATTGAAAGTTGGTTTCATTTGAATTTTGAAAGATTTACCAGCCATTATATTTTCTCCTTAGAAATAAAAATGCCCTCACCAAGAGGCAAGGGCATGTAAGCACTTGCGTGCGCTTTAGCTAATTAAGCACCAGCTTTGTAGCGGGTTACGCGACCTTGCTGTGCCAGCGTGATTGTACGAACCATGATCTGGTTACGAGTCAACGATGGAGTGTTGGTAATCGAAGCAATCGAGTTGTAAAGGATGATGTCACCGTTAACCAAATTCAAACGTTGTACACGTTCTTCTTTGAGTTCATCAGCAGCTTCAACAACTGGTACATAAGGCTGCGAAGGGTCATCAGCAACAGTCAATGTCAGAGTCGATGGGGACTTGGTAGTTGGAATTTGACGGTCTTCATCTTCTTCAAGGAAACCGAATTGATAGAACTGTTGCTCACCACCAGAACTTGCAACTTCTGTGATCTGAGGAATGTTTACCCAAGTATCAACAGATTTAGCAGTACCAGCAGAAGTACCAGCAGGGTACGATTGAGTAGACAGGGTATTAACACCAGTCAGAACAAAAGTGTCAGCGGTAACAACACCAACTTTGAAAGCACGACCAGTAAGTTTTACCCAACCAGAAGTAAGAACAACAATGTCACCTTGTACAAAACCATGAGCAGTAGCACTTGCAATTGCAGGGTTAGCATTACTAATAGCAGTTACAGTAACATCTTCACTGTAATCAGAAGCAAAGTCAAAGGTAGAACCGTTAGGCAAACGAAAAGCCATAATATGTATCCTCTTGTGAAATATTAATTTGTGTCAGAACGGTATTCAAAGTAACAAGGAACTCGCCATTGAACTCCGACTTGTTTCCCTTCCGGGATCTTTATTGGACTTGTAACTTGAACTGAAAAACCCAAACCATCAGTGAACATCTCATTTATTTGGAAGATGTTTTGAAGTTCCTCTGCAATTTGTTCAGCTTTAAGTAGTCCTGTGTTGTATTGCACAACAAGTGTCATTTGATACATTCCAATGAATGCTTTATGATCACCACCCAAAGTATCTGAGAAAGTATCAGCGGGAATTAGGTGTGTTTCAATATGATCGACATCCCCCGATTTGAATGAAACGTTATCATACGATACAGGGATATTCTTTTGTGTTGCATACTCTGCAACTACAGCAGAGAAGATTTTACGAATTCGTCCTTGACTCATGATCACCTCCTATTAGTTTTCACGGTGCAAAGCAATTGCTTCGTTTACGATCCTTGCAAAACGTTGAGCAGTTACCCTTACAACACCATCTGGTGCTTGCATAGACGAACCATATTCAAGATCATATCCATAAAGAACATGGTTCTGAATATAAGCAATCTGACCTGCTGTGAATGTGTTAACTTTTTGTGCGATTTCGCTAAGTGTTGCAAACCCTTCAGGATCCATCCTAACTAAACTTGATGTTGTAGTCTGATCAATACCAAGTTGCCAGTTACCTCTAAATCTACCAGTGTCAACCGGAGAAAGAGTTACAACTGACTCACCAATCTTTAAAACAATTGTCTGAAGTGTTTCATCAACACGTTGTTCTGTTTCTTCAATCCACTGAGTGATTGTATCTAAGAAATCAGCCATATCTCACCTGCAACTTCCAACCACAATCAACACCATTATCATTAAATGGTGAAATATTGATCACACGAGCTTTCTTATCAATGAATGTGAATTCGTCACCAATGGATGGTTTCGGCATTTCACTACCATCAACTTGAACAGGGGATAAATAGATTTGAAAGTCACCATACTCGATGGAAACATTCTTGTATGCGTATTCAGAGTAATTGACTCTTACACCTGAACCATTGAACTCTGTTACAACTTCGGGGAGCGTACCACCTGTGACTGGATCGTATCCACCACCTGTACGCTGATGAAAGACAACAGCCGCTCCTTTACCTTTCGGCTGAAGTGCGAGTTGTCTTATTACCATTGCCCTCATTCTATCATGAAATCCCAACATTAGCAACCCCCTTGGCAACTATTATCACCAATGCTGCGTTGCAATTTACATGGGTCATCACACATTCTGAAGTCGAGTAACTTGTTACGGTCACACTGATCTGCACCAGCAAACCAAGGCATCAAATTATCAGGAGGAATAGTACCTGCCGTTCTAATAATATGATCAAGCAATTTCAGATAGTTAGAAGAAGTTGAACTTGAAACTTGAAGCTCACCAATTACTTCACGAGAACTTTCACCAGAAACCATGTAACCAGATGAAATAGCCGCGAGTACAGTTGCTTGATTTACATTTCCCTTTGCAGCTTTGAGGAATTGCATGTATTGTGCTTCGGTAAACATTGGGTAATAAGGACCACCCGGAATATCACCAATCATCAAAGCGATAAGAGAAATCTTTTCTTCATCTGTCATTATGATTCTCCTAAACAACAAAAGGGCCAGCTTTACGCCAGCCCTTTTGAGGTATTTCACTTAGCTGAAAGTAACATCGAAAACAGCAGCAGGGAACAACAGACCATTCAGGAAGTTAGAACCAACCTTCATTTGAATCAGATCGTCTTCCTCGTTGATCTTCTCGAAGTAGTAACGACCTTGAGCACGCTTGTTGATAGTCGAGAAAGTGTTAGCAGGAGCGTAGTAAGTCTTGAACATACCACGAACACCAGTTGGCAGAGCAACGGCTTTGTTAGCAGCGATCCAAGGTTGGAACACACCTTCAGCATCTTCATAACCACCAGTACCAGCATCGATGAACACCAGACCCCACAGGTTCAATGTACGGAAGTTGGCATCGTAACCAGCAGCTTGATCAGGAGTCTTCAGCAACAGCTTGTTCATATCCTGTTGGAAGTATTTGATTGCTTCAGTTACAAACGGGTTGGTGTAAACAGCATCGAAGAAATCAGTACCGCACAGCAATACGATAGCCTTGTAATTACCACCAGTTGGGGTATTACGCAGAGCTTCACGCATTTGACGTACCAGTTGCGAGCAAGAGATACGTGGATCTTGCGAACCAGTCAGCTTCAGATCGATTGTGGTACGTGTTACACCCATTTCTTCGTAGAAGTCAACAGTGTCACCATACGAGGTAGCCAAGGCACCCGATGGAGCATATACAGTACCAGCAGTCAGGAGCTGCATACGAGCAACATCTTGGGTCAGGTCAAAAGCAGCGTTGTGGGCAGCCAGCTTTTCCATACGAACGTTCATTACGGTTTCGAGAGCGGCTGCTTCCATGATGTTATCAACTTGTGCAACACCATCGATGTCTTGTGGCTTGATAGCATCCAGAGTTTCAAAGTTAGGAATCTTAACTTGAATGAAACCTTTCTTCGGTGTGGTAACCAGAGTATCAGCTTTGGCTTCCCAGTTTTTATCTTTGATCAGATGGTTGCTGTACTGAGTACGTTGAATCTCAATTTTCTTTTGAGTTACAAATACTTCTTCAAACAGACCGAGAGCATCGATAATGCTTACGTTACGTGGCAACTCAACCAGAATGTCGGTAAGTTCAACGTATTTACCTTGACTCAGGCGATCAATATTTTTGTCGATAATCAGAGACATCTTCTCTTCCTCTTAATAAGATGAGGGGTCAATTGTGACCCCTTTGAATTGGTTTAATTAGGCTACGGTGTAGTCAGTAACATCGTCCAGAACCAACAGACCCTGATCAGCCATGAGCTGCTTCAGTTTGTCCAAGTCAGCACCCAAGGCAGTACCATGAACTTGTTTGATGTAATACTCTTTGAAAGCTGCATCGCGTTTAATAACGATAGAGTTAAACTTACCGGCTGCAATTGCACGAGGTACAAAGTCAGCAGCGAAAGAGTGATGATCACCCCAAACAACAGCAAATTCATTAGTGGTTACAAGCGAAGCGTTAGTGGTTACAGCAGTCCAAGCAGCAGCTACACCCAAACCTTTAGCACGGAAAACTACTGTACCAAAAGGGATAGCAGCACTGGCTGCTGGTGGGGTAATGTTTGCGTTATCGTTGCTGAAGTTGAAGTGCATGTGATCAACAAGCAGATCAGAAGCATTCTTCAGGAATTTCATTTCAGTGAAAGCCATTTGTCTTTTCCTCTAGTTTTGTGTTTAATTAACCGCGAAGGGCTTTAGCGCGTTCAATGCCAGCCAGTCGAATCTGTTCAGTGGTAGAAAGAGTAGTTGGTTCTTCTTCAGCACCATCTTCACCTACTGCTCTGAATTCTTCAGCGCGAGCTTCTTTAACGGCTTTCAGTTGTCCGACCATGAAAGTAAAAGCACCTTCATCCATGCTAGACATGTTGGTCAGATATGTTTCAAGTTCAGCTTCAGGAACAACTTCAGCCAGAGAGGCTTTACGTGTCGAAACAATAAGATCAGCAGCAGCCTTTTCAGCAGCAGCCTTGGCATCTTTGAACTCTTCCAGTTGGGTAGTCAACGAAGCAACCAAATCAGCTTGAGCGGTCAGTTGTTGTGTGAATTCCAACACAGAGGCTTCAGCAGCAGTGCGGGCAACTTGTTCAGCGTCAAGCAGTGCTTGCATTTCTTCGAGTTTAGCCATTTCAGCCTTATCTCCTTTATTCGTAAATTTGAAGGCGTCTTTAATAGTGCCCATTTCAGTACCCTCGATATTGTTTTGGGCAACATCTGCCACGTAATCGTAAAACTCTTCTACAGTCATAACTTTGTCAGCTAGACCAAGAGCAAGTGCTTCATCCGCCATAAATACATTCGCTTCAGTATCTTTAACAACCTGAAGTTCAATTTGACGATGTGTTGCAACATGTGAAGTAAATGATTCGTACAAAGTATCAACTTGTGTTTGGAGGCGTTCAATAAACTCAGGAGTAAATGAACCATCTTTCGCAAAAGGAACTTTATCTTTACCAGCGGTAACAAAAGTTCTTTCGTAGCCTTCTTTCTCAAGTGCTTTACTGTTGTTGATCAATTGAATAAGAACACCAATACTACCAACCATACTATCTGCTGACATAACAATTTCATCAGCAATACAAGAGATACCATATGCAGCAGAAGCCGACATACCATCTACATAAGCAATGATTTTGATACCATTTTCGTCAGCAAGCTTTCTGATATAGTTTGCAGTGTCCATCATTGCATGAGCTTGACCACCGCCAGAGTCAACCATCATTGAGACAGTTTTAGCTCCTTTGGAAACGAAATACTCCATCTGTTCTTTCAACATCTCATAAGATGTTCCGCCGCAAAAGGCTTCCCATCCAGTGGTCCGATAAGTAAGTGGACCGCTAATATGCATGATGCCTGTTTTACTTGCGTCTACATATCGATGTGCATATCCAACTTCTTCATTGTCGAAAAACGATTGAGGTGTTACATCAACATCACCTTCAATTCGCTTGTTTACATAATCCATGATACTGGCAAAACTAGTCTGCTCAATAAGGTGTGGAGTGTTCACAAGCGAGGCTTTGATTCTAATTAGTGAGTGTGCCATTAACTACTCCTGTTCGCTGTGTTTGGATCACCAGAAGCTCCTGTACCTGAACCGTTACTTCCGTTAAGTCCTGATTCCATACCACCACCTGATTCAGATGTGAAGTTAGTCATCATTTCTCTCAGTTCATCAATCGGTGTGTCGTCAGGAACTCTATAGTCGATACCTACACGAGCAAGTACAAAGTTAACAACTTCAGGAGTAAGTGGGAGCAGACCGGTAGCCGCTGTCTGTTGAAGATATTTACCAACACTCTCCAATGTCTCGCTGTTAGGCAAGTCAAAGTCAAAGTAAGGCATAATGTCTGTAGGCCAAGAGTTTTGTTCAAACAAGGTCTTAACCAGCTTATGATTCAACTGATCTTTGATTTCATTCAAACGACTCTTAACAGCCATATCAATGATACTTACTTTCGATTCAGCAAGAGAGTAACTACCACCGCTACCACCACCAAGAGACAACACATCAGCAAACAAGGCAACTTGAATTTCTCTGATGTACCGCTGGATAATGGTATTCACATCGTAAGACTTAGTACCCGAGATATTCTTAATCTCAAAGTCGAACATCTTATTACCTTCAGTATCAAGCAGCATTGGTAGGATGAACCCACTTTGTTTTGCTTGATGCGCTCTTTCCATCATCCTTGTGTACATGTTGAAAGAAGCTTCGCGATCTGGATCACGATCTTCAACAAGATATTCAGGAGGTAAGAAGAGAATCTTGAAAGCGTTGTTATCTTGAGCAACACCAATTGCTTCAGACTCTTGGTAAGCTTGTTTCATTTTGTACGGCTGCCACGCAGATACGAGAGGTGATGTACCTGATGGACTATCATTTTGTGGGTTGTGGCGGAAGTGCAAACACTTCTTAATTGGTACATATTTAACACCAACTTCTTGACCAAGCGATGTCCGCATAATTTCCCAACCATCGTAAGTAATCAAATTGCTGTCCGAAGGGAAAATCACACGTTGATCGAAACCATCAATCTCACGACCTTTGTCTTTCCAATACCACTTAACGATGGTTCCTTGACTCCTTGGTGAAAGTGCTTCAACACCAACCAAACCATCATTGTATTTACTACCGTATTTCTTGTTTCGGAATCGAAGTACCATTTCAAGGACACTGAAACCATATCTGTTGAATGTAGCAGCGTTCTTAATCGATGTGATCCAACTATGTCTCATGTCGTCCATTACTTCAGTAAGGTACTTCTGTTGAGCCTTAAGCGTTTCCTCTCGATCTTTTGGAACACCCTTTGGAATCTTTACTTTCCAGACAGCTTCAGCCACCTTACCTTCAACAAACTCAAGTGCTGGTGCGATAGAACCATCAATCGACATCTGTTTGAATGTTTTGTATGCGTGCGGCCATCTTAGTTCATGCTGGCATTCATCCCAGACATGACCACCAAGAGTGATAAGACCAGTGTAACCAGTCTCACCATAAACAATTGGTGGAGATTTTTCATCTCCCTGCTTCAAGGAGGTTGTTTTTTCGGCTTCTTCTGCCATTAGGCAAACTCCTTAATTGAAGGGTGTTTTATTTGAGAGGTTGACAGAGGATAAAACCTGTGCCATATTAGGTACGTTCACACGTTGTGCAAGAATCGCTGTAGCATCACTGATACAGTCAACCATGTCATCATGACCAGATTCACCACCACGTCGTAAACCGTTAAATGCTTCTAGTTCTTTGTAAACAAAACTGTTGTTAGTCTGGATGTTGTTTTCCAAATCAAAACCGCAACCCTTAAGGAACTGCACATGACCATTCATAGCCAATGATGAGAAAGGACGAAACCTGTCAAGTTTAGATTGACTTGTTTTCATTGTCCGTACTCTGTATCCTTTTTCACTCAATGAACGTGTGAGTAGGGATGTAGCAACTTTTGCAGATGCACCGGGATCAAGTGGAATGATGATTTCACAATCTCTTCCATCTTGTGCAGCATTCTCAAGAATGAACTTTTCCCATTCACCAAAAAGAATACGAGTTCTTCGAACGTCATGAATGAAATAGTTACCATTTTTAAGCTTGCTCATTTTGACACATGCTGTATAGTCAGGACTTGGATTTCCATCAGACTTCAATGTACCAGCGAAGTCGTATGCTCTAACCGTTCTTAGAATCTCACTCTTTGGAGGCTCCATCAATGCATCTTCACCGCACCAGCTTCTTTGGAAGTATGTACTCCCTTCTTCACGTGCGGTCCAATCACCTAACAACAACCGACGACGTTCAACATCTGGAAGTGCTTCCAGTGTAGACTTATAGCCGGGGTTTGTTTTCATCAGTGTTGGATTATCATAGATTGTTCCAAGCAATACTTGGAATGGAATAGGACGAGGTTGTTCATCGTCATCATCAGGAAGGTCTGTTCTCTTATGTTTCTGGAAGAGTTCATCATATGTATCACCCCAAACCAACTCACCGCCATAACGGAGCAAGTATCTTGTGATCCCATTCTTCTCAGGATCAGGCAAACCATGTTGAGGATGCCCTTCAGGATAAAGCCACCAACTTACCCAATCGAATAAGAAGCTGTCTGGATCTGGGTTACAACTGATCCACATACAAGGTTCAACTTTCTTACCAGTCTCTTTATCAACACCTAAATCTGCTTCAGAACGAAGACGAGAGAACAACCACCAAAGGTGATGCTCAGAAGCGTGTGTGCCTTCGTCGTAAAATACAGATGAAAGTTCAAGACCTTGATAAAGGTTTTCAGCCGAATCGTTCTCATAATGCGAGAAGCTTACCGATGCTCCACTTGGGAACACCAACTTTTGATCTTTTAATTTTCTCTCAATCTTACCCGGAAATACTTTTGAATAAAGTCTAAATGCTTGCTCAAACAAACCACCCGGTTTCATAATCGCAGTAGAGTTCTTACGAATACAAAAACCACGATAGTTAGGGTCATGAACCCAACGCAAGTGACGCATCAAACCAACATAACTCTTAGAGCTACCGGCTGCACCACCAACAACTAGGATCTTTGCATTTGACTTCAAATATTTTTCTTGGAAAGGAGATTGAGGACGTACAATGTCAGCCATTGCTAATCTCCAAGAAGATAATTTCTTATCTCCATATAAGTGCCTATTCTAAATGATAATCATTATTTTGTCAATACAAAAACAATAATTATTCGTATTTAGCAAGATATTCTTTTGTCATCTTATCTCGACTGCGACCTGTGATACCTACAGACTTGCAAACTTCCTTAAACTCAGTTTCCCAATCCATTCCGTCCAACTGCTCTTTGGTCCAAGGAACACCAGCGTTTGTACTCTTATCTACAACATTTTCATCACTATCAAGACTAAACGTGGAAGGATCTGGTTCAACAAATGCAGCAAAGATTTCCTTGTTAGAATCGTATTCAAATACACGAACAGTTGCTCTTGGTGTTGGTGGTTGTTCCGCTTCAAGAACCATTGAACAACTGTGTGGGAATCTCATGCTTGGAAGTGTTCCCGGTTTTAGCTTGGCACCCATGTTTGCAAGTTCAATTACATTTTCAATCAGGTTAAGACCCAAAGTATCTGAACAGGTTACGTGTAGGTGGTATTTTTTCAAAGTTGTCATTTAATTTACTCCTTAGTGTTGTGTTTCCATATCGAGGCTAAACGTACCAACGGTGGTTGCGTCAACTTCCTTCTGGTTTTCTTCAAGTTGTTTTGCACCTTCGCTGTCACCCTTGTTGTGCACACCAAGAATAGCCATCTCTTCACGAAGACAAGTGTTGTTAAGTGATTCAATTTTATTGACAACGAATTTAGCCATATCAATTTTCTCTTTGGATGGGAGCGAAGCCGCTTCACCCTTGGAATTCTTACCAGTCATACTAATACGAAGAATCTCAATTGCATCAGGTTGCAACTCACACAACTTCATAAGCTGACTTCGCATCTTTGATCGAGGACCAGACTTACTACCCTTTGGCCTTCCAGCAGGATTACCAGATACACCCGGTTTAAATCTTGTGTCTCTTTCTTCATGTAGTGGGCTTTCACCCATATCTTCAGGATACATATTTGTTCTCCAAAGTAATTTTGTTCTTGACATACGAACAATTCTATAGTTCTAATTGATTTTTGTCAATAGCCCTTGACAAATGAAAAAGCCCGCACAAGGCGGGCTATATAATCAAGGTGCGAGTTGACCAGCAGTTCTTTGTGCAGCAAGCAAAGCATTCAACTTGGTAACAATTGCAGTAATAGATGCTTGTGCTGTGGCGATGTCAGTCACAGTTTGAGCAGCAAGGTTGGCAACTGCTGCACTTTGCTTTACACCACCTGTTACAGTAGTTGTAGCGGCAGGGAGTACATAATCAGCACCACCTTCAAACAAAACATCCAAGTCACCTGCACGAGCAAGACCCGTGATGCCAATCAAAGCCAATGCTTCAACCAATTCGTTACGTGTAGTAATAGCCATATTTATTTCCTTTTGTCAAATACATTGGATAACAAAAAACCCGCACTATGGCGGGTTCCTTTATTGCCTTTCGGCTACAATTCCTTGTCGGGTAATTGTTTTGGCAGTAGATGTGAGATTTGAACTCACGGGACTTTGACATCCTACGGTTTAGCAAACCGCTACCTTCGACCAACTCGGTCAATCTACTATGTTGGAGGAAGATATCCGATTTGAACGGATGGACCATAACAGTCGGTAGTTTTCAAGACTACTGCAATAAGCCTCTCTGCCAATCTTCCATTGTTTGGGGTGATCTGGAGATTCGAACTCCTTGAACCGGGTCACAACCGGAACACTGTATCCAGACAGTACGGGACCACTATTGTATCTTAAATTGGTACGACAAGCAGGAATCGAACCTGCTATACATCAACCGCTAAGTTGATCTTAATGAGCAAAAGACCCATACCACGCGGATAGGAAGTTTCGAACCCTCCACACTCTGTGTCTCATCATGTCGTATAAACTTCCCAATAGAGTTCCCTTGAGTCTGATTACCATGCGCGTCATGTCGTTCGTATTCAAGGTAGGCGCGAAGAGTCGCCTCGTTTTAGTTCTGTCTTTCGACCTTCTCTATTGCTCAGTGAGGAGAGCATCGAACTCCCTTAATCCACTACTTTCAATTCTCAGTTCTACAGGTCATGACTCTGCGCTTGCTGATCATCTAATATTCGTGTTGCGATCCAAACCGCCCCATCACTGTTAAATTGGTCACCATAGTAGGCATCGAACCCACGACATCATCTTCCCAAAAGATGCGCTCTACCGAACTGAGCTATATGGAGAAATGCAGTTAAGGTGAACTCCCACAGGGCAGAGCTTAACTGACGGTTTAATATTGTTCTGTAGCTCTACCGATTGAGCTTACTCCGGTGTATACCACCAGAAAGAGGATTTGAACCTCCACACACAGATTTAATTCTTTGATAGAACGGATAACTTAAATCTTAAGTCCGTATCTACATCTTAATTTGTGGTCAACAGTTGTGATCGACATCAAGGATGTATTGTCAAAGTCGTTAACCAAATTGGTGGTCGAAGGATGGAATTGAACCTCTAGCACAAGGCGGGGTGGTTACAGCACCCTGATAGTAGCCATCTATCTCTACAACGACCATAAACATTTAAAACAAATTTGGTGCCGTCACCAAGGATCGAACTCGGGACATCTTGCTTACAAAACAAGCGCTCTACCATCTGAGCTATAACGGCAATTAGACACATTTTAACTTGAGCGCATATATGCGACTTTTCAACTCAACAGTCTGTGTCAGGCTTTAATTTGGCAGCTATGAGGAGAATTGAACTCCCGTCTCTCGCGTGACAGGCGAGGATAATGGACCACTATACGACATAGCTATTTATTACTTAACCTTACCAGAATAAGGATTCTTACCTTTCAAACCTTTGTTCGGATGGCCTTTCGACTTCTCCTTACTCTTTTCGATCTTGGTGTGTTCTTTTGTTGCATCGTAAAACTTTGTCATCTTTCTTACTCCATATTGGTTACAACGAATTTGGCTGGCAAGGTAGGCTTCGAACCTACAATTGACTTTCGTCCTCTGATTAACAGTCAGGTGGGTCTACCAATTCCCCTACATGCCAGTAGATAATCGCGTTAACGTGGGATTATTCCGATCAGCTCACTACACTGATTTAGTCGATTTGGTGCGGGATTACGAAATCGAATCGTAACTTACTGGGTGGAAGCCAGTCGTGCTAACCGTTAAACACTAATCACGCTTTGTTTGGTTGCGAAGGCGAGACTCGAACTCGCACATATCGGGTTATGAGCCCAACCTTCTCCCAGTTGAAAGTACCTCGCAATAAATCTGGTACACCTAGAGGGATTCGAACCCCCGACCTACCGCTTAGAAGGCGGATGCTCTAGTCCAACTGAGCTATAGGCGCATTTGTTTGGTGAGTCCCACGGGGCACGATCCAGCATCTTATCTGTTATGAGCAGACAGCATTAACCGAATTATGCTAAAGACCCATACTACTAATTTGGCAAGCCGACTAGGATTCGAACCTAGAGTTGGCGGATTTGGAATCCGCTGCTGTCCCATTGGAGCCACCGGCTTATTAATCTGGTGCTAACACTCATTACAAATTTCTCCTGAATTTGTTCCATGATGGAAGGTCATAACACACTAGCATCATCACGGATCAAGCTTCTGACTGGTCATCCGATAATCGTAGGAGAGGGACGCTTACCGACACATCTCAGCTAGAAATGCTCTTTTGTCTGATTCATGTTGCCTATTATACAGACAAGATGAATAGGTGTCAATAGTAATTTTAAAAATTTATTAAGACCACTCTTTTGTCCCAGCACCAGTTCCAATTACATCAAACATGACTAACCCTCCTTTTGTAAGCTGAATGTCTTTCTGTAATAGACTCATGAGCATATTCCCATTTGAAGTCGCAAGTATCACCCTTCACAATCTCAAAGTCAACTATTTCTTCACATTCAAGCAATTCATTTACTTCTTCCAGTTCTTTCATCACCTTTTCATAACTATTGGGCGTTTTCACATTGTAGGTTCCTTATGGTTAGTTAATAGAACCTACACTCTACACCAGATTAGCTTAAAATGTCAATACCGTCAATGACCGTAGTTACAACCGATCAATACTTCACGTCCGTCAACCATCATCCTTGCTTCGAATGTTCCACAACAGGTTGATGCTTTGTTATACTCAACCTTCTGATATGCGTCATCAATGAAGCACATTCTGAAACTGTCAGCGTAATCAAGATCATTCATATCGATCAAGCTAACCAATTGGGATCGACACTCAGGATACTCTTTAAATAGGCGAATCATTTCATCATTCATTGTCTTTCTCCATAATCCAAGCAACAGCTTTCACAATTATATCACCATGGCATGATTGAGGTTTACAAAAGCATCCTAGACGTTTACCGTTAAGTGATCGGAGCATGTCTGTAGTGATGAAACCCTCTTTCATTTGATGCCAGAGGTAATCCTTGTATGATGCAACAGCTTCATCACGTGTGTCAACCTTGAACAGAGCTTTCGTTTCAGGAAGATGACTGAACGGGTTACCCCAAACAGAACCTCGACCAATGTACACATCATACTCCTCTTTGTATTTGTTGACAACCCTACACATTGTCACCACCTCTCAAACGAAGCACAAGCGTCTACAAGACCACTCATTGTGAATTCAGGGTCATCATGTACCTCGAATGTTAAAACGTCTCCAGCACTAGTTGTGAAGCTTGCAACACCACACGAAGAATCAGCCAGTACAGCACCTCCAAAGAATTCAGTTTCGCACACGATCACAGAATCACCTCACTCTCTGCTACTGAATACTTTTCTTGAAAAGATAACAGTCGTGAAAGAGATGGCTCTCCTTGAAAAAGAATATGTGGTGAATTTAACCATCCTTTTTCATAATTATCCATAATCTTACGACAACGATCCTCAACCAAAGCATTACACCAATCACAAACGTACTCAGCAAGTTCTTTTCGCGATGACTGGAAAACCCTACAGTACCCGTGGGATGAGGGATAAATAACATCCCATGTGTACATAATACCGTCTTGCATTTCTGAATCCTCATATGTGTTTGATGGTTCCCATTCTACACCATTCGAACTGAATGTCAACACCTATTTATGAAGAAAACATAAGGTGATAAATCACCAAGAAAGAAAAGAAGTGATCGCGCTCTTAAAGCTTTTGATCTTTCTTTAAGATAGTTAATTTCTATAAGGTGTAACCTTATAATAGTATTTCTTAATAGAGATGATAATCTCTATATTATTTTATCTTTCTTTATCTTTTCTCTCTACCTACTCTCTAATATAATACATAAGGTTATCACCTTATAATAATTACTATCTTCTAATATAAAGCTTTTGATCTTCTACTCACTCGCTTTGCTCGTTCGCAGAAGCTCTATTCTATAGATATAATCGGATTCTGTCAACTGATATTTTCTATCGATTTCACAACCCCGATAGGAAAATTCTATTGTACACCATTTCATCATACCCATAGAATGACAACCATCAAACAAACAGGAGACGCGAACGTGGTACGGATTATCGAAAGAGCAAGCACAAAACAATGTACTTGCAGCAGGTGTAAATGTAAGCTAGAGTACGAATACAACGACATGCACTTCAGTCTACATCGTGATTACGGCGGTGGTAGTGCTCGAATAGCTGTGGTAGTATGCCCAAACTGTCAAAATCAAACACGAGTTTCTGTAATTTTCTGAGGATACACAAATGAAAGTAATCGAATTCATCAAACAATTTGCACAACACAGTCCAGACGGTATCGAGGGTGGACTTAAAGCATTGACTGAACAGTTCGCAATCTGCGTAAAGAAAGTCGATGACCTTCTGGTCCTGAACTACAACCAGATCGACAGTCCAAAAACCCATCCAATCGTTATGGAATGTCGCAGTCTGATCCTTGAAGCCGAAACACTGAAGGTTGTAAGTCGTAGCTTCGACAGGTTCTTTAATCTTGGCGAGGCATTGAATGTAATGCCAGATATCGATTGGAATAAGGCAGTAGCATATGAGAAGGTTGATGGTAGCCTGATCAAGATTTACGAACATAATGGTCGCTGGAATATCTCCACCAAAGGTACAGCCTACGGTGAAAGCGATTGCATGGGTTACGGTATTACTTTTGCCGAACTGGTTTATCAAGCACTCGGTATTGACGATGACGAAACCTTTCAGGATCTATGTCACCAAGCCGATTTGTGGCACGGTAACACATACATCTTCGAACTAACGAGTGTTGAGAATCGCGTAGTTAAACGATATGAAGGTTACAAACTTCACTACCTCGCATGTCGTGTAAATGCAACAGGTGAATATGATGAAAATGAAAAACGTCATGCATTACAACTTGGTGCTTATGAAATCAAAGAATATTGTTTCGACACACCTGAAGAATGCATTCGCACTGCCCGTGAGTTGAAAGACCTTGATGAAGGTTATGTTGTTTATCAAGATGGTGTTCCAATTGCAAAGATCAAGTCTCCGGCTTATGTGGCTGTACACCATATTCGCGGTGAAGGTCTTAACCCCAAACGAGTAATGCAGTTGGTTTTGACAAATGAACAAGAAGAGTATCTTCAGTATTTCCCTGAAGATCGAAATGTGATTCAGCCGTACATTGATGCCAAATGTAAGCTTGATCTTCATCTGGTTGAGGCATACAATGCTATCAAATGGATAGATAACCAAAAAGAATATGCACTTGCAGCAAAGAAATATCCATTCCAATCGGCATTGTTCTCTGCTCGTGCCAAGAACTTGTGTATCACGGTTTCATTCAATGATCAACGTGATACTTACAAAATGGATGTACTTAAGGAATATATGCAATGAAAGGTTATGTAAAAATAGATCGTCTTGATCTTTTGTCTGCGATTATTGGTTTCGGTGTAAAATACGATACAGCCAAGGAAATCAAAAACAAAGGAATTAGTCTTTATTACGATAAATTCTACAAACAATCTGGAAAATTTAATCGTTGGTGGAATCGCAATAAGACACCAACTCAATTCGCAAGAGATCACATCGGAGCATTTGGTACATGGAGTGATATATTGCATAATGTGCTAACGACTGAAGAATGTGATGAGGTTGATTGGTGGTGTTGGACTTCTGAATCCAAACTTGCACCATTAAAAGCTCTATATCATGCAGCAGAAGCTGACAATTATGTCTTAATTGACAACGAGTTAGCTGCTGTGGTTAATAAATACAAATCATATTTGGAGAATGTAAATTGAAAGCAATTATCACAGTAGGTGTTTCTGCAAGTGGTAAAACAACTTGGGCACGTGAAATGTTCAAAGAAGGTTGGCGTGATATCAATCGTGACTGGATTCGTTTCAATTTGGTTGCACCCGGTAAAGATTGGAGTAACTACAAATTCAACGGAAAGAACGAAAAAGAAGTAACCGAAATCCAAGGTAAGATGATCATGGAATCTTGGGCTGATAAGCAAAATATTATCATCTCAGACACCAACCTTAATCCCGGTCGTCGTGCTCAGTTGGTAAACAAACTGAAAGACCTTGGGTATGATGTTGAGATTAAATCTTTCCCAATCACTCGTGAAATTGCATTTAAGCGTGACAACCTTCGTCAAAACGGTGTTGGTGAATCTGTAATCTATCGGCAACTGATCGATTGGAATGAATATATTGGTCGTATCACATATGTTGCAGATGAGAATCTTCCAAAAGCAGTTATTTTCGATGTAGACGGTACGATTGCTCAGATGAATGGGCGTGGTCCTTTCGAATGGAGTCGTGTCGGTGAAGATAAACCACGTGAATTTGTGATTGACATGCTCCGTAATTACGCTATGATGGGTTACGTGATCATCATTTGCTCTGGACGCGATGATGTTTGTCGGGCTGAAACAGCTAATTGGTTGAATGAACACGTTGGTGAGATGTTCTGGCATGCATTGTACATGCGTAAAAATGGTGATTTCCGAAAAGATAATTCTGTAAAGGAAGAAATCTTCTGGACATACCTCGCACACAAGTATAACATTGTTGCCTGTGTAGATGACCGCCCTCAGATGATTCGTCTGTGGCATGAACTGAAAATCTCTAACGTGATCGCTGTTGCAGATCCATATTTGGAATTCTAATATGAAAGTTGTACTTGTTGATAAACATTCACCAAGATCGGATGGAGCGCCCGGACTTCCAACTGGTGTAACACTTGGTAAAATTTATGAAGTTGCTGAAGTTCTACATGTCACAGGTCAATATTCAATTATCAACGATAATTTCAAAATAGCTAGATATAGTATGTCCCGGTTTAGAATTTATGAACAAGGTGTTGTAAAACCTCTAAGGGAAGCATTCAATTGCTTGACAATACCACTTCGTTCCCGTATAAAGGAACTCGAAAAACAAATTCAGGAGATGAATAAATGATTAGCTATACAATTAACAATATCGCAACACACGTACGGCAATGGAAATTCCCAGATACTTGTATTGGTGTCGATATCAATATTGGTAGCATGGAACCAGTCACATCACGGTTCGATATCTATGTGTCATGCATCTTTGGTGACGAATTCACAATCAACGATAATGTTTTTGCATTAGGGTTGACAATGGATGCCCTAAAGCACTATTATCCATGCAGTGATTTCCACCTATTGATGCCCTATACACCATATGGTCGTCAAGATCGTGCCTGTAGCCCCGGAGAAGCGTTCTCACTGCGTTTCGTTGGAAAGGTTATCAATGGTATTGGTTTCACAACTGTGACCGTCCTAGACCCTCACAGCGGCGTTGTAGACGCTTGCATTGATAACCTCCAAGTGGTTAATCAATTCGACATCTTCAGTAAAATTTACACAAGCTTTCGTGAAGTGTATATTGTTGCCCCAGACCAAGGTGCAACCAAGAAGTGTGAAGACTTCGCTAAACGTGTGGGTGCAGCAGGTGTTATCACCTGTTCGAAAGTTCGAGAGATGTCTACCGGTAAAATCCTTGGTCTGAAACTGCTTGACGAAGTTCCTAAATCAGCGTATCTTCTTGTTCTGGATGATATCTGTGATGGTGGTCGTACATTCATTGAAGTAGCTCAGGCGATCACGGCTGTTTCTGAACCATTGACCCTTGACTTGGCTGTTACTCACGGTCTTTTCACAAAAGGTGCTGGTGTTGTTGCTGATTTCTATGATACGATCTACACAACTGACAGCTTCATCAGCGATAAAAATCATGATAAAGTTGAAGTAAATTTGTTGACTAATATTTAAGGAGAGAAAATGATTACCCTGCGTCTGAATACCGAAAGCCTTCGGGCCATGATTGAGGAAAATCCTGAATTCAAACTTGAAATTCAGAAAAGTGTTATCAACAATATCAAAGATGATAACATTGAAAATGCTGTTCGTGATCGAATCACAGCAGTTTTGAAAAGTATGGGTAACGGTGGTGATTATTACAATCGAAAAATCACGATTACCGATACGGACTTGATTGCCGCAATTAAAACAGTTGTTGATGAACAAGTTAAATTGCAATCGACAACCGCGATTAAAAATGCTGTGGCTGATTTGGTTATTACCGAACGTACAGTTTTGCGTAAAGAACTTAAGCTTTTGTTGAAAGAAGAAATGATCGATGTGCTTACGCCAGAGATGGCTAAAGAAATCCTGTTGGCTAAATTGGTATAAGGAATACAAATGAATCTTTTTGCTCCGTTTAACTCCGATGGTTACAAACTTGGTCACCCAGATATGTATGCCGAAGGTACTGAAGTTGTGTCATCAAATCTTACACCTCGCTCTGATCGTATCTACAAGCGGTCAGCTACCAAGTATTACGATGGGAAGCTCGTGGTTGTTGGTCATCAAGGCGCTGTTATGGAAGTTGTAGAGAACTGGGATAAGTTCTTCAAGATGGATAAAGGTATTGCTATCGCTCGTTTCAAGCTTCTGTGCGATAATTACTTTGGTTCTGAAATCGTCAGTGTTGATCGGTTGTCTAAACTGCATGATCTTGGTTACTTGCCTCTGGAAATCCGTACTCTGGATGAAGGCAAGAAAGTCAACATGGGTATTCCTGTTCTGACTATTCGGAACACTGTCGATCACGCTTTCTGGTTGGTTAACTTCCTCGAAACAACAATCAGTAACTTGACTTGGAAGCCTTCGACTGCTGCGACTATCGCTGCTGAATATAAAGCAATGCTTACCGACTTTGCTATTCGAACTGGTACACCAATTGAAGGTGTTGCATTCCAAGCTCACAGCTTTGCAGACCGGGGTATGTCTGGTCCTGAAGATGCTGCTCGTTCTGGTTTCGGCCATATTACTTCTTTCTTGGGTAGTGACTCACTCGGTGCTGTTTTGTATGCTCAAGAGTATTATGGTGCAGGTAACTTCGTTGCTGCTTCTGTTCCAGCAACTGAGCACGCTGTAAGCACAAGTAATATTCTTCGAATTGAGCAAGAGATTATCAATGGTATTTATAAGTACAACTCTGAGCAGTTGATTATTATTGAAGATATGTCGAAAGCGGGTGAAGACATCCGATTAATTGCTGAAATCATGTTTATGTACGAACTGATGCAGAAGTTCCCAACTGGTATTCTGTCGTATGTTGCAGATAGCTTCGACTTCTACGGTCTGATTTCTCGTGGTCTTCCATACATGAAAGACGTGATCATGCGTCGGCAATCCAACGGTGTCACTCCCGGGCGTTTGGTTATCCGTCCTGATTCTGGTGATCCTGTTGAAGTGATTTGTGGTGTACAGATCATTGATTGTCCTCACACTTTCGAGGAAATTGATGAGAGTGGTTCTGATGCTTTTGATTCAATCATTGATATTAGTTATCCGTTCGTAGATGGTCGGGATGGTGGTGATGAAGTTGAATTCTTCATCCGTTCTTCAGATGGTGTTATTTGTAGTATCAGTGGTGAAGTTACTCGTGATCGTTATTACGATTTGCGTTCGCTTGATGGTTTCAGTGTTTCTAAAGTTGATTTGAGCATTGAACAGAAAGGTGCTGTAGAAGTGCTGATGGATATCTTCGGATATACTGAAACCTCCACCGGTCACAAACTTCTGGATGATCATATCGGTTTGATCTATGGTGACTCGATTACCACCAATCGGTGTGAAACGATCCTCCAACGCCTGTTCGATAAAGGCTATGCGTCTGGTAACGCTGTATTCGGTGTCGGTAGCTACACTTACCAGTGTGTTACACGTGACACCTTTGGATTCGCAGTCAAAGCAACTTACACTGAAGTTAATGGCAAGAAGATTCCAATCTTTAAAGATCCAAAGACCGACAGCAAGAAGAAGTCAGCAAAAGGTCTTCTGTTTGTCGGAGTTGATGATAACAATGAATACTTCTTGAAAGACAATGTTAGTCGTGAGACTGAGCAATCTGAAGGTAATCAATTGAAGATTCGATTTAAAGATGGTAGCTTCTTCAATCAAACCACTCTTGATGCTATTCGAGCACAGTTGTAAGGAATTGCCCTCTTCGGAGGGCTTTTTCACGTCTCAGATAAGTGCTTGACACCGTTAACAATTCTGGTAGAATGACGACATCAGATAAAGGAGAGACAAATGAGTCAGATGATTAAAGCTCGTGAGTTGGCTTTAAAGAAGCACGAAGGTCAGTTGTATGGCGAACATTCATACATGTATCACCTATATCAAGTAGAAAACATCGCCATTCGAATTTATGGTTGTGGTGATGAGTGTTTGGATGAGTTACGATCAGCTTGTTTACTTCACGATATTCTTGAAGACACAGACACTTCTGAACAAGAACTTACTGATCTAGGTTTCAGCGATACGGTTGTTCGAGCCGTAGTTCTTCTTAGCAAAAAAGAAGAGATATCCTACAAGGATTATATTTTGATGATCAAAGGTAATGATCTTGCCTTAAAAGTAAAACTTTGTGATACTTCAGCGAACCTTATGAACAGTATCAATGCTTGTAGTCCAAAGAGAATCAACAAGTATAACAAACAGTTACAACTACTTGGTGGATTCTAATGAAGACAGTTAAAACAGAAGGTAATTGGATGTGGTATGTAAACCAAGTCAAAACAAATAGCGGTTTACCAATCGCTGACTACAAAGAGTTAATGAAAAACTATATGGCTAGCAAACCTTGGGAAAAGGTTGTAGAGGAGATGAAAAATGTTTCTAACTGATGAAGACAAAAGAGCAATGGCTTTGGATGATGCGATCAAGTACCTTAAGCTTTCCCGTGAAGCGATTAAAGTCCTTGACTACGGATACGAAGTTGATGATGCATACGTTGAAATCCTTGACATTCTGGAGTATGACACATGAGTAGTTATGAGCGAAATAAAGGTCGATTGATCCCAACAGGTATTGATACTGAAAACTTTGACGATGACGCTATCGAAATGTATGAAGAAAACGGCTTTGTTGTCATTGATGGTGAAATCTACAAGGCTGAATTTGAAGTTTACGGTAGTGAATACAGTGGGTTTTCCTATGTCAATGTTGATGACAAAGGAGTAATTCATTTCCACACCTTACATCACAACGACGGTGCTCACTGGACTGAAGTGGTTGAGAGTCGTCTATGACCGTAGTTTCTTGGCAATCGAAACTGGATGCAACAATAGGTAAGAAACCAGTTGCACGTAGTCACATTGGTGGTGTACACTACGAAGATTACGAACTACATGATGGTTATTGGCGTTACACGTGGACGAACTTCACACTTGATGATCATCCTGAGTTTATCGAAGTGAATAAAATGGAGTGTGAATGATGGTTGTCCATCTTGTAAAAGGTATTGATGCTCATGACAGTGTGATCCTTAAAGGATTCACTGACTATTACAAAGCTGTTGAATGGAAAGATAACTATGATGGTGATGATGACTTCGCATTCCTTACAATTGCTACAATCGATGTAGAGACTGATGAATGAGCCTTCATAATGAGATTATGAATCTTCCAACTAAGCATGACAATCGAGATGGTTCCATTGCTTACAAGACAGGTCACCGTGATGCTCGACATGCTTCTGCTGAATTGTCATTGAAGTACGAACGTTATATTGAACGTCTTGAGGAGCTTGCTGATGAGTTACATGACAGTTTGATTTCTGGTGTTGTTGACTTGAACGTAATTAAAAAGGAGTGTGGGTTATGAGTTATCTTGGCATGTCTTCTGAACAAGTAGAAGACTGTGTTGCACGTTTTGGTTTGGATGATGACATGTTCTTCAGTCTTCATGACTCCGCCACTTCGCTAATTACAAAACTGTTTGATGCATTGTGTGCTCGTCATGATGATGATCTTGTTGATGAATTGAAAGAGGAATATGGACTTTGAGTATTTTGAAAAAAGAACAACGTATCAACACTGTTTATATCGCTGGTCCCATGACAGGTTATGAGAATTACAACTTCGATTCCTTCAACAAAGTGGCTGAAGAACTACGCTCAAAAGGATACGAAGTTAAGAACCCGGCAGAACACGGTGTTGTAGAAGGTGCTGAATGGGAAGATTACATGGCTTATGACCTTACACAAGTAGGTCTGTGTGGTGTGATGTACATGTTGAAAGGTTGGCAGATGTCCCGTGGTGCGTGCCTCGAACAACTCATCGCAACAAATCTTGGCATGAAAATCATCTACGAGGAGAATCAACTTTGAAAACAAATGAAGCATTCGAGTATGTCGTCCGGGTTGCTAAATCTTGGGGATACACCGATCAGATGATTAAATGTTTTGCCTTCGAAGTACACGAGCGTCTAAACAGTATGGAAGACACAAGTAAAGAAGCTGTAGATGAAATGATGGATGATATTTTCTGATGATCAATGCTAACTGGTACAATCATGTCACAGATCACGACATTGAAGTCACGCTTTATAGCAACAATTGGGAACTTGATATTTCGGTAGGTAAAAACGATTTCTATAACACAATCTCTCTAACTAAGAAACAAGTAGGTGAAGTTATCCAAAAACTAGAGGTTATGTATAAGGAGATGATTTGATGATTGAAATTGAGAAATATGATGAACGCGGTTTCCTGCGGGCCGACATTGTTATAAGTTATATGAAATCAAGCAATACTATTGAGGTTGCTGTAGGTGATCGTTATAAGTCCGAATCAATCAACTTGAATGGTGAAGATATTGACAAAATTATTTCAGGTCTTATCGAAATGCGGGATTTGATTCATGATGTGTGAAAGTAAAGTAAAACCAATCGTTTCTGTTATTGTTGAGTATGAAGAGTTTACCGATTATGAATTCATTCCTCCTGGGTCTTTTTACATTCGGGCAGCTTCAGGTGATTACATTTTCTTGAAAACATCAAACCGTGCAGCGGCTCAAGAACACATCAACAACGAATATGGTAAAGGTCGATACACAGTAATTCCGACTAAGCTTGAAAAGACTAAATCTAAACTTGAAAGCGGTGGACTTAGCTGTACTGGGACAAATACACGTAAGGGGCAGAAACGATGAGTATTGTAGACCCAAATGATGGACAACCACACTTCTGCTTCGAACATACAAAAGCATACGGTGACGATGGTCTTATGTGTACTTTGTGTGAGACAGATATTGCAATACAACATGACCCACTATTTAAGGAGAAACAAATGACTGAACAATTCGTGCCACGTGACACGAGCGGTATCCAAGAAGAATCTCTTGTGAACTTTATGGCGGCAATCGGTTACGAACCTGTTTACAACAATACCTTTGGTCTGTGTGGTTTCTTCCAGCCAAAGTTCGAAGTTATTGGTAAAGCTCGAATCTCTGTAACAAGTGCAATCCGTATGCACAACGAGTCTGCTGAAGAAACCTTTGCAAAGCTGAAGTTTACTCCATATGTCGAATTCAAAGAGTTCGTTTCTGATATGGAAAATATCGACGACATTATCATGATCTTTGCCGGTACTTGCAAGATTGTCGAAACAGTTAGTGCCAACTACTCTCGCAAAAAGGGTCTGATGTTCACCAAACAAAATGTGAAGTTCATGACTCACCGTGATCGTCGTCACTACGGTTTCTGATTATGAGTTGGGTTGATGGTTATAAAACCACCGACCTTGCTTCTAAAGCAGCCGGAGAAAACGGTAATGCTGATTGCACTGTGAGAGCTTGGGTTAACTGTTTCGATGCCCCTTATGCAAGCTCTCACGCTTGGATGAAGAAGCACGGTAGACGAAATAATAAAGGAATGACCTACGACGAAGTTGTTAATGCTCTAAAAGCATGTAAGAAGGCTAAAATTCGTATCGGTCCATATAGCTACAAGAATAGAATTACAGTCAAACAGTTTTGTGCAAAACATAGTGTTGGAAGGTATTATGTCTTGAGTAAAGGGCATGCCTATTGTATTAAAAATGGTGTTGTTCACGACTATAAATATGGTGGTGGACGTCAAATCACCATGGCGGCAAGAGTCTATCTTGAGGGTGAATATGTCAAATAGAATGTGTACTAAATGTCTTTCTGATTGGATACCTATACAATATTGGAATGCTAAATACAAAATCTGGTATAACGGTTGCTCAAAATGTAAGACTATGACTTACTGGTCAGGAGGTTGAATGATCAAACACAAAATGATTCGCCCATACATGGAAACTGCACGAGCTTTTGCCCGTCTTTCACAGGCACAACGTAAAAAGGTTGGTGGGATCGCTGTAACACCACAAGATGTAGTGATCTACAGTTGGAATGGTCGGCCAGCAGGTGACCCCAACGTTTGTGAGATTAGTCCAGAACTAACACACCCAGAAGTCTTGCATTGTGAAAGTAATTTGGTAGCAAAGGCTGCTCGTGAGGGAATTTCCTTGAAAGGTAGCCACGTTTTTGTTACACTCAGTCCATGTCTACCATGTGCAATGCAAATGTTTCAGTCGGGCGTTGTTGGTGTTTTTTATGATGAGGAATATCGACTGACTGAAGGTGTCGAATTTCTTCGTGAACATGGTGTTCACGTTGAACAATATGAGGAATAGAAATGAAAATCTTTGTATCAAAACTACTAGGTGATGCGTCTGTTTCAATTTATAATAAATTTGGTGAACTTCTTCACATTGAAAATTTTAAAGGTAAATGTGATAGTGGTTATATTCGCAAAATTCCAGTATCAGAAGTAGAATTTGATCATTCCAAAGCAATTTGGTCTGGTGCATTTGAGTATCAAATTACAAATGAATAAATTTCGAATTGTTAAAACAGAATATAAAGATGGTGACATTGATTTCTCAATTCAAATGAATACCAGTTGGGATAATTATGTACTGATCACATCACGAAAAACAATAGAAGAAGCCCGTGAAGTGTGTGAGTTTCTGAATGGTAGAAGTATTGTAATTCAGGAGGTTGTAGAATGATTAATATTCCTGAAGATGATGTTAAAGAAATGTTCGAAGCAGCGTCACCTTATCAGAACGAAAACGATAGACGTGAAGCTCTCCGTAAACAGGCATTGAAGTTTCTTTACGACAACCAAGAATGCTTCGTTGCACAATGGATTCTTCAAAATCCGTATGCGAATATTGCGGATTACACCTTGAAGTTTGTTTATAACGATGAATCCCTTTTGGGTTATTCTGTAACTATGGAGAAGATCGATGTTTGAGAAGAATCTGTTTGGTCTTGAAAAGAATGGTGATATTAAGGTCTGGTCAATTCAAGTCTATATGGCTGATCATGTTGACCACACCAATTCGCAGCCATTGATTTCAATCCGACACGGTAAAGAAGGTGGTAAACTAACAACTAAAGACGAATGGGTTTTTGTCGGTAAGCAAGGTCGCACACCTTACGAACAAGCTGTGTCTCAGGCTGAAGGTCGAATCAAGAAACAGATGGATAAGAACTACCGTGAGACTAAAGAAGAACTGACTGAAGTTCCTCTGTTGCCAATGCTGGCATCTGACTATAACAAAGTTGGACACCGTATTGAGTTCCCATGTTACGGCTCCGTTAAGTACGATGGTGTGCGTTGTATTGCAAGTAAGCACGCTGGTCAAGTGTTCCTTATTTCACGCACTGGTCAGCCTTACAGCGTCCCTCATCTTGAGGAAGCACTTGCTGAGTTTATGCATGATGGTGAGTTGTTCGATGGTGAGATTTACTTGCATGGTCAAGTGCTGCAAGACATTACATCTGCAACTAAGCGAACTGACACACAGAAAGAGATTGACAAAGTAACTCGTGATATTGCAAAACGTGGTCATGAGTATCGTCGTCCAAGTAAAGACGGTATTGTAAATCCGACACTGGCTGAAGAACTTGAGAACGCTGAGTTGATTCATCGGATTCGTCCACAACTTCAGTTCTTCATCTTCGATATCCCCATGGACGGTGTTTTCGCTGATCGTTTACGTGCAATGGATGTTATTCACGATGAACGTAAAGACAAGTTGGGTCAATTCCTTGAAATGACTGACTATGACATTGTTACAGGTGACGACAACCTTCGAGCTATTCAACATCCTCGTGCAATTAGCTGGGGTTTTGAAGGTTATATGTTGCGTAACAAGAAAGGTGTTTATGAAAGTGGTAAGCGAAGCGGTGACTTGCAGAAGTTCAAGACATTCATGGATTCTGAGTTCCTAATCCTTGATATCGTTGAAGACAAACAAGGCAATGCTGTATTCGTGTTGAAGAACGATATCAATGATCTTACATTCCAATGTGTAATGGGCGACATGGGTGAGCGTAAAGTATTCCTTTTGCAGAAGGGAACATTGAAAGGTAAGTTCCTCAATGTGAAATTCCAGACTCGTTATAAAGGTAGTCTGTTACCTCAGTTTGGTGTTGGTCAGTATATTCGTGAAGGTTATCTGGTTGAAGGAACATTTATTCCGTATGATTAATATACTTGAACACAAGAGTTCATCATATGCACCAAGGACATATCACAACGCTGCTCAAGGTGTTACTCTTGCTATCGCCGTGGATTTCTCCACGGCAGGCGAGCGTCTGACCACAAAGGCCGCTGCTTATAAAATCGTCCATCTGGACGCCCGAAATTTTGCAACCAGTTGGTTGCCTTCAGCTCGAATGTTGTATAAAATGCTAAAGGATAACGATTGCAGAACAATCAACGTAGCCGGTAATGGAATCTACACGTTCGATAAACATGGGTTCGATCAAAAAGACGTAAACTCTATGGTTTATCAGGTTCTCAAGCAAATCCACGAATATTGGAAGCTTGAACATGTAGTGAGTGGTGGTCAAACAGGTGCTGATCTTGCTGGATTGATATCGGCTGCACAGCTTGACATCCCATGTACAGGAATGTGGCCCAAAGGTTACAAAATGAGGTTTGAAGACGGTATTGACCGAAATCATACACAAGATGAAATTATGGAGATAATCAACAGTTATGCATAACGTCATAGGATCGTGCGGACACGTACATCAATACGATTTGAGAGAATTCAAAGGTCGAATCTTTGCAGTAAGTGATTTGCACGGTCACTATGACCTGCTACATGAAGCTCTAAAAGAAGTTGCATTCGATTCCACTAAAGACTTGCTATTTGTAGGTGGTGATTGGACAGACCGTGGACCTGATAGTAAACATGTTCTTGATTATGTAAACGAACCTTGGGTTCACAGCATTCAAGGTAACCACGAACGTATGTTTATAGATGGGTTTGAATCCCATTGGCACCCAAACAATCGAAGTGTACTTACTCTAAAAGCACACGGTGGCGGTTGGATCTGGAACAGTGGTCTTACTGACCTTGACAAGATCCTGATTCATGAAGCATTCAATTCGATGCCTCTGGCTATCGAATTGTTGTTGCCAAACAATAACAAGGTGGGTATAATCCATGCTGAAGTTCCTTACAATGATTGGAACAAATGGTTGAACATCAACAAATCTGAACTTGAGTGGGATGGTATGGCTACAGCACAATGGGCACGCACATGGTACTCAACTAAGTACCAAGGTGAAGTTAAAGGTGTTGATTGTGTACTTGTTGGTCACACACCAACTGACTCAAATGGTGTTGAGCAATATGGCAACATGGTGTTTATCGATGGTGGTAGTTTCTTTAGTGGTAAAATCAACTTCGTTGAAATAAATGATGAGTTCATTAGGAGAGTTAAATGTCTTTGACCGGTGATGTAGAAAGTCCAATTGTTAAAGCTCAAGAATTTAAAACCCTTGACGCTGCATTGGATTACTGTAAATTTGCAAAACCAGACGAATTAAGTATTAAGCGTGTTTTCAACGGAGTGGAAGCAACTGGTTGGCAACTCCACTTCACAGGTAGCGAGGGTTCACGATGAAAAACTTGAAACAAGCCGAAGGTCAGGATCGTAATGTTTTTAACAACCTCAAACGAACTGTGCGAGACTTGTCGAAGCTTTCCGATGATCAACTAGCAATCCTTCACTATGAGACATGGCACACCGCATACATTCGTGCCGAAGGTCGTGTAAAAGAGATTGACGCATGAATGTAAAATATACAAATGAACTTAGCGTTCAGATGTGTCGAGATAACCCTGAAGACATTCACGTTTTTGGTGATAACTTGTGTAGGTCTGGATGTGCAGGTCAGGCAGTAATTCGATATGAACCAAATGCATTCGGTATTCCCACAAAACGTTATCCGTCAACACACATCGGTGCTTATTTCAGAGACAAAGATTGTGAACGGGAGCACGTTCTAAAAGCACTTAGGGAGTTGTATGTTCTTGGGAAAAGGCGTACAATCGTATTTCCAGAAAACGGGATAGGTACAGGGCTTGCTCGAATGAAACAGTACAGTCCAGATATCTTCAAACAAATGAACGAGATTCTTCTTAAACATCTTGGGATAAGGAACGGTAAATGAAAAAACTTAAAGACTTATGGAATAGAATGGAACATGAAACACAGGTTCACTCTTTGGCAACGACATTGTTTTTCACAATTTTTGTAATCGTGTTGCTTCTGATTTCGTTCCCTTCCTTTACATCGGCATTGTTTGGTGTTGTTCTGTTCTTTGGTATAGCTGGTTGGGTATCTTACATGATAATCATGCTTATCCGAATGGCTTATCATTTGATCTATGACTTCGTTGAGAAATACATCTAATGTCATCTAAACTTTATATTGTGACTATGGTTGATCCATGCGGTTATGATAGTTGGGATGTATCATATCATCTGACAAAGAAAGGAGCTTACCGTGCGATCATTGATCGAAACTATTTAAATTGGGAAGAGTGTAGATACATCAATGCTGGTAGTTATGATGATCTACATATGTACGTCCGAGAGGGAGTTTTACAAGAATGAATTTGATCAAGCACTTGTTGTCACGGAACTATGACCCAACTCGATATGTAAATCAGGTTCTAGACTTTGACAACAAGGTCTTGACCGTCTATTTGACAAATTTGGTTGGTCAGTTTGTAGGATTTCAACAATATCGACCAGAAGTTGAGTTTAAACGCCTCAATCTTCCTATCGAAGCACGTTATTTTACATACAGTCAACGAGGTGTGAACGCTTGTTGGGGATTGGAGACACTAGATGAAAGTAAAGAAGACCTTTTCCTTGTTGAAGGTATATTCAAAGCAAGCGCTTTACACCTGCTTGGACATAATGCTCTAGCCTTGCTGACATGTAACCCCAAGCCAATGAAAAGTTGGTTACACACCCTCCCATACAACTTGATTGGAGTAGGTGACAATGACAAAGCTGGTAAAGGTATGGTTAAAATCGCTGGACAAGGGTTTCAATCTGAGTTAGACTTGGATGAATACACGCTTGAAGACCTTAAATCACTATTGGAAAGCAGACCATGGATGTAGAATGCCCAGAGTGCTACCCGAACCCTCCTAAGTTTTGGAGAGATGGTGTGATGAATGAAGAGATTCGTAAACATCTTACATGGCAAAAGCATGCCAACTTGTATTACTACACGCTAGATGAAGCACTTGACGCTTGGGGTGCAAACTTCAATAAAGAGGACTACGAATGACCTTTTGGAAAAGGAAGACAATCAACCTCGGTGATCAAAAGGTCACTGAGTTAACCGTGCTGGAATGGAAACGATTCTTCAGTATCAAACTATTCAACTTCCATCCAACAGATGGGAAACAAGACAGGTTTCATACACATGCATTTAACGCACTGAGTATTTTGCTGTCTGGTGACTATGTTGAGGAAGTTATAGAATGGCGACAAATAGTTTCATTAAAGCGAAGTCGTAAACGTTTCCTCTTTATTCCAGCAAATCAATATCACCGAATTACCAAGAGTAACGGTTGTCGAACTCTATTGATCACTGGTCCTTGGGGTAAAGAATTTCGAGAACTGAGAAAGATCACAGGGACATTCGAACATCCTGAAGGTGTCAATGATTGGCAAATTGTTGTATGTGGAGAACAACGTAAATCACTACGTTCTGAAGGTATTATCCGGCTTGAGGAGAAAAAATGAACAAAGAAGAATTTATATCAACCTTCGTCGAAGGTGCAGCACGATCATCAAAAGATCAGTTGGTCTTAGACCTTCTTGGGAAACTTTATGATGAACGTCAAGCAGGTAACAAGTTTATCGAAATGATCGATTTCATGAACGATGTTGCTCGTAATACAGGTTGGTCAATGAAATGTCGGTCATGCGGTAACGACTATGAGCCAGATTGTGAACTCAGTGAAATGCACGGTGCTGAAAACTATTGCGGTAAAAATCAGTGGTGCACACCATGAAGAATATCGGAATGTTCTATGGTAGTACAGTTACAGCGGTTGAAGCTTACCGCAAACATTCACAACAAGCTAACAATGATGCTCGGGATTATGGTAAAGTTACGGTAAATCCAAAGATGATGACAATCACTTTTGATGACGATATACGATACATGTATTACGGTTTTGATAAAGACGGTGACGCACAGAGTCGTGTACAAGGGATACCTTTCCAAGCGATTTTCTCTGAAAATTTGCACCCAAAAGACAAGCAGTATGTGATGACTCGATTCAGACCAAGGTTCGATAAATGAGCCTTACACATGATGAACTATGCCTAAAGGCTGAAACATTCCTAAAGCGACACGGCTTCAGCGTAGTCTTCCACGATAAATTCCGAGCATTTACAACCCACGGTGAACAACCGGATTGCATCGGATTCCGATCTGGTGTATCATGCCTAATCGAATGCAAAACCAGTCGTGCAGACTTCTTAGCTGACCGTAAAAAGCGATTCCGTGTTGATCCAACCCTTGGTATGGGTGACTGGCGGTTCATGCTCACACCAAAAGACTTGGTGAAAGTAGAAGAACTACCCGAAGGTTGGGGTCTGCTCGAAACAGACGGTAAACGAGTGTATAAGAAACACGGATTTCCAACAAATACATGTTGGATGCAGAAACCTTTCACCGGTTGCAAACACTCCGAACTGGCAATGATGTATAGCGCTCTGAGACGTATGGTAATCAGAGGACACTTTAAAGAGATTTACGAAGGGATACCAAATGAAGCGTGAATACCAAATGTATGATGTGACTAAACACTTCCCTCTACTCATGTGGAGGAAATGTTCGTTCTGTGATAAAGAGTTTATTCGCGAAAGTGGGTTTAAATGGTTGCGCTGGTGGGGTTATGATTATGCCTGCTCTACGTGCTGTGTTTCGGTAAGTCATTGTAACGATATGATCACACACAAAGATAAAACGTTTATGGCTAAACTAACGGGCAAGGTTCCACCAGCACCACCCATGCGCACATACAGGAGCAAATAATGAACAAGTTTGCAAGCCGTAAGTTTTGGTTGGCTGTCGTCTTCCAAAGTGTATTCACCGCAATGATGTACTTCGGTAAGATGCCCGCAGACATCTTCGAAAACCTGACATACATGATTCTCGGTGGGTACTTCATATCAAATGTAAGCCAAAAAGTATTTGTTAAGGATGTTGAATGAAGAAGCATCGAATAGTTGAAACACACAGTGGCTATAACGGTACATATTATCGTGTCGATTCAAGATTATTATTTTTCCTTTGGGAAAATGGAAGGATATTCAACAGTAAAGATGAAGCTCGTGATCATATAAAACATCTTGAATTGCAAAACAACATACCAAAAGATAAAGTGATCGAATATCTCTGAGGAATCAATAATGCAAACAACACAGCAACGTATACAAGAACTCGAAAGAGAAATCCTAGAGAGACAGCAACAAATTCAAGTTCTTCGTTGGGTACTTAACACAACAGGCACACCAGCTACTTGGTTTAAGAGTGCTATGATTTGCACAATGCCTCAAGGACACCCTTCACATTGTGGATGTGAATGGAACTAAGGAGATAAGCAAATGCATGTACCTTACTCAATGCGAGATGATGAACCAGACCTTTATGGTGGAATGGGTGGGCAACGCTCTGATGACGACAGATGGGAAGACAGAAATGTTAGAATGGAATATGTGGAAGTCCCTAAATTCTACACAGGTAATCAAGTTAGTGAAATAAAGAAAGAGCTTAAAGAATCAAAAGATTTACTTCAACTTATATATGATCAAGCTGAACAACTACCTTACGGTGTAAGTCAAAAGATTAGAGAGGTTCTTACTAAATGAAACTAGAAGACATCTTCGCTGCTCGAAGGAGAACAAATGCTCGACTCTCAAAAATTATATCTGATGGAAAACTCAAACAACCTGAACAAGATCGGGATATCCAAAAACCCAAGCAAGCGTCGTAGACAACTCGAACTCACTTCAGGGATGAAAATAAAAATCCTAAAGTGCTGGACATGTCTAGATGCAACAGCGTACAATGTCGAACAATATCTACACAGACTATTCTCACGGAGAAGAACAGTAGGTGAATGGTTTACAAACATCTCAATCCCAGATATCGAATATGCTGGGTACGAGCTTCTAGAATGTAATCAGGACGGTACGGATAAACGGAGAGACTAATGGCTGTAATGAGTGGTAGAAAAGCACCAAAACCAGTTATTAAAAAGGTATGGCATCCAACTAACAGCAGTCTTCCTTACTATTCATGCTTTGTTAGAAATCCAAGATTTTTATCAGGATATGGAGCGACACCGGTAATAGCTTTTGATGATTTCATATATCGATTTAGACACACTGTGGACGACGAATCACCACTGTGGTGAAAATAACTGAAAAGAGGATAAGTTGATGATTAAGTGGCAGGATCCTAGATACTGGTATTTCATTACTCAGGTGGACATGGGTAAAACTATGAGCTTAAACCCTCGTGTGCCCAAAGGTATGCATGAGGATGAACCTTATATCAAAAGAATCTGTGTCGCTCCATCAGCAGCAAACTGTATGACCGCTATCGATCTATATGATGGTAACTTGTATGTCTACAGAACTCGACGTAAAGTAAAAGCTCGTATTCCTCACGATGTTTATGATCAACATATCACAAACGAACAGTGGTTAATGACTAAAACAAGATTCACACTTGTAGATACACTAGTTATTAAAAACGATTACACTTGGAAATATTTACATGATCGAGATGAACAAATAAAAGACAAAAGTGCAATTAGGTCATGGTGCCGAAGACGTGACCCTAGACTCGCTGTAATAAAACACGCAAATCAACCATGGAGAAAGAAATGAATAATATTAAACGTATACCTTTGATGGTTATCTGGTTACTTGTACTTACAATCGCATTCACCTTTGTAAGATATGACTGGATTATTTTTGCGGAAGGTCGTGGAATGTTTGTTGCTGTTCTTATTACTGTTGGACCACTTCTAGCTGCATGTAACTCTGAATTAAAGTTCTGGGTTCACAACAAATGAGTAAGCAATGTCCATGCTGTAGACGCAAACGTGTAGGTCCAATCCGAAGATGGAGACGAAACACTCATTATACAGAAAATGAACTGAACTACATGACTGTATGTGTTCATTGTATCACCGAAGACGATATCCAATACGCATACCAATGGGCTGATTACTACAACAGTACAGGCACAGGTGGATATTCACACTACACAGACTTTCTAATCAATCGAAGATGGCCTTGGAGAACACAATGAACTGGCCTATGATCTTCGTTGGGATATTCATGTTTATAATGGGTAGACTTATATGGAAAACAATAGAAATCGACACTGAATTCAATCGAAGGAAGGAAATCAAGAAACACTTCGAACTGCTCAGGGAAATGAATATTAAACCTGAACACTACTACAGATACGAATTTCTAATCAAGAAACACATAAGAGGATAACAAATGACACGTAGATCTATAGAACTCGTTGGTACAGACATCATATTGGAACTATCCAAAGTTACAGCAGTGCGAACACAACAACGCATGATCCACCTAGACCAACTTCCAGACGGTAGCTGGCGACTGATCTACAACGGTGAACATATTCCAGATTTCACCAAAATCGAATACCTTAAAATCGTGAGAGAAGATTAATGATCGATGAATCATGCAACCTCCCATCTTACTGCACTTGTAGTGCATGCAAATGGTGGGAAGAAAATGGATGGGATCTTTCTCGTACACCAGATTGGCAACAACCAAAGGAGAAACAAAACAATGAGTAATCTTAACCTTTCAGAGTTCAGAACCGTAAACGTGCAACGTTGTGAAGAATCATATTTCCCTCTCGACTCCAAAGATGGTCCGTGGTGGGGCAACGCAATGGCTGGTGAAGTTGGTGAAGCTTGCAACGTCGTTAAAAAGATCGACCGAGATGGATCTACACCCGAACGTATACAGGATCTAGCAGATGAACTAGCAGACGTAGTTACATATGCCGACCTTCTTGCAGCTCGATATGGAATCAACCTAGCTGAAGCCATCAAGTCTAAATTTAACGAAGTTTCCAAAAGAGTAAATAGCACAATCTTCATCAATCATGAATAAGTGCTCAGACTGCAAACACCAATCACTCACAACACAATGGCGTTACATCAAACTACTTCAATACCGATGTACACACCCATACTACACAACAGACTCAGGTGGTAGAAATAACTACCTCCCATGCACATACATCCGCAACCACGACGGATATAATCACTGTTCAAAATTCATAACCCGCCATTGAGCGGGTTTTTATTACCCCAAATTTCTAAACCCCCCAAATTTCACTTCCCCATTCTGCATACTTCCCCAATAATCCCTCTTCCAAAATCCTCTGCGATATTTCTAATGGGTTTAACGCCCCGGACTTCCGGCAGACTACCACCCGTCTAAGAATCTCAAAATCCCTTGCTTTCCTCAACAATATGATATACCGACCATCGGTCATATGATGATTGACATTCAATACATTCAATGCAGGTAGTATGTAAATGATTCGTATTCAATGCAATTTAACATAATGCACATTATACGTAACGCTCATCCTTCCACGGTGTCACCACCAGCTAGACTAATCGACTCTAATTGATTGATCGGTAGACTGACCAACATGTCCGCATTGCACAGACTCTCTACCTATGACACACATACTACACCCACGTATGTGGAATGTCTACTTATTTCTTCCATTATCTCTGATATCAGTCAATACGAATAGATATCATTACCTTTTCTATAGAAAAGAATAAAGTATTAGCCTTGTTCCATGTGGAACATAAAGGATTATCTAGACAGGGATGCTTAACCTTATCTCCGATAATGTACGCACTACCCCTGAATAGTCATATATGTGAATAGGTATATTTATGTCGTTAAACGACATGATTGG
>WUUC01185589.1_pt1 | contig 61623 bp, 51 predicted proteins | sample 6278441 | NCBI WGS metagenome assembly WUUC01 (sample SAMN13675441, study PRJNA597444) | soil metagenome | isolation source: soil | place: USA: Washington | collected 2017-10
CGCTGCTCGCCCAATCGAATGAGTACGGCCAAGCTTCAAAGAAGCTCGGTTTTTCTTCGCTGAAGCAGAAATACTACAAGGCAGGCGTGACCGACGCGGCAGAGGCCATGAATAGTGAGGTCATGGACAAGTTGATCAAAACCTGCGTGTCGAAGGACGCTGATGCCATGGAAGCCTTCATGAAGTCGGCCGAGAAGAGCTGCCGGCAGACGGCGAGAAGCTCCGACACGTCTTCCTCCGCCAGTTCCGAAGTTGCCAAGGAAAGAAGCTCGCCCTGATCGAGCCAAGGCTGCCGAGCATCATCGTCTGAATGGCTGCTACTTCGCGACGTTTCGCGGGTGAAATCGAGTCCGTGGACGATCGCACTGTTTACGGCTGGATCTACGATCGGCATTTTCCGGAACGCAGTCCGTTCATAACGCTGTTCGAGCGCCAAGTCCCGGTTGAGGTCGCAAGGCCGACGATCTACCGGCCCGACCTCCGGGACGCCCTCGGCGCGAAAAGAAGTGTCGGCTTTGCCATTCGGCGGCGAAACAAGAAGGAGCTGTTCTGCATCGCGGCGCCGGATGGGACACTCCTCGATCTCAATCCAAACAGCGACGATTTGCGATGGCTCCTTGATCGCAATGAGATCGAGCTCCCACCCCCGGTCATCTACCTGCACATCCAAAACTCTATGGGGACGTCGATCCGCAACGCGCTCGCCGAGAACGTGTCGCCTCCGGATGTTCTCTTCACCTATCCGCAGGAGCTCGGCGTGCCGATGGAAGAGCTCTTTGCCCTGCCGGCGCTGACGCTCGCTTCAGCCAGACTCATTTTCGGACACGCTTTATTCGGCATGCACGAGCATCTTCCTCTCCACGGCCGCTATCGGACGGTTCTGCGCTGCCCGATCGAACGGCTGATCTCGAATGTCGTTCGAATCTTGCCGGCGGGATCCCGACCCGAAGATGCGGTCGCTTTCTTCCTGCAAACGGAGATTCCGGAGTTCGACAATTATCAGACGAGGGTCCTGTCCGGCTGCGACCCCTCGGTCGGAGGCCTCACCGCGGAGGATGTCGAGCTTGCGACAACCAACGCCGTGACATGGTTCGACAAGATCGGGTTCTCGGACGCGCTTGGAACGGTCCGCGCCACACTCGAAGAGTTCATCGACCCAACGCTCTTGAAAGAGAATCACGTGAGCCATTACGACCGGGAGGCGGCGCTACAGGCGTTCGTGCAGGATCAGGTCAGGGAACCGCTGCTGCGCGCGGTTGCCGCCGACGTCTATGTCTATTGCAGCGTCGCCCAAGCCCGCGGGCACCCGGTGCGCAACGCGGAGCTATACGCCAGTCTCGGCCTGATCTGAGGGTCTGGCCTCACGGAGCCGGCACGCCGAAATCAAGCCGATCGCGCGGTAGGTTCGGGTTGTAATAGGGATCGTGCTCCACGAGCCCCCCCCATTTCTCGCGGAACTGATCGGCGCTGACCGACTCCTTCCGCACGAGGCTGGAGCACTCGAAATGGTAAAGCGTGCTGTACGGTGTATACACGATCCGATACCCCGCCTCGCGAATTCGCAAACAGTAATCGACGTCGTTGAAATCGACTGGAAAGCTCTCGTCGAACTTACCGATCTCCTCGACCACGCTCTTGCGTGTGGCAAGAGCCGCGCCGGTGATCGCCGAGTAATTCCGGATAAGATGCGAGAAGGCGTTATAGCCGACCGACTCGCTCGGCCAGCGATGGAACACGTGCCCGGCCGATCCGTTGATGCCGCAGACGATGCCCGCATGCTGGATCCCACCGTCGGGAAAGAGGAGCCTCGGTCCAGCCGCACCCACCTCTCGACGCTGGCTGTGCTCCAGGAGCGCTTCGATCCACTCGGGAGTGACGACTTCAAGATCGTCGTTGAGGAGGATCAGGTGCTCGGTGTCGATCTTCGAAAAGGCGAAATTCGCCTTGGCCGAGAAATTGAAGTTTGCCTTACGTCCCTCATAGGACACGCACCCGCCTCCACGCTTCTCCGCAAGGGAGCGCACGGTGCTCGTGGAATGTCCGTCGTCGACAACGAGGATTCGGTAATTCGGGTAGGTGGATTTTTCCACAATGCTGCGAACGAAATTCTCGACAAGGAGGATGTCGCCCCTGCCCTCGACATAGCGACGCCGGTATCCCGTCAGAATAGCGAGCGTGACAGGTGGGGAGGCGAGCTTGTAGCGCGCGCGGAACGTGCCGGTCAGCAGCCCCTGCTCGGCCCAGCCGTCCTCTCCGGATTCGGCGATCGCTTCATTGAGAGCACGCAGGCCGGCGTCATGGGCATAAGGCTTCGCGCTCACTTCGGCGGCAGCGGAGCCCGGGATGATACGCCAATGATAGAGGATCTTTGGAATGTGATAGATGCGGCGCGCCTTTCGGGCGGCCCGCAAGGCGAGATCATAGTCCTGCGATCCGTCGAACCCCTTCCGGAAACCGCCGAGTTCCCAGAACAGCCCTTTGCGGATGGTGAGGCAATGCAAGAGGTACATGACCGAGAAGAGGTGCTCAGGCGACCAATCCGGCTTGAAATAGGCCTCCGTGTGCGAGCCGTCCGGCGCGATCTTGTCTTCGTCCGTATAGAGGAGATCGACATCCGGAAACTCGATGGCGGCTTTCGCAATCTCGAAAAGCGCGTCAGGATGCAGGCAGTCGTCGTGGTCGAGAAAAGCGAGGAAGTCGCCCGTTGCCTGCTCGGCGGCGACATTGGAGGCACCGGCGATATGGGCGTTCTGTTCCGTCTCGACGATCCGGATACGCGAATCCTTGCCGCGATAGCCGTCGAGAGTGACGAGGGTTTCCTCGGATGTGGAGGAGTCGTCGCAGACGCATAACTCCCAATTCTTGTGCGTCTGCTTCAGCACCGACTCGAAACAGGCCCTCAGCACGTCCCCAGGCGTGTTGTACACCGGAACGACCAAGCTGATTTTGACAGCGCTGTGATCTCGCATCCTGGCCGCCGAAGCCTGAGTGTCAGTGGATCCGTCTCTCGGCAGAGAGAGGCGCTTTCCAGGCGCCACCGAGGAATCCTCGTGGCTTTTGCGCGAGCCAGATTTCATCGAGACGGCTCCGGAGGCGTTCACCCACAGCCCGCTCGTTGAACATGGTCCTGACGTCCTTGGTGCCTTGCAGGCCCCTATTCCGGGCGGAGTCGGGATTGGACATAACCTCCCGCATGCGGCTTCTCAAGGCGTCCATATCCGGATTGGCCCAGACATACCCCTTTTTATATGGGCCCATTTTCGAGTCGATCTCGATGAGCTTGTAGGGAATCGGATAGCCGTTCTCTTCCCTCAGGAAATCTTTGGTCCCGCCATAATCGGTGGCGATGACCGGCTTGCCGCGACTCATGGCCTCCGCCACTGTCAAACCGAAACCCTCGCTCCGATGTGGCGACACGTAGCAATCGGCGGCGTCGATGAAGCGCAACACCTGGTTCGCTTCGACAACTTCGTCGATCAATCGGATATTCGGCCGGCCGAAGCATTTCTTTCTGACCGCCTCGAACTCCGTATGCGCGAACTGCGCATATGACACCTTGAGGACCAGCACGACTTTCGGATTGGAGCCGAACTCGGCGACGAAGGCATCGATCAGAGACAGCGGGTTCTTGCGCGCAAGATAGCTCGACGCATCGAACATATAGAGGAAGACGAAGGCATCTTCCGGCAGGCCCCAAGCCTGCCGGACCGACAGATCCAATGGGGCATCGCTGACCGGAACGACATACGGCATCACATTGACAGGCTTTCGCGAAAGCGCCGAGACGGACCGTTGGCAGAACTTGGACGGAACCCAAATCTCATCATATCGCTCGATGCAGTCGTGCCATTCCGGCGGAAAGGCCGCGAGCTCCCAGACCCACAGCCCGACGCGATAGCGATCCTGCGAAAACTCCTCAGGAGCCAACTTCAAGGCGTTTTGAGTTGCATCCGCATTCAGCTGAACCAGGCTGATCTTGTAAGGCCGGCGCGGAGGATTCCCGACGTCGAAGGGCAATTGCTTTTGATGCTCGAAGCCCTCGACAACAGGGAAAATCCGCGCGGGTACCTGGGCCCCGGCGAGCGCGCCAAGATAGCCGCGGCTTGCCGTTCCAAGGCCGCTCGCGATCGATACTGGGCCGACAAAATTGACGCCAAACTCGCGCGATGGACCGGAACTCCGCGCGGCTTTTGGAGCCTTTTGTTTTGCCGCGTAGGGTGCCGGATCGACCACAATCCTCGAACGCCGTCCTTCCTGAACGCCATACATCAGGTAGTGGGACAGCGGATTGAGGCCAGCCTTCGAGACATCCGGGTAGGCTTCGAGATACCACTTGCTGTCGAAGAACGGCCCGGGGTGCCGCCCCTCTTTCGCGCCATGCGCGGTATAGTGGTAGCAGGGATCCATCCCACTCGCCCGCACGTCGGGATTCCGTTGCAAGTACCAGTCTCGGTCAAACAACTTCGAGGCCGCAATGACTTTGACGGCCGCTACCTTTCTTTGTGCCTTTCGCGTTTCTTCTCCCCGATACAGGAACGGCAGGCGGCGACGCATCGACCGCTCGTATCGCTCGAAGAGGGTGTTAAGCGCAGAAACGGCCCTCCAGATCCGACTCCGGCGGGCGCGCTCAACTTCTGTCGTGAGGGCGGCCGCACGATCCCTTACGGTGCAGTAATCCGTGATCAGCGAACCCATCTCGTCCTTGGCCGCCTTAACCTCGTCGGCGAGATCATCCATCTCGGAGCGCTGACGCTCTTGGGCAGCCGCCATATCCTTGAGCCGAGCCTCCATCTGCCCGTGTTTGGCGGCAAGGAGCGCATCCTCGGCAGCCTTCCAGGCGAGCAATTCGAGCCGGGCATTTGCCTCATGCGCCTTATCGAGTTTCCGGTTCAGCGCCTTGATCTCATCGGTTTTCTGCGTGAAGGCCTGCTTCAGGGCCGCCAGTGTTTCTCTCGCACCAGCCAGTTCGTCGGCCTCTTGGGAGAGCTCCGCGGCGAGAGCCTGAAGCTGTTGGACCGCCTCAAGCTGCTGCGCGACCTCTATCAGCAGCTCGCGGCTCCGCGCTTCGAGTTCGCCGACCTGCCTTGCCTTCAAGGCATAGGCGCCCTTCAGGGCCCTGACGCGCTGCGTGAAGATCCGGAGTTCGGCCGCGGCGGCGTCCCGCTCGGCGCTGAGCATGGCCGTAACCTGAGCCAACTCCTTGATCTTCAGGTCCTTATTTCCAGCCTCCGATTGAAGCCGCGCGGCATCGAGAGCCACATAGGAGAGCGTCTCGCCAGTGATCTTTGAATGGTCCTTCAGATTGGCGAGTTCTGCATTCGTCCAGTTCAGCTCCTCGATCGCCTTGTCACGGGCCCCGACGAGTTCGGCCACAGCCTGCTCTGCCTTTGTCGCGCGCTCGACGGCAGCTGCAAGAAGAGGTGTGTGGGTTTGAAGCTGCCTCTCCAGATCGTCGATGCGCTTCTTCGACGTGCCCTGTTCCCCCTTGGCTTGCGTTGCGGTCGAGCGGTCTTGGATGGTCTCGCCCAAGCGTGCGTAGATTTCGCGGATCTCGCCTGCGAGGTCCGAATTGGCGTTGAAGAGCAGCCGCAAATCGGCCGGAAGATCCTCGCCGACGCCCAAGACGCCTAGTCCGTGGCCGTGAATGAATTCAAAGGACGGATAAAGGCCGGCGAGTTCGTTCCAAAGACGATAGACGCCGAAATCCCCTCCCCTGACATTGGTGTCGTGGAAGAGAATGACACCGCGGCGCGACAGTTTGGATTTCCAAATGTCGAAATCATGCCTGACCGCCTCGTAGGTGTGCAGCCCGTCGATGTGCAGAAGATCGATCGAGTCCGCCTCATAGGTTGTGCCTGCATCGTCGAAGGTTGAGCGGACGAGGGTCGAGAAGCGTAAATATTTTTTGTCGTGATAAGCCTTCAAGGTGTCGAACACGTCCGACGTGTAGAATCCGGCCTGCTCGTCACCAAGCCAATGATCGATTCCAAAACAGCGCGTGCTGAGATCGAGCCGGCTTACCGCCTGACAAACAGTCAGGTAGGAAAAGCCGCGTCCAACACCGAGCTCGACAAAACTGCGCGGGCGAAGCTTGCTGACGAGCCAAAATGCAAAAGGTGCGTGGCCAAGCCAGGCCGATGGGCACACATAGTCCGGAAATTCGAAGGAGATTCTATCGAGAAGCTTCCACACATCGGGCTCGAAGCGTGGCACCGGCTTGGCGGCAATCACTTCTGGACCGATTTTCGCTTCCTCAAGCCGCGTGGAATAAAGCTTGGTCATCGAACTACGCCACCCCGTTGATGTTCATCTGGCGCGCCGCGAGAGGTCTCGCTCCAAGGTGTCGGAGCGTTCCGCATCAACAGCAACCCTGTGAAAGATCGCTTTCCCGGACCGGCATCACCGGTCACCCCCGCATTCTTAGCGGAGACATCCTAACAGATGTCCCCATACGATCAATTCCTCGCGACCCTCACGGCTTCAATTTTGCAAAGATTACAGACCATAAGCGGAAGTTGCAGCCCTTCCGCTTCGCCGTCCTAGAGTCGTCGTGGCTGCCGCTGGCGGGACGCCCCGCGCGCAGGAGGAATTGACCGGTGGAGATCGGTCAATTACCGCTACTCGCTGGAGCAGAAAGGATCCCGGTCCCCAGTCAGAACTGTTGGCCCCAGGATACTGTGGCCATTCAGCATCTTAGGTGACGAAAACAATGGCGCTTAAGAACCAGTGCCAAGCCTGTCACAAACCGTGCTATTGTCGTTGTGATATTCTGGCATCAGTCCGTGGCGGTGTTGCATGACGCAAGGCCAACGCTCGGCGCTCTGGCACCTGTGCCGAGACGACAAACAGACTGGCCCGATTTCTGAGCGCGAGCTCTATATGCTCGCTGAGCTCGGTCATTTGCGTCCCGGCGATCTCCTTTGGCGGCCTGGCTTCGGCGACTGGAAATCCGTGGAGTCTATTCCCGGACTCTTGACGCCGCCGCCGCCTCCAAAGACGGCCTCCGCTCCGAAGAAAAAGGCCAAGAAGAAGCGGGAGGTCATCGCTGACACCCCGCCTCCCCTACCGCCACAGAAACAATCAGAGTCCTCCGGCGGCAACGCGGCCGGTGAATTCGACCGAGTGTCGACAGTCTTATCCGACGACGTTCCGCAATTCCTCCTCGGGCTGGTCGCCAAGCCCGCCGCCCGCGCGAGCTCAGATGGCGCGACCGAGACCGTGACGGACCCTGCCAGCTCGACCAATTCCAGCGGCTCAGCCAGCGCCGGGGACACCATTCCAACCAAACCGACGCCGTCTACGAGCTCCAGGCGCGCCGCTAGCCCCACAGAATCCACTGGCCCCATGCGTCAGTGGATTGTCGTCGCAAAGGATCGGCTCAGCGCAGTGGATCTTGGGTCAAGGCTCGGTGACTTCGGCACAACTATCGCCGCCCTAAGCTCGCAGGAAATCGTTCACCGCATGAAGCGTCCCCGCGTGCTGATGGGCATTGTTGGCGGTCTCATCCTCATCGGCGCGCTGAATGTCATCGCAAAGCCGTTTCTGGGCGATGAGGAATACGCACTTCGAAGCTCGTCGCTGGATTCCGACCCGGCGGAGGGGGTGGATCCGAATCGCAAGTCGAAATTCCAGGACCGCTATGCGCACGTTGAACCGCCGAGTGATAAGCCGCCAACGGTATTGAGCGAACGCACCGCACGCGAAAATGGGGGGCCTCCAACCGGCTCCATCGACTTGGATCCGGAATTCCTGCGGCCGAAGACGGTGCCACGGCCCGGCGCGGCCGAGAGAGCAGCGACGGGGGCCAGCGAAAAGCCGGACGCGGAGTTGCCGTCCAAGCCCACGACAACGGCATCACCTTCGAAGCCGCAGGCGACAAAGGCTGCGCCATCGCCCTCGGATCCAGCAAAGCCGGCGTCGAATTCGCCTTCGACGCCCGCTTCCCCGACGACCGCATCAGCCCAACCCTCGAAGTCGATCTCGCCCGTGTTCGCTTCGAAAGCGCCGGGTCCTTCGAAGACGGTGATCAATGTGGCCACCCCGAAGGGAATAAGGCTCGTGCAGATGCGGCTCAGCGAACTCGGCTATCTCTCCATGTCGCCCAACGGTGTGTGGACCGCCGAAACAACGAAGGCGCTCGAGGCGTTCATGGCCAAAGCAAGACTCGGCGAGTATCAAAACTGGAATTCAACGGTCGAACGCGCGCTCTTCGCAACCGAAGCCCCTCGAGTGACCGCCTCGGCAGAACCGAGGCCATAACTGTTTTAGGCGCCAGCTTCGACCTTCAAGCCCGGCCGGTCCGCTCGATAATTTCAGCGAATTGGGCAAGCGGCGCGTCCCAACTCCACAGCTTCGGCTTTCGCTCGTGAAGCAATGCGCCGGAACGCGCAGAGGAGACCAAAGCCTCGAGCGCGGAGACGGCAGCAGCCGTTTCGTTCCTGGTCATAACGCCGAATTCCCGATGGGCGGCAATATCGGAGGCGATGACCGGCAGGCCAAAGGCAAGGGCTTGTCCGATGCCGAGATTGTATCCCTCCCATTGCGAGAAGTTCATGTAGATGTCCGCAGCGGCGTAAAGATCGATCAACTCCGCGTCGGAGGCATTGGCGATGACAGTGAGGCCGAGTGCCTCGGCTTGCTCAACATCCTCGGCCGCCGCCTTTCCGCAGAGGACAAAAACCGTATCCGGGCCGAGATCCGGGTGCAGGGATCGAAACCGCTGCGCGACCTGCGCATAGTGGTCCACCCCCTTGTAGCGCCGTTCGGCGCGATGAAACCGGCAGACATTGAGGACGACAACTCGGTCGCCAAAGCCGCGCGCTCGCCTCGCCCGTTCGCGGCGAAGCGACGCATCGCTCCAAGTGGAGAGGTGTGTGTTGCCGAGCGGTATGACACCAACGTCGTCACGAGCGATCTCAGCGCGAACGGCCTCAGAAATCGCAAAGACCTGCTCGGCAATCCCGAAGACGAGGCGCTTTTCGAAATGGACGCGTCGCCGGCCTGCCGCATCGTCGAACCATTGTATCGGCGGCTCGCCGTAATCGTAGAGGATGCAGCGCGGCCAATCTCCGAGCCAGCGGACTACCGAGTAGAAGGGCGGCGTGTGCGCGACGATGACGTCGATATCTTGCGAGACCGAATAGGCCGCCGCATCGCCGGGATCATTAAGCCGTACGAGTTCGCAGCCTTCATAGCGAATGCCGCCATGCACGGTGGGACCACCGACAAGCACCTTATGGCCGAGCCGCGCGAGGTGCTCGGCCTGTTTCTGCAGGACGACAGGAACGCCATGCCCGCGCTCATGCACAATGCTGAGCATGAGGACGCGCAACGGTCCGTCTTTCCGCGCAAGTGTTCGCCATGGCTTCTCACGGCGCGGCGGAAAGGCAAGCTCGTAGGTTCGTTCGTAGCTGAGGTTGGAACTGTAGTAGGGATCGTCTCTGAAGATGCGGCGGTGCTTGGAGCGCATATGCCGCGCCTCTTCGAGAAAGAGCTCGCGCTTTTCCTGAGTGTCGTCGAACCCGCGGCTCTTCGACTCGCAATGAACCATCAGCGGCCGGCCGATATAGAGATTGCGGTAGCCCCGCTCCAGCGCCTCAACGCAAAGCAGGACATCGTTGCACGCGACCGCGAGCTCTTCATCGAAACGGCCGAGCTCCTCAAACACTTTCCGCCGTATGGCGAGACAGGCGCCGGTAAGCGCCGAGACCTCGTGGGTGACGTTGGCCATTCCCCGATAACCGCCGTCGTTCTTGTCGAGGCCGACATGGGCGTGGCCGGCAACCGCCTGAATGCCGAGCACCGTTCCGCCAAACTGGACGGTGCCGTCGGGGTAGAGGAGCTTCGCTCCCACTGCGGCGACGTCGTCCTGCATCGCTTGGCTCACCATCAACTTGAGCCAGTTCGAGTCCTCCACGACCGTGTCGTTGTTGAGAAAGACCAGCACTTCGCCGCTCGAATCCGACTCACCGAGATTGCTGAGATGGGCGTAATTGAAATCCCTGCCGTCCTTGATTAGGCGAATGGCACCGCTACTCGCGGCTTCGCGCAGGAAACCAAGCATCTCAGGATCGCGGCTGCCATTGTCCACCACCAAGATCTCGTATTTTCCCCCGGGATATGCCGTGCGTTCTCTTATCGACACGAGGCAAGGCTCAAGCAGATCGAGCTTGTCGCGGGTCGGGATGATGATGCTGACAGTCGGCAAGCTCTGATCTGGGAGAAGCAGCTCACCTCGAATGACCGTTTGATCCAGGCGGTCCCTGACATCGTGATAAGCGACAAACGGAATGTGGCGAACGGCTTCACCGCCGAGCGCCAGCGCTGTCTCTCTTGACAGTTCTCCTATCCCTTCCGGTCCGCGGCGGAATAGCGCTGGAATGTCAATGCTCTCGCCGCGGAGCAGTACACAAGGGCCAAGATAGCTGCGGCGCCGAAGCAGCTCCGGCGAGAAGATCGGCTTGAATTTCGGGCGCCGGCGGATGCCCGCCCGATCGAGGTGATCCTCGTCGGCATAGACGAGGCATCGCTCCGGCGCTTCACATGCCGCGGCAAGGTATAGGTAGAGTGCATGCTCACGAAGAAACACGCCCCCTTCGGCCAAGATCACCGTATCGGCGCCGGCCGGCGGCAAGTCGGCGGTCGCAAAGGGTTCGCGAAGGATGCGAAAACGCGCATCGGCGGCCGCGGCGCGTTTGGCGGCTTTGACGTCGGCCTCGGCGCAGTCCTCCGGAAAATGTAACCACGCATCGAAATCGGCGAATAATTGCTTGCGCAGGTGACGCACAGCCTCGGCTGCGTGAGGTGACGAATCCGCGTCGAACAGCATCAGCAGGAGCGGACGCGATCCGCGGAGTTGCGCAATGTGCTGTCGAATCACGGCTACGTCGTCGGATCGCAGCTCGTCGAAGCGTTCAATCCATATCTGATAGAGCTTGACGTCGATCTCGTGCGCGGCCTCTTCGGCCGCATCCAGGCGCACGCGGCGCATCAGCGCTCGACGCCGGAGAGAAGCGAGGATCACGTTGCGGGCATGTCCGTCGGCGGGCTGAAACGCGCGGAGCAGGAGAGCGAGTCGCTCCCGCTGAAGCTTCAGCCAGGACGTCAATGCGCCGGAGCCCAGTTTCTCGCTCTCTGGCAGCTTACGCTCGGGCCTCCCCGGAGACCGGGACGAGTCCGCATTCAGCTGCGGTCGCTCCCTGGAAAACTGCATTCCGCCTCCGCTCCGCACCGACTGTCTTTTCGCCCATGACCCCGGCCTTTGCCAGAGCATTCCTGTGGCGAGACCGTGGCCGGGCCGCCGGCAGGATCCCGGCCGCACCCGAGAGTCAATGGCTGTGTTCTGATCGCCCTTTCTCTATGCTATGGACGCACGCCTCGGAATCAGACGGGAAGCAATGGCAGAGGTTTTGCCCTTTATCTTATGCGGCGGCGCCGGCACGAGGCTTTGGCCCTTGTCGCGAGAAGCCTTTCCGAAGCAATTCCATCGTCTCGTCGGCACCGAGACGCTCTTTCAGCAGACCTGCCGCAGGCTGACCGGCCATCTCTATGGGGATCTGACGGTGCTCAGCAATCATCGGCACCGGTTCCTCATCGTCGAGCAGCTCGAAGAGATCGGAGCGCAGGCCCCACACATCGTGCTTGAGCCGACGTCTAAGAACACGGCCCCCTCCGCCTGCATCGCCGCCTTGCTCACGCATCGCGCCAATCCGGACGGGCTGCTTCTGCTCGCGCCTTCCGATCATATGATCGCCGAAGGGAGTGGCTTCGCCGATGCGGTTTCCGGCGGACTGGAAGCCGCAAGATCGGGGGCGCTCGTGGTCTTCGGCATTGAGCCTGACTGTCCGCACACCGGTTACGGTTACATCGAGACCGACCGGGGCCAATCATCGAACGAGCAGATCCTCGCGGTAAAACGGTTCGTCGAGAAGCCGTCTCGTGAGACCGCCGAGACCTATCTCGACTCCGGGCGTCATTTCTGGAATGCCGGCATCTTTCTCTGCAAGGCGGGGGCCCTGTTGGAACTGTTCGAGAAACATGCCCCTGGGGTTCTCGTGGCCTGCCGGGCTGCACTCGACGGCGCCAAAGCTGATCTCGGTTTTCTCGTTCTTGGCGACGCCTACGCAAAGTCGCCGTCAATCTCGATCGACTACGCCATCGTAGAGAAGGCGGAGGACCTCGCTTGTGTACGGCTCAACAGCTTATGGAGCGATGTCGGCTCCTGGTCGGCGCTATGGGCTGTTCTGGAGAAGACAGCAGAAGGTAACGTCATCAAGGGTGAAGGCGAGGTCCTGCTCGAGGACAGCCGCGATAGCCTCATCTTCAGCGATCATGGTTGCGTCGCGCTCGTCGGCGTCGAGAACCTGGTTGTGATCGCGACTGAGGATTCGGTGCTGGTTGCTTCGCGCGAGCAGACGGAAGCGGTGAAGAACATCGTCGAGCGGCTGAAGATGAACGGCCGAGCGCATGTCTCGCAGCACAACCGTGTCTATCGGCCTTGGGGCTGGTATCAGAGCCTCAACCGCGGCGAGCGCTATCAGGTCAAATGCATCATGGTGAAACCGGGCGGCAAGCTCTCGCTGCAAAGCCATCATCACCGCTCCGAGCATTGGGTGGTGGTGAAGGGCACGCTCGAAGTAACCAAAGGCGAGGAGTCGGAGTTTTTAAGCGAGAACGAGTCTACCTTTATTCCAATTGGCAAGAGACATCGCCTCGCCAATCCCGGGAAGATCCCTGCCCTTCTCATCGAGGTGCAGTCCGGTCCTTATCTGGACGAGGACGACATCGTCAGATTCGACGACATCTATCGGCGTGGGACGAACGACTAGGCCTTTCGACCTAGGCCGCGTAAGAGGCGCGGTAGCATCTCAGGACGTGCTCCACGGGTCCTACTTCAAGGATGCGGCCTGACTCCATGAGCACGGCATTCTCGCAGGTGCTGCGCAACAGGCCCTCCGAATGCGTCGCGAGAACCACGATGCCCGCCTGTCCGGTTAGTCTCTCCAGGCGCTGACGCGCTTTGTCGATGAAGCTTGCATCGCCGGCGCCGAGGCCCTCGTCGATCAGAAGGATGTCGGTCTTGACGCAGGTGGAGACGGCGAAGTCGAGGCGCGCCCGCATGCCTGCCGAATAGGTGCGAAAAGGCATGTCGATGAAAGCTCCAAGCTCGGTGAAGTCAATGATCTCTTCGATCATCTCGCGAATCTCGGACTTCGTGATACCGAGATAGAGTGCTCGCAGCTCGATATTCTCCCGCCCTGTCAGTTCGGGATCCACTCCGAGGCTGCCGCCGAACAGCGCGAGCTTGCCGTCTACCATCACCTTCCCCTGCTCGGGGGCATAGATTCCGGCCGTCACCCGAAGCAGCGTGCTCTTGCCGGCTCCATTTCGTCCGATGAGGCCAATCCGCGACCCGTGTTCGATGGCGAGCGACAGCCTGTCCAAAGCCCGGACGGAGAGACGGTGCGTTTCGGTGGTGATGCGGCCGGTCGGATCGCTGCGCACCCGGCCGCCAGTGACGACCGACATGGCGCGGCGTTTTATCGAGCGGCTGCGCGAATCGTAGATGGGAAAGCTGACCGTGACGTGCTGCAGCTTGATCGAGGCCATTCGCTTACACCCAATAGGGAATGCGCTTGCAGAAACGCCCATAGAAGGGGATGGCAACAGCGGCCACGGCGGCGGTGATCCCGAGCGAGACGCCCCACGCGTATAGCGGCGGCGCCTTTCCGAGCAGCGCCTCACGAATCAGGTCGAGAAGATAGGTGAAGGGATTAAGGTCTGCGATCAGCCTATGCTCGGGCGGCAGCTGATCCGGGTACCACAGCACCGGCGTCAGCAGGAACATCATGCGCATGATGGTCATGACGATCGGCTGAATGTCCCGAAACCTTGCGCAGAGCGTGCCAAGGAGCATGGTGGCCATGATGCTGTTGATCGTCACCAGAATGATGCCCGGGATGAGCAGCAGAGTGGCGAAGGTCGGATTGATCGGAAAGAAGATGATGACGAAAAGATAGATCGGAAAATTGTGCGCAAGAATGAGCAGGTTCCGCCAGATCATCTCGTAGATGTAGAGACTCATCGGCGCGCGCATCTGTTGAATCCGCAAGGAATTCGACACGAAGACGCCGCAGCCTTCCATGACCACTTCTGACATCAGATTCCAGCCTATGAAGCCGAAGGCGAGATAGGCGGCATAGTCTCTCATATCGCGACCGAGGAGCGGACCGTAAATGACCGTCAACCCTGCGACGAAGGCGCCGAGGCTCACGGTGATCCAGAACGGCCCGAGCACCGACCGCCGATAGCGTTTGCGGATGTCGAACCAGCCGACGGCGAGCCAAAGTTCCCGGAAGTCTTGCCACCCTTCCCAGAGGTCTTGGAAGGCGGCTTCGAACGCGCCGCCCGGCTTCGATCCCTGCGTCGCCGGCGCGGCTTGAGCTTCGCGTGATGTGTTTGCGGCTTCCTGTGGTTCGGCAAGCGTCAAGAGGCTCTCACTCCATTCAAAATGAGCGTGGACAGGAACAGGGCGCTCAAAAGCAGGCAGCACCAAAAACGCGACCGCCAGAGAATGGTCCTATATGTCGGAATTGCGGCTTTGTCATGCGGCCCAAGGGTCCACGGTGCGGCCACGAATTGGAAATGGACCTTGCGTTATGATAGGCGAGAGGCCGATTGTCGCTTCGCCGGGGCGAGCCGCGGATCGGCTCCTCCGGGCGCAAAGGGCGACATCCCCTTAGGGACCGCGAAGGAGCAGCCGGCATGATCATCGTCGTTGGCGGAAGCGGCTTCCTGGGAAGCCACCTTTCGGAGCTCCTCGGCCGCGATCGCCGGCAGATTTTGCTCATCTCGCGAAGGCCTGAATCCGTTCTCGTTTCAGATTATGCGCTGAGCGCGATGAGTGCTGAGGAGTTTGCCTCCGCGGCGGGAGACGAGGCGATCCGCGGCGCTAACGCCATCGTTTTCCTCGCCTGGCGATCGGTACCGGCGACTTTCGCCGAGCAGCCATCCCGCGAGCTGAGCGAGAATGTGCTCCCCGCCTTCGATTTCTTTTTGCGTGTGGCGCGCCTCTCTCCACAAACCAAGATTGTTTTCCTCTCCTCCGGCGGCACCGTTTATCGTTGCGAGGGCACTCACACCAAGGATGAAGCAGCGCCCGTTGGCCCCATATCGGCTTACGGCCTCGGCAAAGTCATGGCCGAAGATGCGCTTCGCTTCGTCGGTCGCACGCAGGGATTGCCGTACGTCATCTTGCGCGTGTCGAACGCGATTGGACGCTGGCACCATAACGATGCACAGGGCATTGTCGGTATCGCGCTTCGAGCAGCCCGCGACGGCGTTCCCGTCCGGCTGTTTGGCGAGGGTAACCAAGTGCGCGACTTCGTCGATGCCGACGACGTCGCCGAAGCCATCCAGGCCGCATGTCTTCAGTCCAAGTACCCGGCAGCAACTTGGAACATCGGATCCGGCGTGGGATTGGCAATCAAGGAGGTGCTGCAAAGGGCAGAGCGCGTCATCAATCGATCGATTCCGGTCGAGTACGCCCCGCCCCGTAAGCTCGACGTCGCCCACATCGTGCTTGATTGCCGACGGGCCGCCGAGGAACTCGGCTGGACCGCAAAGATTCCCTTCGAACAATCCGTTTCGGACATCTGGCAATCGCTCCAGCGCCCCTCCAAGCGAGCCGTCTAAACACACTTTCGCGGCTAGCCTTGGCCACAAATGAGGGGTAGCGAGAGGCAGCGGGAGCCTTGCCAGGGTGATTTCGGGTCGCTTTGACCTGGCCCCCTTCAATGACCTAAGTTCCGAAGGAGGGGTCGATTCCCGCCGCGCGACCGCCTAGCCGCACCGTATGAAGCCGATAGCGAAGCCGATCACCACTCGCACCGGCGACCTGACCTCGGAAGGCCAGGTCGCTCGCCTCGAGATTGCTCACACTCAGCCTGTGCCGCAGGCCGACAGCGACGTGGCCCGCGTGCCCCCTGCACCCAAGACGAGGAAGCGCAAGGCGCGCTGGCGCAAGGCTATCGATACACCTGTGCCCTCAGCGGGATCCCAGGCTCAGTTTGCAGCGCTTGCCAAGGACATCGATGTGCTGCGCCGTGATGTGCAAAGCTCGGTCAAGGAATTGCGGGAGGCCCTACGCGGGGAGATTGCCGCCGCCATCCGATCCGAGCGCCCGTCGCTTTGGTGGCGTCTCGCGCGGATCATGCCGGATCCCTTGAAGAACGTCTTCCTGAGAAGCTTTGGGGAGATGCTGCCGCCCAAGGCGCAGGCCGAACACGCCGCGCGCATCGTGTGGTCGAGCGGCTATTTCGACGCGAACTACTACATGAGCAGAGCGGGGGTTGTGGATGCGAGAATCGATCCCGCCTTTCACTACGTGACCGTCGGAGAGCGGCTCGGCATTCCTCCCTCGATGACATTCGATCCTGGCTATTACGGAGACCGGCACCCCGACGTGGCAAAGGCGGGAATGTGCTATCTCGCGCACTACGTCATGCATGGCCGAAATGAGGGTCGTCGCCCCCGCCCGGCTCTCGCCGAGCGTCCAGCCGATCCCGCCGCGTTCGCACCCAATAAAAAGAGCATCATTCTTGTCAGCCACGAGGCGACTCGCACCGGAGCGCCAATTCTGGCGCTGAACATCGCCGAGAGCCTGAAGGAGAAATACAATCTCATCACCATTCTCCTCCGCGGCGGGGATCTAGTTGAGAGTTTCGAGCGGCTGAGCAGTCGCCTCATCGTTCTTGAGAACAGAGACAGGAACGCGGTCGAGTTCCGATGGACGCTGAAAGCGCTCCTTGACGAGCACAATGTGCGTTACGCCGTCATTAATAGTCTCGCATCCTGGGACATTATTCCGAGCTTCGCCGAGACGCTCATCCCTACAGTGACGCTCATCCATGAATTTTCAGCCTATATGAGGCCGCTCGGCTTCATCCGCCCGTCGCTCGGCGCCACGTCGGAGCTCGTCTTCTCCACGGCGGTCGCGGCAAACTCCTTCTGCCAAGATCACCAAGCCCTGCTTCAGCGGCGCGTGCACATCTTGCCGCAAGGCTACTGCCGACCGATCCTGGAGGCGCCCGAGGAGAGGCTCGAGACCGAGCGCGAGCGGTTGCGCGCGAAGATGCGTCCGGAAGGCATGGAGGACGCATTTGTCGTGCTCGGTGCCGGTTTCGTGCATATCCGAAAGGGTGTCGATCTTTTCCTCGCCAGCGCCGCGGCCGCGCAACGGCTGAAGAGCAAACGCCCCTTGCGCTTCGTCTGGATCGGCCAGGGCTACGACCCCGACGAAGAGTTGAGTTACTCGGTCTATCTCTCCGAGCAGATCGCGCGCTCGGGCCTGGCGGACCACGTCGTCATGTTGGATGAGGTGGTGGATCTCGAAACTGCCTATGAAATGGCGGACGCCTTCTACATGGCCTCGCGCCTCGATCCCTTGCCAAACGTCACCATTGACGCCGCGATGCGCGGGCTTCCCGTCATCTGCTTCAAGGGCGCGACCGGGATCGCCGAAGTGCTCGAGCGGAACCCGGAGGCTGCGAAAACCGTCATGCCTTACCTGGACGCCGAGGCGGCGGCGCGGCGTCTTGTGGAGCTTGCGGCGAACGAGAAGCTCCGGCGCCGCGTGGGCAAGGCGACGCACGCACTCGCCGCACGCGCCTTCGACATGGATGATTATGTGCGGCAGATCGACAAGATCGGCAATCTGGCGGTCCAGTCCATGCGGCAACGCAAAGCCGATTATGCAACACTGATCGACGAGCCTGGCTTTGACGTCGCCATCGCTTCGCCACCGAATTCAAACAATAAGCGGGAAGAGACGATCGCGAGGTTCATGACCTATTGGACCGGAAGCCTCACCGCCCCGCAACAGGTCGATCATCTCGATATTCGCCGCCCCTGCCCCGGCTTTAACCCGCAGATCTACGCGCATCATCATCCCGAGCTTGCCAGAACCGGGACTAATCCCTTTGCCGATTTCCTGCGAAAGAAACGCCCCAATGGCCCGTGGCTGCATCGGGTCATCCGCCCCGGAGAACGGCCGAAGGGCGGCAAGCGCGAGAAACTGCGCGTCGCCGTGCAAGCGCACTTTCATTATCCCGATCTCATCGAGGACTTTCTCGAAAGGCTCGCAGCTAACGAAGCGCGATGCGACCTTCTCCTGAGCACAAATGAGGAGGATAAGGCCGAGATATTGAAGGAGAGGACGAAGGCCTTCAAGCGCGGTCGGGTCGAGGTTCGCGTTGTGCCGAACCGCGGCCGCGATGTCGGCCCGCTCCTCACTGCCTTCGGCCGTGAGATCCTGCGCGATTACGATGTGGTCGGTCATTTCCACAGCAAACGCAGTGAGAATATTCAATCCAAGCTAGGAGACCGCTGGCGGGAGTTCCTATGGGAACATCTCCTCGGCAGACATCACTCCATGATGGACTTGGCCCTTGCGCATTTCGCGTCCGATCCACGGCTCGGACTCATCTTTGCCGAGGAGCCGCACCTGACGGATTGGAGCGGCAATCGCGAGATCGCCGAGAAAATCGGCGAGCGCGCCGGTTTCTCCATCCCCTTCCCGCCCTTCTTTGAATATCCGGTCGGCAACATGTTTTGGGTTCGAACAACGGCGCTCGCGCCTCTCGTCGAGCTCGGCTTTGACTGGAGCGACTATCCAAAGGAACCTGTCGACAAGGACGGGACAATCCTGCATGCGCTCGAACGGCTAATTCCCTTCTCGGCGAGGAAACAGGAACTCGGCTTCGCCACCCTGCACATTTCGGGCATCACTTGGTAAGCTAGCGCGGCTTTCCCGGTGGTTGTGCGTTGGCGCGATAGATCAGAATCGCGCCGCCGCCTCGCGGGTCGGCAATGGGGAAAGGCACCCCGAACCTGCCGCTCGCCCCGATCGCTTGAATAATCTTCAGCCTGAATTCCGGATTGGCAGCCGGCAGATTCGGTATGACGTCCGGAAAGTCCGGCATTGGAACGAAGGCGATATCGGAGGCCGCGATCAGCCGCTTGTGAGCTTCCAGGTCGTCGGTGAGCAAAGACGCGAACTTCGGCGGCACCTCGCCCCGCTTCTGATATTCGAAGCGTATGTTGGCCTCATTCAGATAGTTCGCGGGAACGGCCTGATAGACGGTAAGGCTGGCGGCGTCATAGCCGATGAAGTTCACCACTGCATCAAGGATCGCCCAGCGCGATTTTGCGTAAACGGCATCGACGGTGGCGCCGTTATGCGAGGCCTGGAACTGCCACGTGAATTGCCAGAGAGAGGCCGCCAGCAGCAAGGAGCAAAAGACCCAGCCAGGGCCCCGGCCAAGCTTTTTTGCCAGAGCGATCGAAGCGAGGCCCGATGCAGCAAGGAAAAGAGCCGCGAAAGGATAACCGTGGGGGCCTTTGAACTCCGGAATGGTGACCGCGAGATAGGCGATCAGCACCATCACTGCGACTAACAAGCTCTGTGCAAGCAGGCGTTTGTCCCACGATACGAATGCCGCATAGAGGGCAGCCACGCCGAGCACAGGACCGATATAGAGCCAGCCTCCGATCGACTGCTGCCCATAAGGCATCGTGAGGTAGTAAAGGAGATGGTCCTTGAGCGGCATTGACGAGACCCAGATATGGGCCTCGGCGCCGAAGGCGATTGTCCAGATGTAGTTCAGAGTGTCGGAGAGGGCGAAGGCGTAGTAGGGCAGAGCCATCAGCACCCCCACACCGACGGTCACCAGGATCGCCTTCAAAGTTAGCACGAAGTTGCGCTTGAGCAAGGCACCGATGGTCACAAGAAGCATGGCCGCGCCGAACAACCCGAGTGTGAGCGGAAAGATGTGCGGCTTGCACCAGAGTGCCGCTCCAAGCAGCGCCCCAGCGATGATCTGATCGCGCCTTTCGCTGATCCAGCCTTCCTTGAGCAGGATGAAAAGCGTGCCTGCGGCGATCACGAGACTGCAAATCATGTCCGGTCTGGACTGCATGACGGTCAGGCCGAAGAACGGCGCCGCGAGAAGCGCAGCGGCGAGAAGCACCCCTTGACCGAGCGGCACAGATTTCGCCGCCCCGAGGAAAGCGCGTATGAAAAAGAACAGCACTACCGCGTTCGCCACGGGTCCTGCCCACGCTTTCACCCCGAGCACCGAGAATCCGATCAATGCGAGCCCAACCGAGAGGGGCGAAGTCGGGATGTGCCCGCCGAGCAAGTCGAATAGTCCGGCGAAGCCCGATCGGTGAAATGTGTCGAGGAAGATGGCACCCTCGGCGAAGTACGACACATCGTCATAGGTCGTGGGCAGAGCCAACGTTCCGTGAAGCAACGATTGCTGGATGTGGAGCACAGCAAAGACCGCGGCAATCGCCCCCGCGACGAGCCAGCGCCACGAGCCATCGCTCAATGCACTCGGCGCGGATTTTTCGACGCCCTGCGCCGTCATCGTTTTCTCTCGCTCAGACGCACGTTCATTCATGGGGACGTTGCTCCACATCCCCTCTCGTTTGCACGGCATATTTGGTGAGCACGAAAGTGAGCGGAACGGACGTTGCGATTACGAGAAGCATCGCGATCTCGCTCGGCACGCGAAGCGTCTCGATCAGGAGTGAAAGCGCCGCCAGCCCATAGAGATATTGGACGACGTAGACGCCGGGGAAACGAAGCGCCGACCGGAGCTCGAATCCCGTTCGGAATACGAATTTCGCCGCTAAAACGTAGGCGAGCGCGATCCCGCCGAGATAAGCGAGGGTATAGGCGATCGAGTGATGCAGGAAGCGGTCGAGCACGAGGAAAAGAGCGTAAGTCAGGACGGTGTTGACGGCGCCGCCGAGCAGGAAGCGCAGGAAAGAGCTTCCGATCGTCCCGGCCACGCCAGCCTTCATGCGGAGCCGCCAAGCACCAGCGCGCGGAACTCGGTGTAGCTCCGGATATAATCATCCGGATCATAATGCTCGGAGGCAAAAACAAGCAGGACCGCGTCCGGCGAATAGCGGAACTGAGTCCCCCACACCAAGGGCGGCATATAAACGCCAATTTCTGGACGATCGAGCAGGACTTCCCGCCGGGCGCGGCCGTCGTCGAGCAGCACGGAGCAAGAGCCGCGAACGCAGACCAGGAATTGCTTGCACGTCCTGTGCGCGTGCTCTCCCCGCACCTCGCGATTGGGAACGTTGAAGACGAGGAAATAGCGCTTTGGCTTGAACGGCAGTACCTTCTCGAACTCCCCCGCCGAAAGGTCACCGCGCATGTCCTTGACGAGGCGGAGCCGGTAGAGAGCCGCCCCGCCCACACCGAGATCGATCGTGCTTTCGCCCGCCTCCTCAGGCAGAACCGAGTGCACCGGCTCGGCAGGACCCCCCTTGTCGGCAGGGACGTAACCCATGATCTGCGCAGGGTTCCCGGCGACAATCGCATTCGGCGGAACGGAGCGCGTCACCACCGCGCCGGCGCCGACCATTGCCCCCACCCCAATTTCGAGGCCCGGCAGAATGGTGGCGTTCGCACCGATCGACGCGCCGCGCCGGACGACGGTACGGGCGAACTCCGCCGGATAGGCTTTGCTGCGGGGGAATGGGTCGTTTGTAAAGGTTGCGTTCGGGCCGACAAACACATCGTCCTCAAGCGTGATTCCATCCCAAAGCTGCACGCCGCATTTGATCGTCACGCGATCCTGCACGACTACGTCGTTTTCGATGAAGACGCCGTCGCAAATGTTGCAATCCTGCCCGATCCGCGCACCGGGCAGGATATGCGCGAAAGCCCAGATGCGCGTGCCCTCGCCCACATTGTTCGTCTCGCAAAGTGCGCTCGGATGAATAAAGACATCCCCCGCACCAGCTTCATGCGCGATTTTGCCCATCAACCGGTTTCCTGAAGCTCTGATGGGCGCTGCGCAGCCGCGACATCACCCGTGAAGCTCCTCGCTGACTGAACCACGGCGAGGGGACGCCGCTTCGTATTTTCATAAGCGCGCCACGTGTACGCGCCTATCAAACCGAGGCCGAGCATGTTCAGCGCGCCGAAAAACACGATCACCACCATGAGCGCCGCATAGCCGGGGACCGGGAACGGGCTGACGAGGCGCAAGCCCACAATCAACAGCCCGAGCGCAACGGCGAAAACAAGGCCGAAAAAACCCGCAAGCGTCAGGGCGATGATCGGCAGCTCCGTGAAAGCGAAGATGCTGTCGAGCAGATAGGCGAATTTTTTGCGCAGCGTCCACGCGCTTTTCCCATGCGCACGCGGCCGCCGCGCGTAGCCGACCTCCGCCTTGCGAAACCCAAGCCAATAGATCTGACCGACAAGCGAGGAGTGCGCTTCTTCGAGCTTCAGAAGCTCATCACGCACCTTGCGATTGCAGCCGAAAATATCGGCGCCCCCCGCCGGGATTTCTCGAAAGACGAACCGCCGGTAGCCCCACCAGAACAGCTCCGCCGCGGCCCTAGCACCGGCCGAATCGGACCGAGCCTCCCGCACTCCCACGACGATGTCATGCGAGCCCGACAGCAGAACCTCGAGGAACGAGACGAGGATCTCCGGAGGTTCCTGCAAGTCGGCCGCAACGATGCCGTAATAGTCGCCGTGGGCGGCCTGAAGACCGGTGCGAATTGCCGCGAAGGAGCCGAAGTTCCGCGCGTGCAGGATCAGCTGCGAGCGGAATGGTGCGCTCGGAAGAAGCTCTTCCAGCAAGGCATAGCTTTCATCGGGACTCGCATCGACGACGAAGATGAACTCGACGGGTACGCCGAAGCGTAGCTGAATGACGTCATTTAAGCGGGCGAATTCTGACACGAGAAGCGGGAGCGACTCGGCGTTACGATAGACCGGCGTGATTACCGAATACATGCGTTCACCGCCAAGCGTTGACCCAGTCGACAATATAGTCGACCTCAGCATCCGTCAGCTCCGGAAAGCACGGAAGGGTTAGCACGCGAGCCGCCAAGTCTTCGGTCACAGGCAGCCGATAGGAGATTTTGGACCCCTGTACGATCGGCTGCAGATGGTCTGGAATAGGATAGTGCACGTCGCAGTGAATGCCCGCGTCAGCGAGATGCGCCCTGAGAGCATCGCGGTCGTCGCACACAACCACGTAAAGATGGGCGACATAGTCCTCGCCGGTGGCGCGCGGACAGCTGAGACGCGCATGCCGGATCCCTTGCGTATAGCGGGCCGCGATCTCGCGCCTCCGCGCATTCCACGCATCGAGATGAGGCAGTTTGGCGCGGAGGATCGCGGCTTGCATCTCGTCGAGACGGCTGTTTCGGCCTCCCCCGTGCACGGCATGATATTTTGTCTCCCAACCATATTGCCTGAGGGACTTCAGCCTCTCGGCGAGAGTGGAGTCGTTTGTTGTAATGGCGCCGGCATCGCCGAGGGCGCCGAGATTTTTGGTGGGATAGAAGCTGAAGCAGGCGAGATCGCCGAAACTCCCGGCGCGCCGTCCATCCCGCCGCGCTCCATGCGCTTGAGCGCAATCCTCGACGATGGGGATAGCGGCGGTTTGCGCGATTGCCCGAACGCGGTCCATGTCGTGCAGCCGTCCGAAGAGATGCGTGATCACCACGGCATCGAGCATTCCCGCGGCCCCCTCAAACGCATCGAGATCCATCAGATGGGTCTCTGCATGCACATCGAGATAGACCGGCGTGGCACCGAGAAGCCTAAGGACCGTCGTCGTGTAGCCGCCGGCGTTGGCCACGGTGCCGACCCGGCTTCCGGGGCCGATACCGAGAGCGCGAAAGGAGAGTTCGAGGGCGTCGGTGCCGTTTGCAACCCCGATGCAGTGACCCACGCCGCAATAGGCCGCAAATTCCTGTTCGAAACCAAGCCCCTCTTTTCCGAGGATATACCATCCGCTCGCAAGAACCCTTCCCACCGCGTCCTCAATGCTGCTCCTGAGGCCCGCGCAATGACGCGCGAGGTCGTTGACGAGAAGGCGGGTCATCTCGGATCCTTGCTCTCGCTCTTATCGGTGGCATTGAAGATTGCTAGGAGCATCGACTCTTCATCTCGCGCAAGGTCATGTACAAGGGCCCGATCTTGGGATACGCGGGCCCAGCGAGGCCGGCGTGGGAAGGTTCGTATAGCTAGTTTGTAGGTTTGTGGGGCTAAAACGCTGCAATGACAAAGGTTTACCTGCATATTGGGCTGCCGAAAACAGGCACCGCAACGATCCAGAATTGGTTGACGGCAAATGCCCGGACCCTTCGGAAAGCCGGTGTCTTTACCTTTGACGACGCCACTTTCGGTCACCGCCTCGCCATCGAGGCAATGTCCGACGAGACGCGCGACAACCGGTCGGATCTCAACGCCGTCGTGAACGGTACCCCCTTAAATGAGGTCACGAATCAACTCGCCAACCTCGCACGCGATAAGACGCTCCAAGCCGCGATCGTGTCATCCGAGTATTTTTCCTTGGCCGACCCGAAGACGGTGAAGCAGCTGCTGTTCGATGTGTCGCTAGAGGACGTGTCGATCATCCTCGTCTTGCGCCGGCAGGATCGATTCATTGAGGCAAATTACGGCCAAGATATCGCAAAGGCACGCGGCTCAAACGCCCTTGAAGACCCCGTCTATCAGCCGCACTGCGATTGGCTCGCTCTGACGCGAGCCTGGACCGAAGCTTTCTCGCCGGACGCACTTCTCCTGCACACCCACGAGAAGGCGTCGGGAGACAGACGGATCGTGGAACGCGTCATCGGGTCCCTCAACGATAGGGTCGCCATGGTCGTGGCAGACACCCCGGCGCCAGCTGAAAAGGGAAACGAGACCCTGCCGGCTGAGTTGGTCAAGTTCGAGCGTCTCGCCGATCGCGCAGGCACACCGGATGTCTTGGACTTCCTTGAGCGCGCGGCCAAAGCTGGTATTGGAGGGGTGCCTTTTCGCATGAGCTCGGAACGGGCGAAGAGCGTTCTCGATCTCTACCGCGAATCGAACAGACAGCTGTCGAAGGAATTCTTCGGCCGAAACGGCGAGCTCTTCGACGAGAGCGATCTGAACGAGGAGAGCGAGGGAAGTGATTGCACGGAAAAACTTTCCGTCGAGACCCTGGCCGCGCTGCTCGCCTTTCATGTGCAGGAGGTTAAGCGCGTGCAAGCGGAAGCTGCCGACCTTGAGCGCTGGCTACTGGACTCCAACCAGTCCGTCAAAAGCGCCTGCGGCTGGGCTCAGGCCGATCTTCTCGCTCTGAAGGAAGACATCAAAAATCAGCTTGCGCAGCTTCCGGCACGCGTGCGCCACGAGGCCGCAATCAGCGTTGAGCCGCTCTACCGGGAAGTTCAAGCCCAGGGGGAACGCGTGGCGAGGATAAGAGGCAGGGTCGGAAGGCTCGAAGACCTTACCTCTCCGAAGCGACTGGTGCAGATCGGCTGGAGCCGCCTGACCACCCGGTTGCGGCGGACATAGAGGGGTCGGATTAGGCCTGAGCCTCGCCTCGAGATGAGCGGCCATGGAGCCCAGCCGCGGAGGCAGTGACTAGCGTCGCCTCCGCCTCCAGCGGTGTCGCTCCGCCATTGAGAAGCCCGATCCGTGAAAGCGAGTCGCTACTCTTGATCAGCGGACCCCACCACGTCTCATTCTCGAGGTACCAATGAACGGTCTGCCGTAGGCCGGAGGCGAGATCATACGCGGGAGCCCAGCCGAGCTGAGTGGTGAGCTTCGTTGCGTCGATGGCGTAACGCTTATCGTGTCCAGGCCGATCGGCAACGAAGGTGATGAGGGCGCGGCGCGAACCGGTCGGCAAGGGTCCCGCGAACTCGTCGACCAAATCGCAGATGGTCTCCACGATCTCCAGATTTCGCCGCTCGCTGGCGCAGCCGATATTGTAGGTGGAGCCGATCCCTGCGCTCGTAAGCACCGTCAAAAGCGCGGAGGAGTGGTCCTCAACATGCAGCCAGTCGCGAACATTGTCGCCCGTCCCATAAACGGGAAGCGTCTCGCCGCGCAAAGCGCGAAGGATCATCAGCGGAACCAGCTTCTCGGGAAACTGGTAGGGGCCGTAATTGTTTGAGCAGTTGGTGATCAGCACCGGCAGGCGGTAAGTGCGTCCCCAGGCCCGGACGAGATGATCGGACGCTGCCTTACTCGCCGAATAGGGCGACGACGGCTCGTACGGCGTAGTCTCGGTGAACCTTCCGGTGGGGCCCAGCTCGCCAAACACCTCGTCCGTCGAAATATGGTGGAAACGAAAGGCTTCTCGCCGCGAGGAGTCCAGCTCCTCCCAATATCGCCGGGCTTCTTCGAGTAAGACGAAAGTGCCGTTGATGTTGGTGCGAATGAAATCTTCGGCGGAGTCGATCGATCGGTCGACATGGGACTCGGCCGCGAGATTGAGGATGGCGTCGGGACGCGACGTCTCGAAGAGCGTCCTCACGGCCCGGCGATCGGCAATGTCGCCGAGAATGAAGCGATAACGTGGATTGGACTCGACGCTTTTGAGCGACGCAAGATTCGCCGCGTAGGTGAGTTTGTCGAAGTTGACGACAGACCACTCGGTGGAGTTGATCAAATGGCGGCAGACCGCCGAGCCGATGAACCCGGCCCCACCGGTGATGATCACTCTCATTTTGGGTCTCGGACGCCTTCCCCTATTCAGGCGCAAAGTGCCGTAATGAGCAAAGTGTGTCAACGCGGCTCCATGGCCGCTCGGCAAGGTGCCCCTTCTACCCTTCGGGGACAGGCACGTCTTGCCCATTTTTTTGCCAGCCGATATAGCACGAAGGGGTTGAGGGAAATCCCCGGGGGAAAGCAAAAGAGGCCGGCGCATGGATGTCACCACCACTGCCCTGCCCGGCGTCCTCATCCTGAAGCCCAAACGCTTCCACGATCCGCGCGGCTTTTTCTGCGAGATCTATAACAGGAGCCGACTGGCGGGAACTGATATCCGGGCCGACTTCGTCCAAGACAACCTCTCCGTCTCCAAATCGCCCGGAACCTTGCGTGGACTACACTTCCAACGGGAACCGTTCGCCCAAGCCAAACTCGTCAGCATTATGCAGGGCAAGATTTTGGACGTCGTCGTCGATCTCAGGCGCGGCTCCCCGACTTTCGGACGCCACATTTCCATTCTGCTCAGCGCTGACGAAGGAAACCAAGTCTTCGTACCGGTCGGCTTTGCCCACGGCTTCCTCACTCTCGAGCCGGACACCATGCTTTGCTACAAGGTCTCGGCCTTTTATTCGCCCGAGCACGACGCCGGCATCCGCTTCGACGATGAGCGCCTTGGGATCGACTGGGAACTTGCCCATTCGTCGATCGTGATGTCCGAGAAAGATCGACAGCTCCCCGCCTTCGATCCCGGCATCGAGTATTTTCCGTGACGCCTTCGAGCCATGCACCCATCTCGTCGTGAAGGGTGAGGCGACATCTTTCGGCCCTCGATCCGGAGCGGCATCCTTGCTCTCATACATACGGCGCGTTTCGCAAAGCGTGACTTTGCCGGCATCCGCACCGACCCCGCGCAACACGCTGCTTGCCGCCGTCGCCGTGGCGGTCGCCGGCGTCCTGCTGTTTCACGGCTACGAGATCTTCAACTTCACTTTGAGCATCGACGAGGAGATAAACCTCGCCGGGGAAGATTTTTTCGCCAACATCCAGCAAGGGCGCTGGGGCCAAGCACTGCGCATCCTTCTGCTGTTGCCGGATACGACCGCCCCAATCGTGTCGGTCGGTGTTGGATTGGCCCTTTACGGGGGCGCCTTCGTGCTCCTGATCCGGCAGCTCGGCATTCTGAACTGGGGCTCTCTTGCCGTCGCAGCTCCCCTCTTCTTCGGCTTCCCCACCCTCGTTCAGAGCATCGCCTTTGCCGACCTTGCGCTTGCGCTCGGGATCGGAGCGCTCTTCATCGTGCTCGCACTGCGAATGGCCGCGGAGCTACGACCCCTCGGGATCGTCTTCGGCGCAATTCTCGTTGCCCTCGCCGTCTCGCTCTATCAGTCGCTCCTGTTCCTGGCGATCGTCGTGTTTCTGACCGATCTGGTGCGGCGCCTCTGGTCGCGGCCCAAACTCGATCGCGATGCTCTTCAGCGTGTGTGGATCTACGCCGCGGTGATACTTGCGGGCCTTGGCCTCTACGCCCTCGTGAACGCGCTTGTGCTGAAGGCCCTCAATCTTCAGCTCCTCTATGTCACGCAATTTGCCAATCCCGAATTGCTCGGCATGGGCGCCGTGAAGGCATCAATTGCGGAGGCAGCCTCGCTCTATTTAGGAGAGGCCTCGCCCTTCCTCGACCTGGGCGGGTACTACCGAATTCTGATCGCCGCCTGTGCGCTCGCTCTGATCCTTGGCATCCTCGCAATGGCGCGATCGTCGCTTCCCTCGGCGATCCTTGTTGCGCTCCTCCTCATCGCCATTCTCGTTGCGCCTTTCCTTCAACATCCGCTCGGCGGCGGACAATTACCATACCGGTCGCTCGTGGCTTTGCCGGCGGCCGCCGGCTTGGTTGCGCTTTTCGCCGCGGAGATGTCGCCCGACAGGGTACGCAATTGGCTCCTCGTTCCACTAGCGGCGCTTGTGGCCATTCAATTCGCCTGGATCAGCAACCGCCAATATTATGCCGGCTATTGGGCGCTTGAGCGGGACAAAGCGGTCGCCAACGAGATCATCTCCCGCATTCAAGCGCTGCAGCCGGGCAAGCCCGAATACCTCATTGCGGTCATCGGCAAGCTGGAGCCGGTTCCAAGCCCCCTCGTTCCTTTCGTGACCTACTCGACGGTGGGCGCCTCCTTTTTTGAATGGGATGGCGGGAATGCTGCAAGAATCGCTGGGCTGTTCAATCTCTTGTCCGAGGCGAAGTTCGCGATGCCGCACCCGGTTCATTACCGGAAGGCGTTCGAGGCCGCCGCGGCGATGCCTTCGTGGCCGGCCGAGGGCTCGATTGCGCCGATAGGTGATGTGACGATTGTCAAGCTCTCGGAGCCGACGCGTCCGCAGCTCGAGCGACTGTGTTATGGAGAGACGACGGGTATCTGCGCTAATTTCCGACGCTGAGCGCCGGAAGTAGATACTACTTGCCCCGCCGGCGCGGCGGCCGGTTCTCATTGGCGGGCCCGCGTCTTGCGCTTTCCTTCAGCGCCGCTTTGAACCCGCGCGGGCGATGGTGCTTGGCGAGGAGATCGTCGAAGGCTTCGTCGGCAAGGGCCTGTAGGCTTTGACGCTTGTCGCGCGCAAGCAGTTCGAGCGCCTGCAGCGTATCAGCATCGAAACCGATGAGTTTGCGGCTTTGCGCCATGCACTCTCCTCTCGATGCCTTGAGACTAGCGCAAGCTCTCATCGAGAGACAGCGGCGTCACCTCATAGCCGAACTCTGCCGCCGAGGCGGTCAGCCATGACCAGAAGCTCCCCACGTAACTAAGCGGCACGGCAAGTTCGAAGGTCGGCGCCTCATCGAGCTGCCAGAGCAGGCAGGAGATCAATGCGATCTGCGTTGTTGCGGCGTCCTGAGGATGAAAGGCCCGTTCGTGAAGATCGAGCGGGCAGCCCTTGGCTAGAACATCGCGGGCATTGCGGCCCCAAAAGCGCAGCACCGCTTTTGCATCGGACTGGTCCACGAAAGTGGCAAAACCTTTCAGCGCGTTTTCCAGGCGTGCCAGAAGATCGCGTCCCTTCGCCCCTTGCGCCACCGCCATCCGCTGGCCTGGTGCGGTGCCGATAATGGCGAGTCCGTCGAGCGCCGCCCGCCTTGGCGCGTCGGCGAGTTCGAGGCCCAAGGCCTCGCATGCACCTCTGAGCACCTCGTTTGTCCTCCGGCGGCGCGCGCCGATTTGCTTCAACACGAGGCCCGACCGTTCGGCGATATAGCACCCAGGCTCGCCGTCAGGACGGCCGTAGCGCCCGGGGAGCGCCAGGCCGGCGAGGCTGGTCGTGGCTTTCAGGCCGAATTCAGCCACGGCTCCTCTCCCCTTCGGGATCGATGAAGACGGGCGAGACGATCTCGCAAGGCACGTCCAACCCTCTCAACAGATCGACCGCGCGAATGCGCTCGCCGATCCGGTCGCGTCCGCATGCGAGGAAACCGATGCCGATGTCGTGCCCAAGGCTCGGAGACCAGGCGACGGAGGTGAGATGGCCCTGATCGTGCTCCACGCTCGTCTTTGCGCCGACCGGAATGAAATGAGACCCGGCGGTGAGGCGCTGCGAGGCATCGATCGTCTTCACTCCCACGAGGATCGGGCGGCCCGGATCGGTCAGCGCCGGGCGTGCGGCGAGCACGCGGCCGACATAGTCCTTGTCCTTGGCCATCATGCCGCCAAGTCCAAGATCTCGCGCGGCGGTCTGGCCATTTACCTCCGGACCGCCGGCGTGACCCTTCTCGATGCGCATGACATTGAGCGCTTCCGTTCCGTACACCACGATTCCGAACGCCTCGCCATCCCGCATCAGGGCGCGGAAAGCTGCGTCGCCATAAAGCGCCGGCACCGCGAGCTCATAGGCGCGCTCGCCGGAGAACGACACACGAAAGAGTCGCGCGGGGACACCGCCGCACATCGCGATCTCCCCCGCCCCCATGCGCGGAAAGGCGGCATCCGAAATATCGAAGCCGCGATCGACAAGCTTGCGCAGCACATCGCGCGATCGCGGTCCGGCGATCGAATATTGCGCCCATTGATCGGTAATCGAGGCGAGCGAAACGTCCAGCTCGGGCCACAAGACTTGGCGGCAGAATTCGAGGTGCTGAAATACCTTCACGGCATTCGCCGTCGTGGTGGTGATGACGTAGTGCTCAGTCCTGAGCCGCGCCGCAGTTCCGTCGTCGAGAACGAAGCCGTCTTCGCGCAGCATCAGGCCGTATCGCGCTCGACCGACGGCAAGCGTGGACATTCTGTTGCAATAGACGCGATCGAGAAAGATCGCGGCGTCAGCGCCCTGAATGTCGATTTTGCCGAGGGTCGAGACGTCGCAGACCCCGACGCTATTTCGGGTCGCCACCACCTCTCGCGCGACGCTCGCCTCGATGTCCTTGTCGCCCGGCCGGTGAAAATATTGTGCGCGCAGCCACAGGCCGGCCTCGACAAACACGGCGCCGTTCTCCTCCGCCCAGCGATGGGACGGTGGAAGCCGGACTGGCCGGAACGCCTTGCCGCGGTGGTGTCCGGTGAGCGCGCCGAAACCGATTGGCGCGAAAGGCGGGCGAAAGGTCGTCGCGCCGACCTCCGGAATCCGATGCCCGGAAATCTCGGCGAGGATGGCTAGGCCGATCACGTTCGCCGTCTTGCCTTGGTCGGTCGCCATGCCGAGCGTCGTGTAGCGCTTGACGTGTTCGACCGACCGGTATCCTTCGCGCATCGCAAGCTCGAGGTCTTTCACGGTCACGTCGTTCTGAAGATCGACGAAGGCCTTTCCCTTACCGCCACGCACGCGCCATACCGGCTCCGCCGGGCGAAGCTCTTCGGAAAGCGTCTTGGGAAGGTCAGGTGGAAAAAGAGGGAAGCCAAGGTCGCGCGCGGCCTCTGCGCCGAGACGCGCGCCGTCGGCAAGCGCCGTCCCAAGATCGAAATACCCCGCTGCTGCGCCGGCCACGGTCATTCCTGGGGGTAAGGTACCCGGCACGAAGGCCTTCAGCCTGTCGTCCCAAGCAGGCTTGCCACCAAGGTGGCATGTCACGTGGACGGTCGGGTTCCACCCATTCGCCACAGCAAGCAGATCGCATTCGACCTCGCTTGAGGCGCCACTCTCTTGGCGGATCGTTACGCACCGGAGGCGGTGTCCGCCGCTCGCGCGTTCGACAACTGCGCCCGTGAAGACGGGCCACGGCATTTCGCAAGCATCGTGCGTGCCGCTCCGCGTATCGACGAGCGCCGCAACCTCCACGCCTGCCTTGGCGAGGTCTTCCGCGGTTCTTCCGCCGTCATCGCAGCTCGCGAAGACCACCGCCCGCTTTCCGGAAGCCACGCCGAAGCGGTTCACATAAGACCGCACCGCCGAAGCGAGCATGACGCCGGGACGGTCGTTATCGCCGAAGGCGATGCCGCGCTCGATGGCGCCGGAGGCCAGCACCCCGCGGCGCGCGGCGATCCGCCAGCTGCGCTGACGCGGGACATAGTCCGGCGGGGTCAGCAGGTGATCCGAGACGCGCTCGATGGCGCCGTAAGCGCCCTGGTCGTACACGCCATAGACCGTGGTGCGCTTCATCAGCCGCACATTCGGTAGCGCCTCCAGCTCCGCGACTGCGCCCTCAACCCAATCGAGCGCCGGGCGATCGTCGAGCCTTGCGCGCTCGGAGAGGAGACGGCCGCCGAAACGGAAATCCTGCTCGGCAAGAATGACGCGGGCGCCCGATCGCGCTGCCGAGATCGCCGCCATCAGCCCGGCCGGGCCGGAACCGATCACCAGCACGTCGCAATGTGCGAAGGCCTTCTCATAGTGGTCGGGGTCGGGCTCCAAGGCTGCGCGGCCGAGTCCCGCGCTCTTTCGGATCAGCGGCTCATAGACGCACTTCCAGAAGCCGCGCGGCCACATGAAGGTCTTGTAGTAGAAACCCGCAGCCAGCAGCGGCCCGAACAGGGAATTGATTGATTGAATGTCGAATGCCAGCGAGGGCCAGCGGTTCTGGCTCTGGGCGATGAGCCCGTCATAGAGCTCGGCGGTCGTCGCAAGCGTGTTCGGCTCGCGGCTTGCGCCTTCGCGAAGCTCTACGAGCGCGTTCGGCTCTTCAGGTCCGGCCGCGTAGACGCCGCGCGGGCGATGATATTTGAACGAGCGCCCGATCAGATGAACGCCATTGGCAAGCAGCGCCGAAGCCAGCGTATCGCCTGAAAAGCCCGTGTAGCTCTTGCCGTCGAAATGGAAGGCAAGCCTTTGCGTGCGGTCGATGAGACCGCCTTGCGCGAGACGGAACGGCTCCCCTCCTGTCACTCTCGGCGGCATCACCCGACGTCCCCCGGAGCGGACGTGGCGAAAGCGACGGAGCGGATCTCATGCGTGCGCGTGTCGCGCTCGACTCTCAGCCAGGACCGACAGCCGGCGCCGTGATACCAATATTCGGCCAAGAGACCGGCCGGGTTGTCGCGGAGATAGGCATATTCGTAGAAGGTCTCCGCCGCGTTCTCCCCTGTTGCGTCGGGACGCCTTGGATCGGCGGCGCCGAGATAGGTGAACTCCAACAGGTCGCGCTCGCCGCAATAGGGACACCGGATTCGCATCTTGTCCTCAATGCAGGTTGGGTTGAGCGCCCATGCCCTTCTCGTCGATCACGGCACCCGAACGGAAGCGGTCGAGCCGGAAGTGACGGATCAGCTCATGGGGCTCGTCTCGAGCAATGAGATGCGCGAAGCACCGGCCGGATGCAGGCGTTGCCTTGAAGCCGCCGTAACACCATCCGCCGTTGAAATAGAGGTTCTCGATCGGCGTCTTGTCGATGATGGGTGAGCCGTCCATCGTCATGTCGATGAGGCCGCCCCAGTTGCGCAGGATGCGGAGGCGGGAAAGATTGGGGAAGAGCGCGAGCGCCCCTTCCATCACGTCCTCGACGACGGGGAGGTTTCCGCGCTGGGCGTAGGAATTATAGCCGTCGAGGTCGCCGCCGAAGACGAGCCCGCCCTTATCAGACTGGCTCACATAGAAATGTCCGGCCCCGAAGGTCACCACGTGCTCGATCAGCGGCTTCAGCCCCTCGCTGACGAAGGCCTGAATGACATGACTCTCGATCGGAAGCCTCAAACCTGCCATGGCCGCGACGCGCGAGCTGTTCCCTGCAACGGCGATGCCAACCTTCTTCGCGGCGATCGGCCCGCGCGTCGTGTCGACGCCCGTCACCCGGCCCTTCTCGGTGCGAATGCCGACAACTTCGCAATTCTCGATGATGTCGACTCCGCGCGCATCGGCGGCGCGGGCATAACCCCACACCACCGCGTCGTGCCGCACTGTTCCGCCGCGCCGCTGTAGCAGCCCCCCGCGGATCGGAAAGCGGGCATTGTCGAAATCGGCGAAGGGAATGAGCGCACGGACCTCCTCGCGCCCCAATAGTTCCGCATCCACACCGGCAAGACGCATGGCATTGCCGCGCCGCGCATAGGCGTTCCGCTGCGCGTCGGAGTGATAGACGTTGAGGACACCGCGCTGGCTCACCATGTAGTTGAAATTCAGCTCTTGCGACAGGCCCTCCCATAACTTCAGCGCGTGCTCATAGAAGAGCGTGTTCGGCGGCAAGAGATAATTTGAGCGGACGATGGTGGTGTTCCGCCCGATATTGCCGGAGCCGAGATAGCCCTTTTCCACCACCGCCACATTGGTGATGCCGTGCTCCTTGGCGAGGTAATACGCCGCGGCAAGTCCGTGCCCGCCGCCGACGATGACGACGTCGTAAGCGGCCTTCGGCTCGGCCTTTCGCCAGACGGGGGTCCAGTTGCGGTTGCCGGTCAGGGCGTTGGCGAGGAGGCTGAATGCGTTGTAGCGCATCAGCTCAATGTGGCGACGCGCTCGGTTGTCTGTTGACATTCAGCGACGCTAGATTGACTGTTTGCGACATGACGCGTTCCCCTCAAACCGTCGGCTTTCTGCTCGTGCCGGGCTTCGCGCTGATGTCCTACGCCGCCGCGATAGAACCCTTGCGGGCGGCTAACCTGCTGTCAGGACAGGAGCTTTATCGTTGGTGGCATGCTGCCCCCGGCGGCAAGCCGGTCACCGCCTCGAACGGCGTTGCAGTGATCCCCGAAGTGAACATCGGTAGCGATCGCGCGGCGGACATACTGTTCGTGTGTGCCGGGGGCAATCCCGCCGCCTTCAAGGATAAAGCGACGCTCGCCTGGCTGCGCCGGCTCGCCCGCCGAGGCGTCACGATCGGAGGCATTTCGGGCGGTCCCTATATCCTCGCCCGGGCGGGCCTGCTCGAGGGGAGGCGCGCGACCCTGCACTGGGAGCACCAGCCGGCCTTCCGCGAGGACTTTCCGGAAATCGCCGTGGCGCCTTCCCTCTTCGAAATCGACGGCAACCGCATTACCTGCTCGGGCGGCATCTCGGCGCTCGACATGATGGTGGCGCTGATCAAGCGCGACCACGGGCGTCAGCTCGCCGCCGCCGTCGGCGAGTGGTTCCTGCACACGCATATCCGCGAAGGCATGGGCCCGCAGCGAATGGACCTGCGCTTCCGTCTCGGCGTCGCGGATGAGAAGCTCCTGCGCGTGCTTCGGCAGATGGAAACCGCGCTCGAAGTCACGCTGTCCCGCGCCGAGCTTGCGCGCATCGCAGGCGTTTCTGTTCGGCAGCTCGAGCGTCTCTTCAGCCGTCATTTGGGACGCGGCATCCACGATCAATATCGCACGATGCGCCTCGAGCGCGCGCGGCAGCTCCTGCGTGAAACCGCATTCCCCGTTCTCGAAGTTGCCGTCGCCACGGGTTTCAGTTCGGCGAGTCAATTCAGCCGCGCCTATAAGCGCGCGTTTGGCGAGTCTCCGAGCCGCACGCGGCTGGCGGCCTAACCCGGTTCAGCGGTACAGGCGGCAGCCCGGTCGAGCAGCAGCTTCCGCTCCCGTTCGTTCTGCGTCATGGCTGCCGCATGTTCGAACTCCGAGCGCGCCTCGGCATGTCGGCCGAGCTTCTTCAGCAAGTCGCCGCGGACGCTCGGCAACAGGTGGTAGCCCTTCAACACGGGTTCTAATGCCAAGGCATCCACGATCTGCAGGCCCGCCTCGGGGCCGAACAGCATGGCGAGCGCGACAGCACGGTTCAGATCCACGATGGGCGACGGCGAACGGTCCGAGAGTGCCCCGTAAAGCCCGACGATCCGCGCCCAATCCGTCTCCTCCGCCGCGGGCGCCCTGGCATGGCAGGCGGCGATCGCGGCCTGCAGCGCATACGGGCCCGCAGCCTCTCCCCGCTTTCGACAAGCGGCCTCGGCACGCCCCAGTGCAGCAAGGCCGCGCCGGATGAGCAGCCTGTCCCACCGCGCGCGGTTCTGGTCGAGGAGAAGCACGGGCTCGCCACTCGGGCCGATCCGGGCGGGAAGACGCGAGGCCTGAATCTCCATCAGCGCGATGAGGCCGTGCACCTCCGGCTCACCGGGGGCAAGTCCGGCGAGGATGCGGCCGAGTCGCAACGCCTCGTTGCAGAGCTGTGGCCTGATCCACTCGTCGCCCGCCGTTGCGGTATAGCCCTCGTTGAAGATCAGGTAGATGACAGCGAGCACCGATGACAGGCGCTCCGCAAGCTCCTTGCCTTGCGGCACTTCGAAGGGAACACGCGCTTCCGCCAGCGTGCGCTTCGCCCTTACGATGCGCTGCTGAATGGTCGGCTCGGAGGTAAGAAAGGCGCGGGCAATTTCCGCAGGCGTCAGACCACAGAGCAACCGCAGCGTCAGCGCCGCGCGGGCTTCCGGCGAAAGAACCGGGTGGCAGGCGACGAAGATGAGGCGGAGGAGGTCGTCGCCGACCGGATCGTCCAGAGCGGCGTCAGGATCCGGCTGTTCCGTTTCCTGCTCGATTTCGAGCTCTAGCCCGAGTTGTTGATGCTTTCGCTCGCGGAGCTTGGTGCGACGAAGATGGTCGAGCGCGCGATGCTTTGCGGTTGCCATGAGCCAAGCCCCGGGCCGGTCCGGGATTCCCTGTTCAGGCCATTGCTGAAGGGCGGCAACAAGCGCGTCCTGCGCGAACTCCTCTGCAATCGCGACATCGCGCAGGATGCGCGCAAGACCGGCGATGAGCTTTGCCTGCTCGATGCGGAAGACCGCCTCGATGGCGCGATGCGTATCGGCCGCGATCATGGCGACCGATACAGCACCGCTCCTCGATTGGCGCAAGCTCCCCTAGCGCCGGCGCGTCACGCTCTCCGCTGCCCCGACCGTTTCTGCATCTCTTCGAAGCCCTCGGCCGCTTTCTGGACATCGGGAGGAAAGTCCGACATCTCCTGCACCTGACGAATCTCGATGACTTCGTTCTCGGACCCAGGGCAGCGCTTTGCCCATTCGATCGCTTCTTCCTTCGAATTCACCTCGATCATCCAATAGCCGCCGACGACTTCTTTCGCCTCGGCAAAGGGCCCATCGGTCACCTTCGGCTTCCCGCCAGGAAACGAGACTCGCGCGCCCACCGAAGGCGGATGCAGACCGTCAAGCGTGAGCAGCACGCCCGCCTTCTGCAAAGATTCGTTGTACTTCATCATTGCTTCGACGGCTTTGGCGTCCGGCACGGCGCCTGGCGCTGCACTCTCATATCCCTTCGGGATCATCAGCATCATGAATCGCATCGTTATCCTCGCTGTCCTGATTTCAGAGTGTTGCCATCAACCCTAGGCCGAGGCTGCTGCCTCTTGCGGCCGCGCCACCGAGCCGCAGGGCTCGTCGCCATCGCCGAAAAGCTGACGGACCTCGGTCTCGCCCTCCCATCCCGGCATATGCTCCTTGTGCAACTCCATGAAACGCATGGTCCATTCCATGATTTGCGCCTTCGACTGCGCTTCGAAAATCGCAAAGCCGCCGATGATCTCCTTTGCCTCGGTGAAAGGCCCGTCGATCACCGTCACTTTCCCACCGGCGAGCTTGACGCGCGCGCCCTCACTCGTCGGAAGCAGCCCGCCTTTACTCGTCATCACACACCCGGCCTTCGCCGCGTCTTTGCCGAGCTGGTCGACCGCTTCGAAGAGCGACTGAGGCGGTGTAATTCCCTTGCACTCGTTGAATTTCACGATGGTCATGAATCGCATCTCACTCTCCCGTCATTGTGTTCAGGCCAATGCAAATCTATTCGCTGGTTGCCATTCCAAGTTCGCGGAAGCGGTCGATGCTCTCGGATTCGCCAAACTCCTCCAGCTCGAACATCTGGCGGACTTCGATCTCGCCCTCCTGCATGTGAGGATTGGGGAAGCGCCGCGTCCATTCGAGCGCCTCTTCTCGCGATTTCACCTGGATGATGGTGTAGCCCGCGACGAGCTCCTTCGTTTCCGCAAAAGGGCCGTCGACGAGCGTGCGCTTGTCGCTGGAATATTTGATGCGCCAGCCCTTCGAGCTTGGCTGCAGACCGTTTCCGTCGAGGAGGACGCCAGCCTTGGCCAGTTCCTCATGATAGTCGGTCATCGTCCTCAGCATTTCCTCGGATGGCATCATGCCGGCCTCCGAATCCTTATTCGCCTTTACTAAGATCATGAAACGCATGTGATTTTCTCCTTCCTGGAGAACCGGCACCGCTTGCCGAGCCGGCTCCTATCCACGCGTCGAATGAGATCCGCCAGAATCGACACCGCTCACGTATTTTTTTCGACCCCAAATCGACGTGGGCCATCGCAAGGGAAACCCGGTGCCTTCGCGACGCGCTCGGGGCTATGCGCGCACGATTTTCAAGAGGCCGCGCTCGATCTGATCGGGGACCATATTGTGCCTTGCGGCGCACGCCGTGAGGGTTTCGATATCGTGCGCCCAGGCCTTGAGTCCAATTCTCTCCCCTCCCGGACGCACCGTGCAAATAGAAATCCCGTCGCGCCCGCCGAGACGATATGGGACACGTTCGCGAAATAGGAGTTCAATTCCGAAGGCGGGACATGCTGCAGCATGCCTTTCGAGAAGAGCCAGCGGGGCTTCATACCGGCCACACGCGATAGGCTTTCGCTGGAAATGACCTCGAGGAGCGCTTCGTCTCGAGCAGAAGGCGCGGAATATTGCCGCGCCCTGCCTCCAGAGTTCGGCCGTCGATGTCCATGCCGACATATCGGCCAGGCTCGAGGAAATCGATCAACAGGCGGCCAATACGCGAGGTGCCGCATCCGAAATCGACGACGAGGTCGTCGGGACCGATCCCGAGCGACAGCAGCTGTTGAAACACGGAGCGTGCGCGCTCCTCGCTGCCCGGTTTTAGATTCGGTCCTAATGAGGGTTGCGGGTCCCGGCCGGAGAGCGCCTTGGCGACGCTATCGGCATAGAATTCTTTGAAGCTGCCGCCCGGATTTCGAACCGACCAGAGGGCAAACTGCGCCCGCGAGAGCAAGGATCCGATGAAGGATTTGGTCAATCGACTGCTCTCCGGGCCACCAAACAAGACGCATGATTAGCGGAGAATACGCGCCTCGGGTCAAGCTAGGTCGTTGTGTTACTCGACGCGGCGGCCTGTCTTCAGCAATCGAGGGTCGTACGGCGCTCCCAATCGGTGAGCTGGCTCGCATACTCATTCCAATCGGCGTGCTTGAGTTTCAGATAGGCCGAAACGAAAGGCTGGCCGAGCCCGGCGCGCATGGTCTCGGACTGCGCGAAGGCGCGCAATGCGTCGAGAAGGTTGAGGGGCAGGCGTTTCACGTCGCCGGCGAGGTGCGGCTCGGCATACATGTCGATGTCGAGCCGCGCTCCGGGATCGCGCTTGTTCTGAATGCCGTCCAGCCCAGCGACGAGAACTCCGGCTTGAAGCATGTAGGGATTGGTCGCGCCGTCGGCGAGGCGCAGTTCGAAACGCCCCGCTTCGGGAATGCGGATCATATGCGTGCGGTTGTTGCCGGTATAGGTGACGGAACTCGGAGACCAGGTCGCGCCGGAGAGCGTCCTTGGGGCGTTGATGCGCTTATAGGAATTGACCGTAGGATTTGTAATGGCGGCGAGCGCTTCGGCCGAATGCATGATGCCGGCGATGAATTGATAAGCGACCGGCGCCATGCCGAGCTTACCGTTTCCGTCTTCGAACAAGTTCTTTCCGCCCGACGTAGACCAGAGCGAGGCGTGCACGTGGCAGCCATTGCCGGTGAGCGTCGAAAAAGGCTTCGGCATGAAGGTGGCGCGGAGGCCGTGCTTCTCGGCAATGGACTTCACCATACATTTGAAGAAGGCGTGCCGGTCGGCCGTCCTTAGTGCCGAGTCGTACTGCCAGTTCATTTCGAACTGGCCGTTGGCATCTTCGTGATCGTTCTGGTACGGGCACCAGCCGAGCTCGAGCATCGAGTCGCAGATTTCCGTGATCACGTCGTAACGGCGCATCAAGGCCTGTTGGTCGTAACACGGCTTTGCCTGGGAATCGGCAGCGTCGGAGATCGCTTGCCCGCCCGGCTCGATGAGAAAGAATTCGCACTCGACGCCGGATTTCAGCTCGTATCCCTTCGCGGCGGTGTCCGCGATGACGCGCTTCAGCACGTTCCGGGGCGCCTGCTCGACGAGCTTCCCGTCCATATAGGGGTCCGCCGCGAGCCAGCCGACCTCCTTCCGCCAGGGAAGTTGCATCAGGCTGTCGGGATCAGGAACCGCGAGCATGTCCGGGTCGGCCGGGCTCATATCGAGCCAACTGGCAAAACCGGCGAAACCCGCACCGGATTTGGCCATATCCCCGATTGCGGCGGCCGGAACCAGCTTCGCGCGCATGGTCCCGAAAAGATCAACGTAGCTGATCAGGAAATATTTGATGCCGCGTTCTTTTGCGATCGCCCCTAGATCCGTCGCCATCCCACACTCCTCGCCCTTAACGACAGCCCTCTGATCCCGGTATCCAATCGGTGCCCGCCAGCGGAACCTTGGCCATGGCCGCTGCTTCGACCGTGAGCGCCACGAGATCTTCCGGTTCGAGATTGCGCACATGGCTCTTGCCGCAGGCGCGCGCGATCGTTTGTGTCTCGAGCGTCAGCACCGAGAGATAATTGGCGAGCCGGCGCCCACCCTCCATCGGATCGAAGCGCTTGATCAGCTCGGGATCCTGCGTGGTGATGCCGGCGGGATCGCGCCCTTCATGCCAATCGTCGTAGCAGCCCGCTCGCGTCCCGATCTTGCGGTACTCTTCGTCGAGACTTGGCGCGTTGTCGCCGAGCGCAATGAGAGCGGCCGTGCCGATCGAGACGGCATCGGCTCCGAGGGCAAGCGCCTTGGCGACGTCGGCGCCGTTCCGGATGCCGCCCGACACGATGAGCTGTACCTTGCGATGCATGTCGAGTTCCTGAAGCGCCTGCACCGCCGGACGGATGGCGGCGAGGATCGGAATGCCGACATGCTCGATGAAAACCTCCTGTGTCGCCGCCGTCCCGCCCTGCATGCCGTCGAGAACGACGGCGTCGGCGCCGGCCTTCACCGCAAGCGCGGTGTCGAAATAGGGCCGCGCCGCACCGATCTTCACATAGATCGGCTTTTCCCAGTCGGTGATCTCGCGAAGCTCCTCGATCTTGATTTCGAGATCGTCCGGTCCCGTCCAGTCCGGATGCCGGCAGGCCGAGCGCTGATCGATACCTTCGGGAAGCGTGCGCATCTGCGCAACCCGAGGCGAGATCTTCTGCCCGAGCAACATGCCGCCGCCGCCAGGCTTAGCCCCCTGCCCCACGACAATTTCGATCGCATCGGCTTTCCGGAGGTGATCGGGGTTCATGCCGTAGCGCGACGGAAGGATCTGATAGACGAGAAGCTTCGAATGATGCCGCTCCTCCTCGGTCATGCCGCCGTCGCCGGTCGTCGTCGAAGTGCCCAGGGCGGAAGCACCCCGGCCAAGCGCCTCCTTTGCCGCGCCAGACAGGGAGCCGAAGCTCATGCCGGCGATGGTGATGGGAATCTTGAGGTGCAGCGGCTTCTTCGCAAAGCGGCTGCCAATAACGACGTCGGTGCCACAGCGCTCCCGATATCCTTCGAGCGGATAGCGGCTCATCGAGGCGCCGAGGAAAAGAAGATCGTCGAAATGCGGGACTTTCCGTTTCGCGCCGAAACCGCGAATGTCGTAGATGCCGGTCGCTGCGGCGCGGTGAATCTCGGCGATCGCGTGCGCGTCGAAGGTTGCCGATTCGCGCGGCGGCGTAGGTACCCAGCGCCCCTCCGCGCTCATCAATAGGCCTCCAGATTGTCCATGTGAAAATGGTAGAGAGTCCGGGCGGAGCCGTACCGCTGAAACTCCCGCGGATCGACCTCTCCGCTAATCCCCGCTTCTACGAGCAGCGACCCGATCTTCGCGAAGTGCTCGTCGCGCAGGGGCTTCCTCACGCAATCCGCGCCGAGGCTTTTCACCGCCCCGCGGACGAAGAGCCTCGCCTCGTAGATCGAATCTCCGAGCGCCTCGCCGGCATCGCCGAGGACAACGAGCGTTCCGGCCTGGGCCATGAAGGCGGACATATGCCCGACGGAGCCCTTCACCACGACATCGATGCCGCGCGAGGAGATTCCACAACGGGCGGAAGCATTGCCGTCGATGACGAGAAGTCCGCCACATCCGGTCGCGCCTGCGGACGCCGAGGCGTCGCCTTTGACGTGGACCCTGCCGGACATCATGTTCTCGGCCACGCCGACGCCGGCGCTGCCGTTCACGATGACCGTGGCGCGCTTGTTCATGCCCGCGCAGTAGTATCCGACATTGCCATCGATCTCTACCGTGACCGGGACGTCGAGCCCCGCCGCTATGGCGTGGCGGCCGCGGGGATTGAGAATACGGAAGCTCTCATTCGTACCGGCTGCGAGGCCGTGAAGCATCTGGTTGAGGTCGCGCCGGTCGGTACGATCGAGGTCCACCTCCGGCATCAGTGACGCTCCCAGAAATATACCTTTGCCGGCTCCGGCTCCCACACCCGCGCATGGTCGATGCCGGGAAGTCCCGCAAGCGCCCGATACTCCGAGCCGAAGGCGACATAGTCGCCGGTTTCGGCCATGACTGCGGGCTTGCAGGCGATCGGGTCGCGCAGCACGCCGAAGCCAGTCTCGGTGCCGACGACAAAGGTATAGAAGCCGTCGAGATCGCTGAGCGACTGTTCGAGCGCCTCCCCGAGGCTCGCGCCCTCGCTCATGCGCCAGCTGAGATAACCCGCCGCAACCTCGGTATCGTTCTCCGTTTCGAAACTGACGCTCTTCCGCTCTAGGAGCCGGCGCAAACCGTTGTGATTTGAGAGCGAGCCGTTATGGACGATGCACTGATCCCGCCCCGTCGAGAAGGGGTGAGCGCCCTCGGTTGTGACGGCGGATTCCGTCGCCATGCGGGTGTGGGCGATGGCATGAGATCCGGCCATGCCATTAAGATCGAACCGCCGCGCGACAAAGTCGGGACGCCCAACCTCCTTGTAAACTTCCATGCGGAGTCCGGCGCCGACAAGCTTTACATCCGGGCCAAACTCAGAAATGGCCGTCCGCGCGGGCTCTTCAAGACTTGCCGGTACCCTGAGCACAGCATGTGTTGCGTGCGCATCAACGCGCACCGGCGTCCCGACTTTCTCCGCGACGCGCGCGGCCATGGCATTGAAATCCGCCTCGCGCGACGAAGCGCGGATCGTGAGCTTCACGTGATCCTTGTTGCCCTCGCGGTAAATCGCGAAGCCCGCGCTGTCCGGTCCCCTTTCGCACATGGTCCCGAGCATCTGCGCAAGAAGGCCGCCGAGCCTTGGCTCCAGCGCCGCGTCCTTCAAAAAGAGACCGACGATCCCGCACATCCGGAAAGAACACCCCTGTTTTTCGATGTTTTTCGGATGCGGGACGGTAGCGGCCTCCGGTTCCGGCTGTCAACTGTCAGGAATATTGATTTCCTATCAGGAAAACATCAACCGCGTGGATAGATGATGATGGAGAGATAGGTCATCGGCAGCTTCGTCAGCTCCTCGGGCCCATGTGGCGCGGCTGCGTCGAAGAAGAGCGCGTCCCCGGGGGCCAGGGGATAGGCCTTATCGGCGTGACGGTAGAGCACCTTGCCGGTCAGCATGAAGATGAACTCGATGCCGGCATGCTGAAACATCGTATAGGGCTTTGCTTCCTCGGTGAGGGTGATGAGGTATGGCTCTACCACGATATCGCCTGAGATGGAGTGACCAAGCAGCTGGTATTGATGGCCGGCCTTGGTGCCGCGGCGCTCGATGGTGACGCCGCGGCCGGCTGGAACGTAGGAGCAGTCGCGCTGCTCCTCGTAGCTTGCGAAGAAGGTGGTCAGCGGCACATTCAGCGCCCGCGCGAGCGCTTCCAGGCTCTCGATCGAGGCCGAGACCATGCCGTTCTCGATCTTCGAGAGCATGCCGGCCGAGAGGCCGGCCTGCTCGGCGAGTTCCGCGCCGGTCAGGTCGAGTTTCTGGCGCAAGCTCCGGACTTGCGATCCAATGGCGGCAGCGAGGGACAGGCTCGCCGCGGGCTGCGGCGCGAGCGAGCCCGTCTTGAGGGTTCCGTCCCCGCCTTGAGTCGGCGTCAAGTTCTTGCCGCCGGAAGATCTCCTTGCCGCGGCTCGCTTTGCTGTCACAGCCATTATGTGATCAAAGATAAGAGCTTGAGAAAAGGCAAGGTCGGTTCGCCGAATTGCCCTACTCCGCGGCGATGGGCAGCTCGCATCCACGATCGCGTTGCAGGAGCTCTTCATAAAGCGCCGCATGCTTTTGAACGCATCGTTCTATGGAAAACTCCCTCTCGACCCGCTTTTGCGCGGCGCTTCCAAGCCGCCCGCGCAGCGCTGGATCAGTGGCGAGGCGCAAAATGGCCTCTCCGATCGCAACGGGGCTGCATGGCGGCACCACGCAGCCGCATTCTCCGTCGATGACCGCTTCTGGATTCCCGCCGACATTGGTCACGATCATCGACAATCCGGCAGACATCGCCTCGAGAACCACGTTCGAGAAACCCTCCTCGCGGGAGGTGAGCAGTCCAAAATCGGCTGCGGCGAGCAGTTGGGGGATATGCGCATATTCGCCAATGAAGCGAATATGCTGATTGATGCCCCTCGCCTCGGCCAATCCCTCGAGCTCGGCACGCAGCCCATGATCACGGCCAGCCACGAGAATGCACCAAGGCTTGGAAAGACGCGCCGCGACATGCGACATCCCCCGCACGAGCTCGCGGTGACCTTTGTAATGGATGATATTGGCGATGACGATGCCGACCAACGTCTCGTCATCTAGCCCAAGAGCGGCGCGCGCCTCTGAGCGACCAGGAAGCGGCAGGGCCGGAATGCCGTTATAGATCAGCTTCACGCGATCTGGGGGTACCCCCTCGTCGATCAATTCATGGACGACGGCCCGCGAATTGCCGATCACAGCATCCATTTTCGCGTGCAGCCGCCGCTCGAAACGCGCGACGGTCGGCCAATTCTGCTGATAGCCCGAAAGGCTCCGGCGGCTCATCACCTTGATGGGCGTCCGCGCCGCCATGGCCACATGCGTACCGATGATGTAGGGGCCCGGCAGATAAAAATGCGCGATCTGCGGCCGCCAGCTGCGCATCAGCCGGTAGAGCTTCTGGACGGCAACCATTAGGTGGGCCGGATAGCGGAAGAACGACCCCTTCTGCTTCGCAATGCGTGGCGGCGAGTAGACCTTCACGCCCAATGCCTCGACATTGTCGGCGCGTTCGCCCCGCTCGGTCAGGCAGAAGGTTGCGACGCTCCAACCCGCCTCGACCAGGGGTGGCAAGGTCCGAATGAGATGACTCTCCGTTCCACCGATTCCGAGGGATTCGGTGACGATCAAGAGCCGCCGGTCGGTCTCGTCGCGAAAGGTCTTTGCGTCCATCCCCAAAAATACCATGGGCCCGGTTGAGGCAGATCGCCATTCTAACCTACGAGGAATCCTTGCTTAAACCAACAAGCGCCGTCAGCGGAGGCGTGCCAAATGCGACCAATAGAGATTTCGCATTCGGTTAAAGGCGCTCCTGGCAAATTTCTCGCAGGCATCAAGTGGTTGGGCCCGGTGGATTGACCGGGAATAGCCACCCCATGCCAGCACCTGCCCACAAATCGTCTCGATCAACCCGATCTCGCGTGAGGAGAGAGCCGTCTTGTACGAGCCGATATTCTTTGCGGACGGACCTCCATCCTCCAATTCGCTGATCCAGGCTTCGTCGTGCCGTGAGTCGGACTCGAGCCAGGTCGGTCTATCGACTTTGGCGAGCGAAAGGGAAAGGCCAGTATCCCGGCCGAGACGTTCAAGGGTGGCATGAGGCTCGCTTGCGACATCCTCGTAACGGATCAGATAGGCGCCGCTTCGGGGCTCCCGCATCAATGCCGCATATGAGGAAAGGATCTTCTGACCGATGAAATGAATGTCGCGTCGGCGATATTTGCTGGCCCTGCCGTCCGGTGACTGTCTTTGGCCAATGCTCAGATAGGAGGCAGCGATGTCCCGTGGATCCCGCAGGATGGCGATGCGGATGGCGCCCGGGAATATAGCGGCAGCTTCGGCATCGAGCTCCACAAAATGCGGATCCTTCAGGACGAGAACCTCCGCATGCCCCAGATGATCTGCAATGTCTGCGAGATGCCGCGTGCCACAGGACTGATAGAAACCTAGAAGGGCATTGTCGGTACTATAGAAGTAGCGTGTCTTCTTCGGGCTGGCCTTGGCGCGCTTATAGGCCGCCAGCAGATCGCAAAGAATGTGCGCCTCAGGAAGATTTGCTGCGCCAAGAGCATTGGCGACCAGCGTTTGCAAGAGCGTCGTGCCGGAGCGTTGCGCGCCCCCGATCAAGACCAATTGCGGATCCGCACGCGCCACGCTGCCTCTAGGTCGGCTCACAGCGGGAGTTTAAGGAACGGAAAGCGTCCCGGAACGGTGCCGAGATCGATGGCGACTTTCTGCAGCAAGCTAAACTCATCACGCCACTTCTCATCAAGCTTCAAGGCGCTGGATGTCCCCCGCCGCATGCCATTCCCGCCGACATTGTGGCGGACGGGAGTAGCCCATTCCAGTTGCCGAGAGTCGAAATAAAGCCCGAGTGCCCGCATGAGTCCATCGAGCATCTCAGCCGGATGCTTGATCAGCTCCTCGTAGTGGACCACCGCGTGCGGCCGGTCCCGAACGATCCCTTGGATCACTCGGTTTGTGCGCACGTAGCTGCCGATCGAAACGGCCAACGGAATGGGATGCTTCCGCGCCGAGCAAATTTGACCCTTCGGATCGCGCAGCAAAAACACGGGAAAAACGTCGATCTCCGGGTTGCCGACGAGAAGCATCAGCCTGGCCGGATTCTTGGATGAGTCGACGATGTATTCCTTCTCCGAAGCTTCGGCAATCGCCCTGAATAGGGCAATGTTGTCGCGGTCGAACCGCTGTCGGTCGTTGTAATCCTCCACGTTTAGTTCGCCAAGCTTGAGGCCGGTGCACTTCTCGGTGATCTCCCCAACGCGGCTCCAAAATTCGCATTCGTGCACCGTCTGGGCTCCGCAGGTGCACCGCCGCCGTTTACCGACCTTCTCCAGGCGCGCGAAGCGGCCAAGCTGCTTCAATTCGCCGACCGAGATCACGTGCGGATGGGCGTTCAGCATCAGGTCGAGCAGAGTCGACCCGCTATGGCTGAGACTCGCTATGAAAACGACCTTCAAGGCGCTCCCCAGGTCTCAAGCCGTTGGCACTGGATCCGATCGGTTCTCTAGCACCGCTTCGTAACGGGATCGCCAGCGCTGCGGCGGTCCGTCGAAGCGGTGGCAAAGCTCCGCCACGATCGGAAGATACGCCTTGGCGAGCTCCCGTTGAAAGGCGATCGGCACGGGCTTCGAGCCTGTCGCCGAGTTCACCGCTTTGCCGGGCAAATAGGATTTTATGTCGCCGGTCGGCACGCCGAGAAATGTAAGGATGCCATTCACGAGGTCTTCCGGCCGTTCGCGCAAGTCGTCGAAAAAGCAGTAATGTAACTGAGACGCGTGAAATACGCTTTCCAGCGTCTTTATCGTCTCCGGATAGGCGGAACGGGCATTGGCTCCGGGCGATCTTGCCCTGGCGATCGCCCTTTCGACGCTGAAAGCTCCGTCAAGCCGGCCCTTCTTTCGGGCATTGTTGACGGCAGACCAGGCCCGGTCCAACGGATCGCGCATGATGAAGACGAGTTTGATCCCTTCGTTCATGCGAAGGATTCGGCGGAAGATATCTTCACCCAGAGTCGAATAGGCTGGCGTCACCTCGCCGGCAATCAGACCCTTCCGCTGGGCGGCACTAAAAAGGTTCGCATACCACTCGTCGTTCCTCCGGCCGAGCCAAAATCGTACAAGCCATGGATCGAGGGTCAGCAGACGGTGGAGGCCCAGGCGGTGCCGCTCCTTCGGGTCGAGAAATGTGTGGGTCACCCCTGGCTTGTCGAAATAATGCAGTTCCTTGATCGGGGCGAGCCATAGGGAGGGATGCTGCCGAAGCACGCGGTGCAGCCAGGTCGTGCCGGCACGCTGGGCCCCGACGATCAGGAAATCAGGACCGTTGCGGCCCCGTCGCCGGCGTATCGCATCCTGCATCAACAGCGGCCCCCGAATGCCCGCGCCGCCTTGGCGCGCCCCAACACGCTTAACAAAACGGCCCAATGTGACTCTTTGACGACATTTCTCGAAGCTTGGGATGACGCCTCTGCCTTTGGCTGCTGGTTTGTGTCAAGATTTTGTCTTCTCCGGCACGCTCTCCCGTGGCATGCTGCCCCCAAAGGGATCGGGGTCGTGGTTTGTGACAAGAATATTGCGCGGCTACTCGTCGTCGCCGGTCCCTCGGGCTGTGGGAAGAGTGCATTTATATCGCAGCTGATCTCTGGCCAGCTTCCCTCGGACGTGCTTTTGCAGCTTCCGCTCGGCGTAGAAGGCTGGCCTCTTCTACAAGCCAACGAAAGCCGCCATTCGGACTTCAACGTGGACGGGCAATCGCCCGGAGTGATTTTTCATTACGACTTGTGCCGCCTGCTCTATTTCGGCGATTTTAGACGGGACGTGGCCCTCAGAATCATTGAAATGGCACAGGCTGTGACAATCGTTCATCTGAAAGCATCAGCGGAACGACTTCTCGCGCAGTTGAGTCACAGAGAGACGATCAAAGCGCACCTCCGAGATCATCCTCCAAATCAGGGCGTCCTCCAATCCGTCCACCATGCCCTTAGAAGAACTGTCATACGCGTGGCTTGGACAAGATTCCGCAGCTTCGGAACGCGGGAAACGCCTTCAATGCTCAAGATTCGGAAATACGCGGATACACAGTGGGTCCGTAGCCTCCATGTCCAATGGGAAAGCTACCTCGCATCTGCGTTAGGGGACGAACGGTCGATTACGGAGCTGTTCCTGCAACCTGACCCATCCTCGAAACCCGGTCACGTGCATTGGAGGCCCGCACAGCCGCCGAGCCCGGTCCATGCGGCGCTGGCTGCCGCTCAACCGCTGCGGCGGCATTAACTCACGAGCCTTATCCCGACATCGTCGAGAATCGGAGGGGGGAGCTTCGCCCGCATTTGGCATTCCCCGAAAGCTTTCAGCAGCCGGTCGACATCATCGATCGAAAAATGACGTTGCTGCATCTTCCGAGGATTATGCTTCCTCGACATTTTGTTCAGCAGCCAGGCCCAAGGCGCCGGTCCGCCAAAAGCCTCGAGCGCATCGGCCATGTCTCTGTACGCGGTCGGATGCAGGCAATTCTGCAGATAATGCGCTAGCCGTTTCTGGGTCGCAGCGTTCCTTTGTGCGTCCCTCCGACCGTCCGAATGGGCCTTGATCCATTCTGTCAGCTCATAGATGCTGTTGCAGGTGCCCGTGACCTCCCCCGGAAGGATCGGATCATACTCACCTCGCTCCATCGAAGCCGGATGGTATTCGATCACCGGCCTATCTAGGAGACAGGCTTCGATCCCTGTGGTGCAGGCGTTGTGGATGACGCAGCGGGCTGCTGCGAGCCAGGGATTGGCGACCCCCTCGTCGCGGACGGACACGTTCGGCATTTCATCTAAGCGGCGCCTCCAGACCTCAACGTTCTCCATTGGATGCGGCCGAACGACAAAGTTGATCGAGGTCAGCCTCCTTGCGATCTCTTCGATGGTGTTCATGTAGTCGACGAAAATGCGGTGGCGAATTTCCAGGCGCTCGCCGACGGTTTCCTCGGCACCAGCGGTATATTGCCCTCTTCTCCGTTCGAGCGTGTCGTCGATGCTTCGCCGGAAATGGTTGACCGCGCTGAAGCGCGATGTGAAGAGCACAAAGTCCCCATATCTTTGGCGGATCTTATCCACCTCGGCCTTCCACGATGGTCGAAATTGAGGATGAAGGAGATCTAATCTTGGGTTTCCAGTCGTGCGGAAGCCCTTCACGCTGGAGAGGAAGGGTTCGAGATCCCTTTTCTGCCGCTCTCCCCAGAGAAAGAGATAATCCACGCATCTGACAGTCTCGGGGTCGACGCGGCGCTTGATGTAATCTTCGCCCGAGCGATAGATGAAGCCCTCCTGACACATCACCGCGAGCTTATGGCCCGCGCGACGAATGTCGCGAAAGCGGGTGAGGCACCCTTTCGACAACCCCTTCTCCAAGACGAGACTAGGCGGGAAGGAAGCCGGCGACTTGCGAAACCTCCCCTTCTCTATCAGCCATACCCGATGCCCGCGCGCGGCGAGCTCGGCACTGACAAGGACCGCTGCAGGCAACTCCCGCTCCACGACTTCGACGAGCAGGATGAAGTTTCTTCGTCCCTTGCTCATGTCGCCGGCGCAACATCGTCCACGCAACGGGCCCCAGAAGCGGGCGAAGGCCTTTCCGCAATGAAACGGCGTAACGCGACCTCAACCGCGGTGTAATAATCCCTTGCATAGCCGGCGGCGCGCAGTCGCCTCCATTGTTCCTGCCGGATACGACTCCGCTCAGCCTTGTCCCGCGCCAGTCTCTGCAAAAGGCTGCCGAGCTGCGTGGGCCCGGAAACCTCCAGCGAGGCAAGCCGCTGCCGGCGAATAGGATGGCTCTCCACCTCGGATCTGCGGCTCGTGGGCGTAAGCAGGATCACGGGCACGCCCGCGAACATGGCGTCGAGCGCAACCGTCGACCGCACAAGAGTGACGGCGTCCGCCCAAGCAAGGTCTTCAGAAAGCGCTGTCGCGGCGGGATCGGAGAAGGCATCCCTCGGGACCCAGCTGAATGTTCTGCGGATCTCCTCCCGATCGTTGCGAGGGTGAAACCGCACACGCAGCGCGCAGGCTTCAGCGCTCTGAACTGCTGCGCGGCACATTTCTGAAACCTCGTCTTCGAAATTGTTTCCGCAGACATGCAATATCCGAAAACTGTCGCCCTCACCCGGCTCCTGATCATCTGCATCGGAATGGATGATGCCGCAGGGATAGCCGACAACCTCAATGGCTGTCTGCGGGCGCAATTCGCGAACAACCTCGGCTGAGTGCTCGGAGAAGGGGAGCACAAGATCGAAATCACCTCGACAAAGCGAAAGGAACCGCGCCGGCTTTGGATTCAACTCGGCGAAGGGAAGTAGGACGGTTCTGATTCCCTTGGCCTTGGCCTCGGCGAATAGGGCAAACTCGAAGGGCCGATTGCCATTGGCAATCAGAAGGATCCAAGGGCGAACGGCGCGAAGAATGCGGCGTGCCCTATACCGGTAAAGGGCATGAATGGCGGCCGCTTCGGCAATGCGCCGACGCTCGACCCGCGCTGCTCCGGACCGTCTCAGTACCCGATCGACACGGTAAGCAAACAGAAGTGCGGGCAGCAGCCTGAAGATCAAACGGAACGCGGAGAGCACGCGCCGCAAGCCGGCAGAACCGGCGGCGCTTGAATCGCACAGAAGCACCTCTTCGGGCCTAAAGATACTGGCGATTTGCTCCAGAAACTTCGCCGAGACCGAATAGGAGCTCGCCGCCAGAATATTCGCGTGTCGCAGGTCTGTGGGCCACGTTGGCGGCGTCGATGTGAGGCGCGCGACCTTGACCAACGGCCCGAGGCGGGACAGCCGGTTCGCGTGCCGATTTTGCAAGCGCCATTTCAGCGGCGCGTAAAGGTAATCGGCCGGCCCAAGCCCCGCGGCATCAAGCGCTTCGGCGAAATGCGCAAAGCGCTCGACGATCTGCCGCTGCAGTCGATCGTCCTGCGATGGCGATGCGTTCTCGCGAACTCCGCCCTCCTGCGTGTCCAAGCGCAGAGCCTGAGACTCGTTTGCCGTTATGGCGTTATCGCTCAATCGAGGTCTCTATCGGGCTGGGAGAAGGCGGAAAAATCCCGGCCGCGATGCCGTCCAATACGGATCAGAAGCTCCTGCCAATCATGCCGAAGCTCCGCGGAAAGGTCCGGTTCGAGGTTCGTTTTGCCACGCGTCGCACTGCGATCGTCGAATCGGGCCCCAAACCTCGCGCCGAATTCGCGCAAGGCCTTCGTATCTACGCCGGGGATACGGTCCAACATATGAGAGATCCGATAAAAGGGCCGTGACACCGCCTGACCTTGCGAGCTTCTCGGAGATGGGTTCTCACGGCGTCCCAGGAGCTGGCGCAAATTCGCAGGTGTGGGCGTATCGAGGAACCTACAGAGGTCCGCAATCAGCGACTCCGGCGACGCGACCAACTCTTCATACAGAAATGGGAATATCCTCGGAGACGTCTCCTCGATGAGATCGAGGGAACGGCACCAGGAGAGATCGTCCTTCGAAAAAGTCTGTTTGTAGCGCGAAAAGTCGACGCCCTCTTTCTTGGCCTTGTGTGCGTAAGCGGCACCGAGCCACGAGCCGTGCTCGCGAAAGGCGACGATGATCGGTGCCCCACGTGCGACCGCCGCGATCCTTGAAAGCGACTCCAATAGGCGCCTTTTGCTGTCGCCAGGTTGCTTGTCGCTCGCCAGCATTCCGCTGAGCGATTCATGCGTGACGAGGAGTGTCGGACCGTTCGGCCTGTGAAGACCGAGCGCCTCTATCCGCTTCGATCTGCGGCACTCGATTCCGGCAAGATTCGGGAAAAGGTGGCGCTGAAACCAGGTTGTGGCGGTCTTATGTAGCCCGATATGGAAAAAGACGCGTTCCATGACGGCAGCGCTTCGCTTTGACACGCAAGGGACCGGATGGTCGCGTCCCCGCCCCTGTTACAAAACTTTGATAGCACGGGGCCCAGATCGGGCGGCGGAGAAAACGCGGCCGACAGCCCGACCCAAGCTTTGGCCCAGCGCTAGGCCGGCGCGGTCAGAACATAGGTCCGCACGGGGTCACCCGCATAACGGGTCTTGGCGATCTCCTCCCGCACCGGATCTAAAACTGGGCAGCCCTTGCCCGGCTCAATGCAATTCACCCGTGAATAATTGATCATGAAGATTAGGCGACCCTCGCTGTTGCGCCGGCTCCCGTAATGCAGGCACCGCCCGGTATCGAGGATCAGCCCCTCTCCCGCGGGTCCCGCGGCACAATGCAAGTCTGCGGGGGAGAAGATCGAAAATACCGCCTCGTCGGCGATCCGCTCCTGCGAATAGCCGATCTTCGCGTCGAAGACCGCCGATTGCGCGGCATCCAGGAAGTAGAGCGGACCCGCCTCAGGCGTGACATCCTTAAGATTGATGAAAGCTTTGGCTTGCCGGTTGTCGAGCCCGTCATAGTGAAAAAGCTGACTACCTTGCAGCGTGTCATTGGGTGGCGACCACCACATGGCAACGCGATAAAGCCGCGGCACCTGGCCGTAATAGTACGCCGCCGCCCGCAGGAGGTGCTCGTTCAGGGCGATATCGATGATTTCCGGGTGGTCCAGAAGGTCCTGGCTCCTCGCCAATTTCCTTGGCCAATTCTTGGCATTGATCCAGCGGGCCTCATCTGCAACCCAAGCCTCCCCGAGGGCACGGAGCCGGGCGAGCGCCGGGCCCATGCCCGGCAGCTTTGCGGCATCGAAACGCACAAAACCCAACTCCTCCGACACACGTAGATCGTCCGGTGCCGGCCGTCCCAGCCGGTCCATAAGCCGGCGCGCTTCCAGCTCCAGTGGATAGCGGCTCGCGACCTTAATGAAACGCCGTGTCTGGCGCCGCGCCTTTTCCGCATAGCCGGACATCACGCTGGCCATTCTGACGATCCCTCCCGCTAAGCCGGTCCAAATAACAGGAGCCGTTCTTGCACCGGCTCCACGCGTGGAACGCTCCTGATCACACCTACCTCAGCCCAGTCTCGCAACGCAATGTCCGCTTCTTCCGTGCTGAGGCTTGGAAACTTTTGTCTTCGGCGCTCGGCTCTATCCGGATTGGATCCTCGCCACCATCTGCGAAGCGTGCGGCGGACCTCCGACACGAGACCTCCCCTGCCCTTCGACGCCCTGCGAGGCTTACCCTGCGACAAATCCAGCTTGTCGAGCTCGTCCAGGATACGGTCCGCAGCGTAGGGCAAGTCGACATTGGCGACAAATTGGGCGAGCTTTTGGCGCTGCGGCGTCAAACGAGCTTTTATTGCGTCGTCACCCTGATCACGCAGGTCACTCAATTTCGCAAGAAACTCATCGGCGCTCGTCACCTTCGCGCTCACCTCGTCTGCGGGATTGAGAAATTCGCTTTCGGCAAAGGGAGCGTATGAATACACCGGCCGGTCGAGCATCAAGCCTTCGATTGCCGTGGTGCAACCTGGATGCAGGACTGCCTCGGCGGCATACATCCATTCGATCGCGCTTCCCTCATACCGAACTTCAATGTTCAGCGGCTGCGCCCATTGGCGCCATGCGTCATGATTTTCGACAGGGTGCGGACGGATGACGATGCGCTCTACGAGGTTCGAAGCCGCGAGTTTCGTGAGCAGCTCTTGAAGGCCCTCCATCAGCTTTTTTTGATAATCGACAAAACGGCGAAAGAATTCCTCGTGGGCCGAGCCTGAGATCATGCCCCGCTTAATCAGATTCTCAAGACCATCCTCTCGATTCCTTGCCGACCCGCCATAAGGATTTGCACGCGTAAAATTCGTGTTGACGAGCAGGAAGCGCCCAAGTTGGTTCCTTAGATCCTCGGCAGCTTTGCGGTAGACGCAGCGGGGTCCTGCAAGCAGCGCATCGAAACGCGGATTTCCGGTAACGGCGAGCTTACCGGAGAGCTCAGGCAGATAGGTTCTGATGTCATTTTCGTTTCGTATTCCAACAAGAAGCAGACGGTCCGTCCACATTGCGGCGCTGAGGCCAAGCTTCCGATTGCAATAATCTCGGCCGTCGGAATAGACGAGACCTTCTTCGCACATATTTGCGATACGGTGGCCGGCAGCATGCAGTTCAGCAAGCCGCCTGGATTTCTTGTCTGGGATGCCGATTTCAATGTAGGCGCCCGGGGCGCCGTTCTGCATATGGTCGCGGACGGCGTGGGCCTGACCGAATACGACCCTCCAGCCCCGCTCGGCCGCCTTGGCGGCAAGAAACGCCTTACCGAAGAACTCTCGCGCTTTGGTCTCGACCGGAAGATACAGAAGCCGCTCTTCGCTCATGCAATCCCAAGCTCTTTCCCGGTGCTTGTCATACCGGCAGAATGGACAGGAGGTAGCTCAAAAGAGACTTGTCCAGATGGAAATGCACTGCAATTGTGGCGAGGAAGCGAATAGCGGGGTGTGTTGCGGATTAAGCCTTCGATGTCCGCGCCGTCGCCGATTGCGAGCGCGAAGGGACAGCCGGCCTTTTCCAAGATGTCTTGAGAGGTCTGGCTGAACATCCCATGCGGATAGCAATAGCCCCAGCCAAGAGTCGATAGGACCTCGTCGACAAATCGGGAGGATGTTTCAATCTCGAAGCTCTCCTCGGGAGGCGTAAGCTGACTTGCTGGAAGGTGTCGATGACCGTGCGGCCCCACGCCCATTCCGGCGTCGACCAAAGCTCGGGCCTCGGCGGCGCCGAGATAAATGTCGGAAACCCGCGGCGGCGAATCGGAAAAGGCGTATCGAAGCAACCTGTCCAAAGCAGGGCCCCGCACCTCGGGGGTCAGCCGCCAGTTGAAAATGTCCTTGATCAGCTTGGTCGCGGGATCGGCCTTCTGCGCCGCGTAATGTGTTTGTCTTCTCAGTTCGGCACCCGGCAGAATTTCGGATGAATTCCGCTCAAGCCAAGCCAGCGCAGCGGGACCGCCGATGCGCCCGAGGATCAAATGCACTTTATGCACGTCGAGAAGGACGCCTTCCACGAGGGGTGCCGAGCAGAGGTAAAAGAGCCCGAACAGATCTCGGCGCAACAGAGCAGGCAGAACGTAATCGATGTGATCTCGCAGGCCATCGTCGAATGTCAGGAGCACGCCTTCCGGTGCCGGGGCGCCCTCCAACCAATCAAGAAAGGCGCGGCGACTCACAAACCCGTAGTCACGTCCGAAAATATCCAATTGGCGCTCAAAATCGGCGAGAGACAAATAGGGGAAATATGGCAGACCAGGCCCCGCCGGCCGCACATAATGATACATCACGGCCTTCATGGATTTTCGGCCTGTATTGCCCCGAATTTGTTCGCCTGCTCGGCCGTGTTGCGCCAGATGCTTTCCGTTTCCGCGATTAAGCTATCGATCAGGACGGCATGTCCGGAGCGGACGAATTCGGCATAGACCAATTCCCACGTTTCGGCAGGCACGACGCTCCTCCACACGCCCATGCGCTCGGCGCTGATCGGCTTCGCGAGCCTGTGCAGAGTCGGACTTTCTTTTCCGGTCGCCCTGCGCACGCGCTCGAAATCCTCTCCTTGCCCGTGAAATTTGGCCACGGCCGATTCGAAGGGTTCGTCCAAGAAGGCAAGCACGCTTCGCGTTTCCGCCTCAGGATCGAGGACGAGCTTTTCGTAGCGCAACTCGTAATATGCCGGGTGCGCGCCACCATGCGCCTCCCGCCAATTTCGCGCCGCCGCAACGGTGCCGATCCATCGCGCCACGAAATCCTCCGGCGCAGTCCATTTGCGGCTCTCGATCATCGAGGCATAGACGTCACGCGGATCGCGAATGATGTGGAGGATAGATGCCTCAGGCCAATGCGCAAGAATCCGGTCGATCGCGCCGACGTTACCGGGGGTCTTCTCTATCCACCGCGCCTTTTTGTGTCGGGACACTAAACAATTCATCATGCGGTCGAGGTGAACCTCGATCGTCACCGCTCCTTCGCATAGCTTCTCGAGATCTGAAAGCGGCACCTCAAAAAAAGCAGACATTCGCTCTAACCAGCGGCCACGCCCCTTCGGATCGGCGTCCCGGCGCTCGTTCAGCCATTGCGTCTCAAGACCGGCGAACAAGCGCGAATGACGCCCGAGCATCGCGCGAAGGAGCGAGGTGCCCGACTTGAACATTCCGCCGATGAAGATTGGACCTCTTGAGCGCATTTTCGTGATCAGAGCTGGATCCTGCTCGTGCAATGTTTGCCGTGCCAAGCCGGCAACGCGCTGATCAACTTCTTGGCCGTCGTGCCACCACTTCGCCGCGAGGCGATGATAGCCCATTTTGGCAGGCTCCAAAACTTCAAGCAGGGGGTTCCAAATGAGTTGGCGCCGGTTACTCGCGGCCTACTTGCCGAGTCTACGGGACCACGACTTCAGCAACGACTCCTACAGTGCTCGCGCGGAACGCCAGCTGAAAAAGGGGAAGCCACATCGCACGTTGGGAGCCAACTTGCGCGACCGTGAGTTTGGCGTCTCCGGGTTCAACTTGTTTCAGACGCTTGTGCAGTTTGGCCTGAAGCCCGAAGACGTTTGCGTCGACTATGGCTGCGGAACCCTTCGCATCGGCATCCATCTTATCCGATATCTCAAGCCCGGCGGCTACTGGGGCATGGACGTTTCTGAATTCTTTCTCGACGAAGGTCGCCGCTTGCTTGATGAATTACTTTTGCACGAAAAGCGGCCGAACCTTCGATTGATTTCCGGGGCCTCAATTGCCGAGGCTGCGGCCGCCAGCCCCAGAATGGTGCTCTCTAATCGAGTACTACGTCACGTTTCGCCCCACCTACTGCCTGAAGTTCTCGGAAACATCAGCCGTCTAATCGGTACCTCAGGACAGGCGATTGTCACAGCTCACTGGACCGAGCGGGTTCCTGTCGCCCTCCGGCGTGGAAAAAGCTGGGCGCATTCACTCACGGCAATAGACGAAATCGTGAGGATGTATGACTGCCGTGTGGACGCCATTGTGGATTCCAGAAAGTCTGAAGGCGTAACGGCTGGAATTCTCAGGATCCGACGGGTCAGCCAAGAATACGGAACTCAGCCTGGCAGCCCTGGCCACGAAGGTTCCGTCCGTCGTACCTGCACGCAGACTGAAAGTCAGAACCGCCGCGCCTCGAAAAAGCAAAAATTCGCTCGATAGCGCGTGAGATCGGCACAGCGTGGTCACTCAACCTGGATGGCATGGGTATACGATTCTCGGTTCGACTTGCGTTGCTGCTCCTCTCACCCGGCGGTAATCTATAGCAGCAGATCCGCAACTGGCTTGACGCGGCGCCCTGCCTGGGGAGGTGTTCCTTGAAAGACAAGAAGCGCGGAAAAGACAAGCGTGGCTGGGACCGATGGCTCAAGTTCAAGGCCCGGCGGCGCCTTCTTAATCCGGTCGACTTCGCCGTACGCAAAGCGTGGGCGGCGAAAGAGATCCTCTCCAATCGTGGCTCGAACGGAATCAGTATATCCCGCAAGGATGGATGGGCACGGATTGAGCCCGGCGCGCTTCCAATGACAAGGGATATCGTCAAAAGCTGCCTTGCTGTTTTCGAGCAGCGGAAGTCAAGTGTTGAGACAATTCTGAAGGCGAGACCCGACAAGGAAACTTATTTCTATGACATGACCGCTCAGGACGGATTCGGCGAAGCGAGCGATCTACTCATCGAGTACATGACGCAGCCCGCCCTGCTGAACGCGGTCGTGCGCTATCTCGGCGAGATACCAATATTTCAAGGCGCCGCCCTCTATTGGACGCCACCGAACAACAAGGCAGTCAGCAGCCAGCTTTGGCACCTCGACAACCTCGACTCCCGCCAGATGAAATTCTTCCTTTATCTCAGCGATATCGACAAAGGCGCCGGTCCCACGACCATTCTTCCGATCGAAGCAACGCGAAAGGTCGTCAGGAGAACAGGCTATAAGGGCGGAAAGATTTCTGACGAAGAGGTTGCGTCCTGTGTTCCGCCCGAAAAGTGGATCGCGCTCGATGGGCCGAGGGAAACGCTGATCGCCTGCGACACAAGCTCATGCTTGCATTTCGGCGGCCGCGCGAGGGAACGCGAGAGGCTCTTCGTCATGTTCCACTACTCGACCTCGGCTCCCTACGCCTACGAGAACGCATGGCCGATACCGGCAAAAAATTTCAGAGAACGATTACTGTTCGCCACCACTCACGCTCGGTAGAACAGCCTTTACACGCGATAGCCAAGGCCCGCGAGATCGAGGCCAGTGAGGCGCTGCATGCGCCGATTGCTTTCACGATAGTGGTCGCCAACGTAGGTCTCGATGCGGTGTTCGAGGTGTAGACGCGTCTTCTCCTCCCACTGTCTCGGAACGGCGGCGTCAATCGCTCCCTTGACCCACTTGTCGATAAACCGACCTGCCCTGCTGGCCGGGAAATAGCCGTTTTCGGACGAACTTTTTCTCAGCGGCGTGAGGAAGCGCGAGTAATAGCTGCTGACATGCCCTCTCCGAAGATTCACAATCTCATCACCGGGCAGATCCCGCGGAGCAGGAAGTCCAACAAAGTCGCAAATTCTTTTTGCGAAGCCCGCCAAATCGGAAGCAAACAGCTCGTACGGAAGAATGAGAACCCGATCCCGTCCAAATGCTGCGTAATACAACGAGGCCAGCGAATCATATTCCCAGAACTTTAGCGTGAGCGCAGGCTGTCGCCCGTCAGGCTTAGGAGCGAGAAAGGCCTCCGGCGTGTTCCATCCGCCGTTTCGCAAATATTGCATGTAGTTCGAGAGAATGATCGCGCCCTGCTCACGAATGCAGATCAGTACACGCGCTTTGGGAAAGACGGCCTTGATACGGTTGGAAATCACGCGACGATCGAAACCGCCCGAAAGCGGGTGGCCGCCCAACCTCTCATTGCTCAACACGGGGCAGAGACCCGGCTTGGTCATAAGGGCCCCCAAGTCTCTGCGCGCGGCCTCAGCGTCAAACTCCCACTCGGTGAGCAAGTGTCTCGTTTCATCGAACAAAAGACGATGCCCGACATTCTTCACCCGCTGGGAGCCCCACTTTTCCGCTTCGGCAGGCCCATAGAAGCCGCGGTCCGGCAGCGAAAATAAGCGCTGCTGCAGCCAGGAACTCGCGGTCTTGTGCAATCCAATGTGGACGAGCAGCTCGGAATCGATCAGCGGCGTCATCGCGCCAGCGCTTCTGATCCGAGAGCCGTGGCGAGCACGGCGACAACCGCAGCCTCCGTCCGGGCTATGGCCTCGATTGTAGCCCCGCCAATATGCGGCGTGATGAGAACGTTGTGCCCTCCCCTCGCCGCCGCAAGAAGCGGACTTGAAGCGATATTCGCACGCTCCTCACCGTCGAGCACGTCGACCGCCACACCTGCGAGCCGTCCGGAGAGAACGGCTTCGGCAAGTGCCGCCTCGTCCACGATCGATCCCCTCGCCGTGTTGATCACGAAGGCGCCGGGCCGCAACCGCGCGATCGCCGCTTTGTCGATCAAATGGCGGTTCTCGGGGTCGGCCGCGACATGAATGGAAACGAGATCCGATGTCTCGAGGAGCTCTTCGAAGCCAATTAACGCCGCGGGGGCGGTCACCTTCTCCGTCATCCTGTCGCAAGCGGCGACGCCCATGCCAAACGCATCCGCATAGCGCGCCACAAGCCGGCCGATGCGTCCATATCCCAAGATGCCGAGGCGCTTACCCTTTAGCTGTGAACCGAAAAACCGATTGCGGTCAAAGCCGCCGTCGAGAACATGATTCGCCGCCGGTATCGTGTTGCGCAGCAAGGCCAGCACCAAGCCAAAGGTGTGCTCGGCTGTGGCGGAGATATCGGAGATGGCGCCCATGCAATCCCGCAAACTGACCACCCGGACACCCCGCATGCGGGCCGCATTCAGGTCGATGTGATCGAGGCCGGTGGTCGCCGTCACGATAAAGCGGAGTTGCGGTGCAATCGCCATCAAATCCGCGCCTATGTAGCGGCCTAGGCGCACTATTAGCACCTCGCAATCGGAGAGTTCGGCCGCAAGCGCGGTGTCGTCAAAAGGCCCGCACACGACTTTCCCATGCGAGGCGAGGCACCTCCTCACCTCGTCGGCCATGTGGAGCGGCTCCGTGATGACGATCTTCATCGGCGGGTCGGCTCCGTCTCGACAAGCCCGCTTTCGATCAGCGCCTTCGCAATCAGAAGGTCGCCCGGTCCGTCAATGTTGATCGAGCGCTCCCATGGCATTTCGTAGATCACAGGCTCGAAGGAGCGCAGCCGCCCCTCTTGCCTGAAATAATCTAGAGATACCATGTAGATGGCCCCATTTCGCTGATACAGAACCTCGTAATCGTGGCGCGTCGTGCGGTCGTAGAGATCCGGGATGTACAGCTCGCCTCGTCCGTCCGACCGCTTGCGATACATGTCTCGAGGATGGCGCATGCCGTCGACCAGACAGGCGCTGATGAGCGAAACGCCGCCCGACTCGCGGAACAGTCTATAAGCCGCATCGATATCGGCAGCCGTCCGCAAAGGGGTCGTCGGCTGCGCGAGAAATATCGATTCAGGAAGGGTCCGCCCGTCGCGCTCCCAAGCGGCTAGCGCATGCGCCACCGCTGCGCTCGTCGTCGCTTTGTCAGTTGCAAGCTTCGGCGGCCGCCTAACCAGGAAGACGTCGTGCTCCTTCTCATAAAGTCGCAGAATGTCCTCATCGTCCGTGCTCAGCAGGATGCCGTCGACAGAGTCGGCACGGCGGAGCGCCGCAACCGTATAATGGATGAGGGGTCGGCCCTTGATCGGAGCTTTGTTTTTGCCCGGGACGCCCTTCGACCCCGCGCGCGCCGGAATGATCGCGAGGAGACGCGTCATTCTTCGCGCCTTAGGCGCGGCCCCCGACCACGCGCGGGGAGAGCACTGGCTCTTCCGGAGTGAGATAGTTCAACGTCTTCTCGAGCCGGATTGTAGCCGTGGCGAGGATGTCGGCGATCCGCCTGCCAGCGCTGCCGTCGCCAAAAATGAGCGAGCGGGGATAGTGCCC
>WUUC01119281.1_pt1 | contig 61481 bp, 67 predicted proteins | sample 6278441 | NCBI WGS metagenome assembly WUUC01 (sample SAMN13675441, study PRJNA597444) | soil metagenome | isolation source: soil | place: USA: Washington | collected 2017-10
GCATGGATCACCGCGAACTACGGATCACGCTGCCAGCTGATCTACCCAACGATCGCTACGCGACCATCACGCACGCGCTGTTCTGCGTGCTGGACGCCGCTGGAGTCGCTGCGGCGTCCTCGGTTCTGGTCGACACGGCCGCGACCGACGCAGAACTCAACGCCGCGTTCGACCGCCACAGCGAGCACTACCCCTGGGGTGCCTGACGCTGCGATCGGCTCGACCGTTCGGTGTCCTTACCGCGACCTGCGCGCGCATATCGTGTGGACGGCCCGACCGCCGGTAGGCAGGTGACGGCGCGCGGGGCAACCCCTGTGGTTTCGGGAGTGAGCTTCGGACCCACCTGCCAGGGAATTCGGCCCCCACCTCGTCGCCGGGGATGGCCGCCACTCGGTGACAGACGTGTCTGTCCGCGCTTCGCTCCTGGGCCCCGCCCCTGTCACATCTGTCACGCCCAGCCGGTCATGGTCATGAGGGCCGTCGCCGAAACATTCTTGACCGGCCGGGGCAAAGCCTGACGAGGCGAGCGTCACAGGAACGATACGCGGCCGGGGTGTCGATTTCGGTGCCGTTGATTCGACGAGATGGTAGAGGCCCGGCTGGCAGATCCGGTCGGCATCACTCGTGAGGAAGGGGGCCGATGTGGGTTCCACGGATGAGTCGGGCGTGCGCCGCGCATCGGGCCACCTCCCACGGCGCGCGCAGCCACCCGTTGGTGGCGTGGTCGCCGGCATGGGCCGGACCGGTGAGCGCGGCTCCCCGCATCGACACGCCGGCCGGTGGGTGGTGCTCGACGCGCGCTTCCTGCGCCTGCTCAGCATCGATGCGACGACGTTTGCCGGCACGTCGCCCAAGGCCGTGCTTGACCCGATCGCACGACGAATCCTGCTACCGCGGATGCGCGCGGCGAGCAGGGACCGACGTCCCGTCGCCGACGTCGCCGACGATCACGGCCGCCGATGGAACGTCCGGGTCGAGCCACTGGTGGGTGCGAAAAGCGGACAGCTCCTGGCCCTGCGGGGCTGCTACTGGCGCAGCGAATCCACCATGCCCGCGCCGCCACCGGTCGGCGGCTGGGAACTGCGGGTAACGCCACCGGGTCCACACCAATCGATGCGGGTCTACTGGTCACCGGGGCTCTTCACCGTCCATGACCTTGCGGTTCCGGCGGGCGACAGCCCGCACGGCATGGAAGGCCCCCAGTGGCTCGACGAGACGGTCATGGAAGCCGACCGGGCCGAGACCCGCCTGTTTCTCGAGGGGCTGGCCGCCGCGACCTCCGACGCACTGCACTTTCACACGTTTCGCATCCGTGGCCGGCGAACCGGTCGGGAGCATCGCATCCGGTCAGCGATCTGGCGCGACACGAGCGAGGCGGGACCCGACATCTGGCTGCGGGGTGTGTCGATCCGCAGCACCGACCCCGAATCAAGCACCGATTCCGGGCGCGTGTCGACCAGATTTCTCGAAGCGCTGCTCGCGCTGGGGCCTGATCCGGTGTTCGCCATCGACACCGTCTACGAGCAGCTGTTCCTGACCACCGCCCGGTTTGCGCAGCTGGGCGTGGCCCTGCCGGCGGACCGGCATCTGCTGCGCATCTGCCACCGCGACGACGTCGCGGCACTGCGTACCATGCTCGCCGAAGCCACCACCAACACCGGCACCGTCGCGGGCCCGGTCCGCGTACGCCTTGCCGGACAGGACGGGTGGACCACGGTGGACCTGCTCGGTGCCGCTGTGCGGAATCCGGGCACGACACCACGCCACGTGCTGTGCCTGGTGCAACGACCTGGCCGCGTCCTCGCCGAGCACGCGGCCTAGTTCGACCAGACCGAGCCGCGCGGCGAAACTGTTCTTCGGAGCGTTGACCTCGATGCCGTCATCCCGCGGTCGACCGCGCTGCAGGTGCGGGCCGGCACCTGGTTATCGGAACGGACCAGCGTGAGGTGCCGATGGTCGCCCGCGTGGTGGGGCGCGGCTCGTCGCCGGCTCAACCGCACATGACTCCAGGAGGTCGAGCGGTTCCACGCCACGTGATCATTCCGCTTCTGTTTGAACTCGCCGTTGTTGTGCGAAGCTCGTGCGCCCATAGTGGTGGCAGTTCGCGCACAGGCAGTCGCAGTCCTCGGGCTCAGGCACGCCCGGAGGGCGAACCGCTCGGCCGATCTTCATACCGACCGTACCCCGCCCGGACGGTCGTGGAAGAGGGCTCCACGGCGTGCCCGGCGCGCGCCACCAACGACTGAGTCCGTGCAATGTGGACACCAATCCGACGAGGGGACCGCACGGGTCGGTGCGCTCGTACCACACCATCACATCGTCACGGTGCGCCGGTTACGCACCGCCCCGTTTAACGGCTCCACCCAACTCATATGGCCCCGGTTTAGGACGGTGACAAAGTTGGGCCATAGTTCGTGAGGGTTTCGCTCAGCCCAGTCCTGAATTCGCTGGGCGATGACACTCAGCCGCAGATGGCTGCGGTAGGCGAAGATGCCTCCATTGATCGGTATATAAGGGAAATTGCGATCTCCGATCGTCACCCTGAATGTGCGATCAGAATCGCACCGCGGTGCGCGTTTGAGCTCGGCCAGGTGCTCCAGGGACGCGACCAGGCTCTTCGAGGTCAAGGTGCTCTTGACCTCGATGACGGCGTGCACGCCACGGGACCCGATCAGCACTCGGCCGCTGCGGAGGATACGGTGCGGCGCCACCCACGGGTCGGCGAACAGCACGTCGTGCTGCTTGTACGACCTACCATCGGCATCCTGCACGGTCGCGCGCTGCAGCAATGGATACCCGCCGAAGCGGCACCGAAGTAGCTCCAGCAGCGCCGCTTCACGCTCGCCGCCAATGTCGTCGGGGTTGGTCAAGTCCGCGCTGTGCTGGTACTCATGATCAAGCCGGACTACCTCGCCGATCAAGGCGCGAAGCTCGTCCAGCGCTTGCCGTTCCTCCAACGACAGATCATGTGCCTGCTCCATGACATCCTTAAGTCCACTTGGGACCATGTATGGCACATCCCTTTGATGCTGACGCACGCCATGCGACCGGCCGACGCCCGGGTCGCTAGACGAGTCGTCGGTCGACACGCCACCCATCGCTGGTCTTGACGACCACCAGGGTTGCTGACGTCTGTTCAGTCGGGCTTGGTGGGGATCCTGCCGTGCAAGTCGTGTGGATGGTGCCGGTGACTTGCACGTTGGCGGCGGTGTGGGTGCCGGGGGATTCCGGGGGGATGACGGCGTGGGTGTCGGTGACGGTGTTGGTGCAGTGGTGGCGGACGTAGTCGGCCCAGTCGGTGCCGCCGCCCCCAGACCGGAGGGTTTCGTTGCTGGCGTGCAGGGTGTCGGTGACGTAGGGCCGGACGCGGTCGATCCACGCGGCGGGGGTGCCGTCGGTCCAGCTGGCGCTGTGGTAGGCGACCAACCATCCGACGGCGGCGGACAGCGGGCTGTCTGGATCGGGTGCGGGAATCGCGGTCGTGGCCGTGGCGGGTGCCGGCGCCGCTGGTGGTGGGAGTGTGCCGGCCGACGGTGGGTTGGGCGGCGCTGGTGCGTTGGTGCGGTTGGTGTCGGTGGAACATCCGGCCGCCGCCAGCACCATCAGCGCGGCCAGCGTGGCCACGGCGCGGTGTGCTCGGGGTGGTGGATTAGCCAAGGCCAGGACCCGCATCGCGGTGCACCTCCTGGTGAACATCTGGGGATTCGACGGCGTCGAGCCGGGAGCTGATCCCCGGGAGCCCGGTGGTGTCCGACCCGGCTGGGCCTGCGGTCGTCTGCTGGAGCAGGGCGGTGCTGCGGGATCGCAGGCCGGCGAGGTCGGCGGTGCTGCGCACCGGGTCGGCGGTCGCGGCGCGGTTGTCCAGGACGCCGAGTTGGTAGTCGGTGGAGGTGCGGCCGGTCAGTCGGTGGGCGGCGGTGTCGACGGTCTGGTAGGCCGAGCGGGCCGCGGCCAGCACGTCGCCGGGCGCCATCGCCGGTTGTTGCGCGGCGTGTTGCGCGGTGGCCGCGGCCTGGGCGGTCAGCTTCGCCAGGGACGCGCGCATGACCAGGTCCACGGCGCTGTCGAGGTGATTGGGCTCGGCGGTGGTGGCCAGATCGTGAAGGTATTCCGGCGGCGGGGTGGGGCCACGGTCGTCGGGCAGGGTCTGCAGGGCCCAGGCGACGGTGACCGGGTCGACCTGCCGGCCGGTGACGGCTGCCTGCGCGTGTACCTGTTGGGCCGCATCCAGCGCGTTGCCCAACTGCGGGTCGAGGAAGTCGGTGGGTTCGAGCCGGCCCAGTAGCGCGTCGGCCACCCCGGGGTGGCGTAGCACGCCGCCGATGACTTGCTCCTGCGCCGCGTGCACCTGCTGCGGGGACGGGGCGGGTGTCGCGGGGGTGGGCAGTACGGGGCGGCCGAACAGGTCGCGCTCGACACCACCATCCGCGTCGGGCTCGGTGGTGAGGGCCCGAACCAGGTCGCTGGTGGCCGTGATGGCTTCCCAGCGCTGCTGGGCGGAGTCGAGGTGCGCGGTGATCGTCTCCTGCGCGGCGACCAACTCGGCCACCGGCGGGGTCTGGGCGCTCAGCCGTGCTGCTTCGTAGCCGAGGGCGGTGATCTGGCGGCGGATGCTGGCTTCCATGACCAGCTCGGCGTACACGGCCGGTTGGCCCCTGCCGGGAGGCGGGGCGGCGGCCATCAGCGCGTCGACCTCGTCGGCGGTGAAGTTGTGGTCCAACTCGGGCCAGATTGCTGCCAGTGTTCCCGACGCCAGCTCGGATCGAGACTCCCCACGTCGGGTCGGGCTGGCCATGTGGTCGCGGATCAGGGTGTACAGGACGCCGCACCGAGGGTCGGTGAAGTCCGTACCGGCCAGATGGGGCCCGACCTCGCTGATTCGCTCGGGGGCGCCGACGAGCAAGCCGAGCAGGGCCCGCTCGGCGAACTCCTCGGGGGTCATAGCCGCCGCTGTGTGGTCTGGGTGACGATGTCTGCGCGGTGCGCTCGGTGCGCGGTCAACCGCGCCCACCCGGTGTCGAAGGTGGTCACGGCGGCCGGGTCGGTCACCGGCCGATAGTGGTTGTCGCCGGTGGGCACGGCCCACCACTGGTCGGCCAGGCGCACCGGGCCGGGCACCCCGTCGGGCAGCAACGCGTCCGCGTCGCCGGCGGCCAGGTGCTGGGCCATCGCGGGGATCGGGATCGTTTGTGCGTCAACCACAGGTGTCTCCATCCTTGCGTTGTGTTGTGCAGCAACGACAACTATCGGATCACGGTGGCCGGGCTGGGGTGGTGATGGGGCGGGTGGGCGTGTCGAGCGCGGCGAGCAGCCCGTTCAGCTCGGTGTTGAGCGCGGTGCACAGGGTGGCCACCGCGTCCTTGGCGGTCTGGGTCTGCGCGATCCCGGATCGGTAGCGCGGCGCGGGCAGCCGGCGCGGGTTGAGCGGGACGCGGACGGTGAGGGTGGTTAACACGGTGACCCGGTCGTTGTCGTACGGGTCCAACCAGCGGTCGCGCCACGAGTCGCACTCCCAGTCCCGCCACGGGGAGCGCAGCGCCTGGGTGGCCGCGGGGGCTGGTGCGGCGATGTGCACCGCGCAGGCGGCGCGGTGCTCGTCGTCGCAATGCACGGTGACGTCGTGGATCCGCGGGTGGGACGACACGTACCCCGGGGCCATGATCGGTGGGCTGGCGATGGTCCAGGCGGCCAAGGCAAATTCGACCGCGTCGACCGTCGGTGGCGCGTGGTCGCCGTCGCGGTGAAACACGTGGCGGTGCTGGGCGAGGTAGGCGCCGTAGCGGGAGACGCCGTCGCTGGCCAGATCGCGGTCGGCGCGGTCGTCGGTGCGAAACGCGGCACGTCCGGCCATGCCGCTCCTCCCTCTGGTGTCGGGTGTGGACAGTCGGTCGGTCAGGGTGTGGTTGGCGGGTCCCGGCTGGTGCGCAGGGCGTCGCGGACGGCGCGGGCGGTGTCCATCGCGCCGCCCAGCGTCTTTTGGATCTGGGAGGCGGACGGGTGGGGCGGGAGTTGTCCGTCGCGGACGAGTTGCTCGGTCCGGGCGATCGCCGCGGCGAGGCGTTCCTGAGCGCGCAGCTCGGCCTGCATGCCCAGCTCGGTTCTGTCGGAGGTGGACAGTCCAGCGTGGACACTGGGGTGTGGGGTGGGGGTCTGGTCGATCGCCGCCCACAGCAGCGGGAGCACGGTCACCACACAGACCGCGACGATGGGTCCGAGCGTGTGGATGATCAGCTGGCCGAACTGGAACGGGTGGGCGACGCCGGGCAGGTGCAGCCAGGTGTTCATCAGCAGGGTCATCGCGAGGAACAGCCATTCGACCCGCCGCACCGTCGGCGCGGTGATCGGCTGGCCGCGCGATGCGAGGAATGCGCGGGTGATCACCACGGTCAACAGCGCCAGGGACACGAACGGTTCGACCGCCCAGGCGAACCACCACGCCGCGCTGAACCGCGGCGCGCCGCTGGCGGCGAACGCCTGCACCCCGGCGGTCGACCAGCCCAATGCGATGATCAGGGCGGACAGGCCGGTGGTGGTGACGAACCGGCGGGCGCGGATGGCGGCCAACGCGGCGAACGCCGGGTTCTGCCGCAACTGGACCAGTTTGACCGCTTCGGCGCCGCGGTGGATGGTGCGCAGCACCCGCGGCGTGTGCGCGGAGAGCAGCACGGTGGCGCCCTGCAGCGCCACCAAGTGGTGAGCCTCGGCGACCTGGTTGGCCAACCGGCGGACCCGCCGCGTCCGCCCCGCCCCGGTGGCGCTGTCGGGAGTCGACGGTGGGGTCGGCGGTGCGGGTGGTGGTGCCTGATCGGCCAGGTACCGCTCGATCTCGCCGAGGTCGAACTCCGGCATGTCGTCGGGCACGTCGGCGGTGACGCTCACCCTGCCCTCCCCTCTACCCGACAACGCGGTGGCCGGGGTGGGCCCCCGATCAGGCAGGTGGCCAACACGGTCCCGACCACCTGACCAGTCCCGGGCTGCGGTCGGCCGGGGTGGCGGGCTGCGGCCATCGGCGACTGCACCCTGCAGCGCCTACCCGCTGGGGTAACTGGGCTGGCCACGGCCTGCGCGCCACCGCCGGCTGCCGCACTCCCGGGCGGCTGGTCTTGGGTGTCGTTCACGGTTCACCTCCTGTCCTGATCGGGGGCGGCGGGGGCGGTGCGCGGGGGATCGGTTTGGGGTGTACCGAAACGCACCACCCCCTGGGGTGGGGTTCGTCGCCCGACAGCACGGGGGTGCTGGAAGAGGGTCGGCGACGAACCCGGCGGCACGTCACATGCCGCCGCTCTACGGGTTCACGTCGGCAACCGCTGTCCCGGCAGGAATTCCACGCGACATCTCGTCCACACCGGCTGGCAGGCCCGGGACGGGCCGGTCTCGATCCGACGCGAGTGTGTCGTGCTGGCTGTTCTCACGGTGCTCCCCCTTTGTTGCGATGCGTGTCGTCGCAGGTGATTCACGAGGCTGGTCTGTGCTCTATGGACCACGACGCGTGTAGCTTGTGGGTTGGCCGGTTGATCCCCCAAATACCAGATCGCGTTCCTCGGTGCTCAATTCCCACTGTGCATCAGCTGGACCGGTGTTGTCAACCGATTCCTGCTGCCATTTTTCGGTATCAGGGCCGATGATTATGCGGGCAGGGCTCAGCCAGGCCGGACGATTGTGAAACGGCCGGCACTACGGTTTCAGGGTTGTCGTTGTGTGGTTATCTCACGACGCACACTGCGCCACGGCTCGTCATTCTTTACGGAGGGCTGCGGTCGCGAACGAGGTCACCAGGCGCCGCGTCGTGGCGTATTGGGGACGCATCGTGTTTGCCGTGTCTCGGTTTGTCCGAGCCGTGGTGTAAGCCGGGAATCGGAGGGGTCATGGAATGCATGCGGTCTCCGTTCGGCCATTGTTGCTTCGTCTCCGCAAGCTGTGAGTGTTCGATCGTTCACATCGCCGGTATCACCCCATGGATTGGGGTGTGGACATCGCTTGCTGTCACGGGCCGACGTCCGGTTCTGGCTCGTCGCGGGCGAGGTCGCGACTGTGCCAATAGGCATCACGCACGTCCTCTGGTGCGTCGGCCAAGGCTAGATCCAGCTCCCATTCCGCCTCCCGGTTGTGCCCTGCCGGTTGCCCGGTCCCGGGGTGGCGGATCTGCTCGGGGCGGTGGCCGGTGGGTGATGCCCCGGCGGGCTCGACGTCCAGCAGCACAGTGCCGCGCAGGTTCGCTGAGCGTTCCTGCAGATCGCTGACGTGCCTGGCCGTGGGTGTGCCCGCGGTGTCGGCAGACGTCGCGGCCTGGTCGGCCGTGTTCTGGTCAGGACCGACTTCAGGTGCTGTGCTGGGACGACCGGTCGCCGCGGAGGTCGTGGCGTAGTCGATGGCTTGGCGGCGGCGCTGTGCTTCGCGCGCGGTCTGTTCGGCTTCGCGTTCGGCGTCCCGTTGGCGAATGGTGTCCTCCCGCGCCGACCGTTCGGCTTCGGTCAGCGGTCGTACACCACCCTCCCCGTCGGGCGCATACCGATCGCCGTCGTAGGCGATTCCTGCCACCACGATGTCGTCGCCGATGACGTCAGCCCAGAAATCGAATCCGGGTTCGAGACTGATATAGCGCTGCGCGTAGGCGGCGAGGTTTTCGCTCGCCACCTCGGGTGGCACGTCAATCTGGATCGTGTGCAGACTGTTGTCGAGGCCGGTGCGTTCCCGCTCGGCCTCCAACTCGTCCACGCTCATCTCGCGTGTCGAGGTGCGCAGGACGCGGACGCTGTCGGGGATGATGCGGGAGTGCTGTCGGCCGGTGTCATAGTCGGCCGCATACAGCACCCACGCCGTGTCGTCAGCCATCACAACCTCCCCGTTGCGCCATCCGTTGGTCCCGGCGTACGGTTATCGTGGAATGCGTGTGCATGACCCGGTTTTCGAACACGGCTACACCCCCGGCCGGACGGCACCAATGAATTCTTTGGACCAATATGATGATTTCCAGACGTCGTCGACGGTGCGCACCACATCACCACTTTCCGGGGCGTGCACGACGGCGGAATTCCCCAAATAGATGGCGACGTGATGTATCCCGCCGGGCTGTCCATTGTTGGACAGCAGGATCAGGTCACCGGGTTGCACGTCGGCCGGGTTGGTGATGGCCGGTTGAAAGGCTTTCCAGATAGCTTGGGTCTGATGTGGGACGGCGACCCCGATCTGGGCGTAGGCGTAGAGCGCGAGCCCGGAGCAGTCGAACCCGGTGACACCGGCGTCGACCCCAGTACCAGGTGAGGGGCCGGCGGCGGTGCCGCCACCCCAGGCGTAGCGCACCCCGAGCTGGCTCAGGGCGGCGTTGATCACCGCCTGCGCGCGCGGATTGCCCGGCACGCTGACCTGCTCGGCACCGCCGCGTCCGGTGCAGCGGGTGCCACGCAGCGCGCCCAGGATCTCCCGGGCGGGTTGCTCGTATTTGTTGTAGCGGTCGGGGAAGGCGCTGCGTTCCACCGCTTGCGCCGCCGCACCCGGCGGCAGGCCTTGCCAGTTCGGGACGGCCAGCAGCACGTCGAAAAACTTGTTAGCGGCATAGGTCGGGTCGCGGACCTGGTCGGGGGTGCCCCACCCTTGGGAGGGCCGCATCTGGAACAACCCGAGGCTGTCCCGGTCCCCGTGGTCGAGGTTGCGCAGGCTGGATTCGGTCATCGCGGCCATCAACGCCACCACGATCCCCGCCTCGGGGACGCCGCGTTGGGCGCCGACCTCGACGATCACGGCGGCGTTGCCCATCTGTTCGGGCCCGTACGGCCCGACCTGGCGTGCGCTGGTCCCGGCGGGGGCGCAGATGACCCCGTAGGTGCCGGTGTCGGCCGAGGCGGTGTCGTCGGCCAGCAACGCCAGCACGGGCAGGACGACCGCGGTCGCGATGCCGACCACGATCACGCTGCAGCCGATGCGGCCCGCGTGGGCGATCCCGGCCACGGCGGTCTACACCTCGGGCCCCGAGTCGAGGCGCGGCTCGTCGACCGGCTCGCCGGCCAGGTCGGTCCCGGCGCCCGGCTCGGTGTGCGGCACCTCGCCCAGCAGCCGATCCGGGTGTGGGTCTGGGGACAGCGCCCCCACCTCTTTGGCGCGGCGCAGCATGGCAATGATCTCCCTCGGGGTCCAGTCCATGACGTCCTCCCTGCGTGTCGTGTCCGCTCACGTCTCGGGCCCGGGGTCGAGGCGGGGGTCGCGGTGTGGGTCGTGCTGGGGGTCGTAGGTCGGGTCGTAGCCGGCGTCCAACCCCTGGTTCTGCGTGGCGGCCCACTGCCGGGCCTGCTCGGCGCGCAGTTCGGTGTCGAGGTGCGGGTCCCGCTCCTCGACCAGCAGCCGCAGCCGGGCAGCGCGCTGGCGCAGCAGGGCGATCTGTTCGGGGGTCCACACGGCCATCACCGCTCACCACCCGGGTTGGCCGGCGACCAGCCGGTGCGGACCAGCGCCAGCGCCCGGTCGCGGGCGGCGATCAACGCGCGGTTGCGGCTCTCGGTGCCTGTCCACGCTTGGTATTGCTCGGCCAAATCGAGTCCGGTGTCGTCGTGCTGGCCGGGGCAGCGGGGGTGGCCCCAGTTGCCGTCCAGCAGCCGGGTGCGGGCGTTGGCCAGCTTCTCGTGGAAGATCACGATCGCTTCGTGCGAAGCGCGCGGGGACCAGGCGCCGGTCCACGCCACGCGTAGCCCGATCAGTTCTTCGCGGATGGTGGGGTGCTCGGGCCAGCACGGCGGGATGACCGCGGTGAGCTTGTAGGTGGCGACCAGCCAATCGACCCAGGTGGCCAGCCGCTGCCAGGCGGCCAGCGCCTGTTTGATCTGGGCGAGTTGGTCGGCGTCGGTGTCGGCGGGTGGGTAGTGCTCGAACCGGAAATCGGTGCGGGTCTCGGTGCCGATGCCGCCCTGGTGGGCGTGTTCGAGCGCCTCGATCCGTTTCACCACCGCCTCGAGGACGGTCAGGATGTCGTCGGAGACGTCCAGCGCGGCGGCGGCCTGCTCGGCCAGCGACGCCGGCCGCTCCTCCACGGGTGGCGCGTCAGGCGGCTGTTCAGGCGGTGTGGTCATGTGAGGATCCGTCCGTCGTTGAGCGCGGTGTAGAACTCGCGTTCGGCTGCGGCGGTGCGGGCCGCGTCGGGTCGCCGGTAGTAGGGGGTGAGTTCGGTCATCACCGGCCGCAGGCCACCGGCGGCGATCACCAGGGCGTGGAACGGGTCCAGGGCCCGGACTTCGGCGGCGGTCATGCCGGTGCGGGTGCGGTAGCTGCGTTGCTCGGACAACCCGGCGCCGGGGTAGCGGGTGAACGCGGGGATTTCCTCGTCGTACTCGTCGAAATAGGCGGCGATCTCACGCATCTCGTCCTGGCCGGCGACACCGGGCAGCACCATCCGGATCGTCGCCGCGCCCCACATGCTCGCCGCGGGGTCGCGGCCCCACCGGTCCACCGCCTGCGCCCGGTCCTGCACGACCATGGTGGTGGGGATGCCGCGGCCGCCGCCGTCGGAGATCAAATCTGGGAGTTGGGTCAGCGTGGCGGTATTGGGCGCTTCGTCAATCAAGAGTTTGAGGGGTGGGTCGAGGCGGCTGTTCTCGGCGAACTGGGCCAGGTCGCGGGCGTGGTGCAGGATCTCTTCCATCAGCGCGGCCAGCAGGTCCAGCACCGCCACCGCCTGGGCCCGCTGTGCCAGCAGGAACACCGTGGATTGTCCGTTGGTGTCGAAGAAGAAGCTCATCGGGTCGAAGTGCTCCCGCCCGCTGGGGGTGCAGGTGTCCAGCACGGCGGGGTGCATGAACGCGTCGACCGCGCTTTCCACGGCCATGTAGTAGCCGGCGCGTTGCCGCTCCGGCAGGGTGGCCACGCGGTGTTGCATGTCGGCCCAGTTGTCCGGGGTGAGCGCGCTGCGTTGCAGGATGGCGGCGGGTTCGACGCTGGTCTGGTCGAACGTCCACCGCACCACGGTGCGGATGTCCTGATGGGACAGTGCGGCGGCGTGCAGCAGGTTGCGCAGCACGGCTTGGCCGCGGTTCTTCCACACGTTGCCGCCTTCCACCCCGGACATGTCCACCGACGACATCAAGGCTTGGGCGCGGCGCATGGCCACGGTCGGGTCGCTACAGGCCCGGACCGGATCCCACCGCAGCAGCGGCAGCGCCGCGGCCTGTTGCATAGGGTCGAACAGCAGCACCCGGCCGCGCTCGGCCCGGTGCTTCCAGGTGGCGGCCATCACGTCCGCGCGGCTGGACGGCGCGATCAGCGGCCCGTCGTGATCCAGCGCTTCGGGGATCACCACCGCGCTGGTCTTGCCCGACTCCGACGGGCCGACCACGAATTTCGATTGCCGCACCGAGGAGAAGCACGCCACGCCGGTGTGCACGTCCCGCCCCAGCGAGGTCCCCAACTGCAGCGGCGCCGGACTAGGTGTGGTGCGGGCGAGCGCGGGACGTAGCCGCGGCGCCTGCGTGACCAACGCCCGCGCGCCCAGCCGGCGGGCCACGTCGCGCCGCGAGGCGAACCCGGGCGCTGATCGGCCCCGCCCCACCAGCCGCAACCCGCCGACCACGGCAGTGCCAAGCAGTCCGACCAGGACGGTGAACACCGGCCAAAAGATCGCCGCCGACGGGGGCGCGTCCCCGGCGGGCAGACCAGGCCAGGTCCGCATCGGCGCGCCCGGATGCGTCCACACCTCCACAGCGGGCCCAATGCCGCGGCCCTGCCAGCTGGGCCAGCCCAGCCCGGTGAGCAGCGCCGCGAGTTGCCCGGCCAACCCGCTCACCGCCCACAGCACCACCACGGCCCCAAGGGCGAGCAGGGCGGCTTCCTCGCGGTGCAGGTGGCGCACCACCTGCCGGCGGGTTCCACTCCGGGTGCCCATCACAGCCCCCACTCGGCCAGCGTGCGCTGCTCGGCGTCCCAATCGATGGGGCAGCAGTCGCCGGGCACCAGGTGGTCAATCCGGGCCGCCAGGTCGGTGAGCTCGTCGACCGCGAAGAGCAGTTCGGTCCGGTCGGAACCGTTGTCCAGCACCAGCCACAGGCACTCCACACACGATCCGTCGGTGTGGAATTGGACGTCGCCGACGCCCGCGCTTCCCTGCTCCAGCGCCTCGATCAGCAGGTCGCGGGAGAACAGCCATTCCGGCCCCCGCACGAAGGCGAACCGCAGCACGAGCGGATCCCGTGCGTCATAGCGCGCGATCACCCGCACCGGTCGGCCGCTGGGGAGCAACGCGATCAGCGACTGTGTGAGCGCCTCGGGGCGGCCCGCCATCACGCCACCCCAATGTGGGTGTCGAGCAGCTGCTCCCATTCCTCGTCGGGGATGTCGTCGACCCCGCTTCGGGCGCGCATCCGCGAGTCGGTCTGCACCAACGGCAGCTCCACCGAGGACAGCAGGTGTTGGACGACGAACGCGCGCTGCCCGAACAGCCACATCCCGGTGCCCTTGCGCAGGAACCGCAGCAGCGCGGTCTGCACATCGGTCAACGCCAACAAATCCCGCGTCAACCCCAACGCGGCTTCCACTTGCCGGTAGATGATCTTGAAGCCGGTGTCCTCCAGCAGCCCGCGCGCGAGCCGGGCGGCTTCGGAGCCGTCGGCACCGACGGCGTTCCAGTCGGTGAGCCGGTGCGCGGCCATCAAATTGCAGATGCCGTACATCCGGGCCAACTTGTACTGCTCCTGAAACCGCCGCAGCAGCGGGACGTAGCGCATGGCCAGCCAGGCTTCGTCGTAGCCGACCAGCCGGGGGCGGGCGTCCGGGCGCATCAGTTCGGCTTCCATGGCCGACTGCGCGCACACCATCGACATCACCGTGACGGCCGGGTCGGCGCGGATGGCGTGCAGGTTGAGGATCGTGCCGGGCGCGTCGAAATCCAGATACCGGCTGTTGTCCTCCGTGGAGTCGAACATCCCGGCCAGGGCGCCGCCGACCAGCCCGTGCAGGGCGAGCCGGACGTCGCGGGACTCGTCGAGCAGTTGGGCTGGGGTGATGCCGCGCTCGGCCAGTTCGTCGCGCCACAGGTCGGTGGCGGTCAGGTGCGCCACCACCGCGGGCAGCGACGCCGGGGCGAGTTGGTCGCGGGCGCTGCCGCGGAGCTGCCCGGTGCAGGTGTCCAACGCGAGTTCGAGGGCGGTGCGTTCGGTCATCGACAGCGGCCGGCCGAGCTGGACGTGAATCAACCCCTCCAACAGGGCCAGGCGGCGGGTCTTGACCGCGCCGCGGTATTCCAGGTCGGTGTGGGTGGGGTGGCGATGGTGCGCCGCGAGCGGGTTGAGCCGCACCCCCAACCCGGGGCCCAGGCGCAGCGGCTCCACGCCGAGCGCGGCGGCCAGTTCGGTGTATTCGTCTTTGATGTCGACCCAACTGAACGGGATACCGGCGGAGACGAACCGCACGATCAGGCATTTCATCAACGCCGACTTGCCCGAGCCGATCTCGCCGATGATCAACCCGTTCGGGGAGGTGATCACCCCGGCGGCATACAGCTCCCACGGGTCGAACAGAAAGCTGGCCCGGCTGTAGAGGTCGAGTCCGATGTAGGCACCCGGGACCCCGAGGCCGGGGTCCATGATCCACGGATACCAGGTCTTGAGCACACCGCTGCTGGCGGTGTGCGCGGGCAGCCGCATCCGGTGCGCCAGCCGCCCCGACCCTTGGCCGTGCGCGCCGGAGCGGTCCCGGCGCGGTCCCCGCACCACTTGGCCGCGGCGCTCGTCGCGGGCCGCGGCGGCGCGGGCGCGCTGACGGTGGGCGTCGCGTTCGTGGGCGCGGGCCTGGATATCGCCCAGCAGCCCGGACCGCCGAGCCACGTCGGGAGTGCCGCGGAGAACTGGTGGGGCCGCGACGGGCGGCTGCTGGTGCGGTAGCTGGTGGCGGGTCATGATCCGGTCAACCCCCGCATCGGCGCCAACCCCCGCGCAAGCGGCAGGGCGGCGGCGAAAAACCCCTGGTCCTGCTCCCCGTAGAGGACCATGGTCGAGCAGCGCACCCGGGTCAACCTGCGCCGCACGCTGGTCACCGCCCGGCGCAGCCGATCCATATCGGACGCGGTGCAGCAGACGAACATCGAGTAGCGGAAGTAGCCGGCGCCCTCGGCGATCTCGTCGTCGAGGCGTTGCGCGGCCTCGAGCTCCTTGGTGGTGCGCGAATCCACCACCAGCCCGTGTTTCTGTTTCATGTAGATCGACCCGGCCGCCGCGAGCCGCTGGTTGTTGATCGACCGCTCCGCGCGCGACGGCGCCAGCGGCTGGGCCACCAACGTGATCGACCGCCGGACATCGGTCTGCTGCAACAACGGCGCCAGCCAGTTGGCTTTCACCGGGCGGCGGGGCAGTTCGTGTACCCACACCGTGCTGGAGACGGCGGAGTCGTGCAGGTACGCCTGCCACTGCCGTTCGGTGGCGCTCGGCCCGGCCGTGCGCGGGTCCAACTCGTGCTGCTCACCGGATTGCAGGTCATACAACGGCAAGCTGTCGGGGTCGAACTGGGTGTGGATCACCGCCGCGTAGTGCGCCGGGGACAGCCAGCCGCGCACCGGGATACGGGCTTCCATGATCTGGCGTTGCAGCTCGGCCAGCCGCTCCACCACGACCACCCCGATCGCGTCGTCGTCCCCGCCGGTGGCCTTGATGTCGGCGGCCAGCCGGTCGAGGTCGAAGGCGACCGCGAGGATCACTTCGTGGCGCTGCGCTGCGGGTGCGGCCTGCGCCACCAGTTCCCGCAATGCCCGTGCCGGCACCGAGTCCCGGTCCTGGGGGCGGACGCGGTCCAGGTAGTACTGCTGGGCGATGTTCGTCGCGTCCGGCATGGAGCGGAACAACAGTTGCCAGCGGGCGATCGCGGTGTCCTCGTCGCAGGTGGACTCCATCACCGCTTCCCAGTCCGCCAGACGCGCCGCCTGCTCGCCGGACTCCTCCAGGATGATCGGCGTGCCCTCGGTCAACAAAGCGGCGGTGACGGTGTGGGCCTGCTCGTCGAGCACCAAGCCCACCCGGGTGCGGCCGTCCGGGTTCGGCGCGGACAGCATCCGCATCCCGGCCAGATCACCCGGGAGATCCATCCGGTAGGCCAGGCTGTCCGGGCCGAACACCGCACCCCGGTAGACATGCGTGCCGCGCAGCCGCGACCATACCGCCCCGGCCACCGGACGAATCCACTCAGTGACCCACCGGCCGCCGATCCGCTGAAACGACAGCCACACCAGGATCCCGCCCGCCGCGAGCAGCACCGCGAACGCGATCAACGACCCGATCTGAATTCCCAGCCACGGCAACCCGATCGCCACCACGATGGCCACCATCTGCCCGAGGCTGAGCCGCCCGATCACCCCGTTGGTGCGGCGCGGCGGAAACGTGTACTCCTCATCCACCTGTCATCTCCCCCTCGTGTCGCTGTTGTTGCGCTTATGCCGGCGGTGGCATCCGTGGCGGCGGGGACCCCGCCCTGGTGCCGGACTCGGCCGCTGCGGAGCCACCGACCGGTGCCGGACTGTCTGCGGGCGTGCTGCCCGCCCCGGCGGGCGGCGAGGAACCCGACCGGCCGCTGGCCACCACCCGCCCGAGATTGGCCGGTGGCTTGGGCGGGATTCGGTCGGCGCCTCCGGCGGTGCCGCCGACTCCCACCGACGCGGGCACCGCCGCCGGGGTGTCGCGCCGCGCGCTGTCCTCGCCGGTGGAACCCATATCTGGGGCGGTGTCGGTCTCCGGGCGGGGCACGTTCGTCGTCCCCGGGCCACCAGCCCCGCCCCCGCTGCCCCCGCTGGTGGAGCCCCCCGGGAAGTGCCGCCCGATGTGCGCGGCCGCGACGATCATCGCGCCCACCGCGCTCCCGACCGCGGCGCCGGCTGTGCCGACCGCGCCGCCGGCCGCCCGTGTCGCGCGGGAGGTGCCCGCGCTGGCGGCGCGGCCGGCCACGCCGCCGCTGGCCGCCGGGCCGCCGACGCGGTCGCCGACGAAGTCCACCAGCTCCCACAAAAGCCACGGGCACAGCACCAGCAGCAGGCACAGCGCCAGCCCCTGGACGACGTCGATCACCTGCCGCACCGGGTCCTCACCAGCGTCCAAGGGCAGCAGCAAGCCTTGGGCCAGCAGCATGACGCCGACCATGAAGAACGGCGCCCAGGCCAGCGCGGTCAATCGGGCCGCCCACCGCAGCAGCCACCCGGACGAGGCTTCGTGCACCTGCCCGGCGGCGGCGACGGACCCGAACAGGGCCCACATCAGCACCAACGCCGAGTCGATCACCAGGAAGATGATCGAGAAGATCAGCGAGATCGCGATCAGCACTCCGGCCAGGATCGCCACCAGCGGGTTGGCCTTGACCAGGCTGGTGGTGAAGTCGGCCTGCCGGGCGATGTCCCCACCTGCCGACACCAGGGCTGTCGTGCATTCCTTTGCCAGTTGCAGCATGAGGATCGCGCCGACCGCGGCCAGCGTCACCCCGACCACAGCCTTAAGCCCGCCGAGCAGCGAGTACTGCAGGCGGCCGCGTTTCCAGGAGGTGGCCAAGGTGAGCAGCCAGCCGAGGAACGCCAGCGCCAGCGCGACCCCGGCGATCAGGTTGTACACCGAGGTGAACGCCACTCCGGTCAGATTCGGTGAGGAGTAGTCCACCGCGATGCGGGTGAACACCGTCCACAGTTTGGTCACGCCGGAGACGATGAACGAAACGACTTGTTCCATGCCTTTCTTGGCGACCCAGTTCAAGAATTCCTGGGCGACCTCCCCGGGGCTTTTGATCACTGTTTTGGTCTGGTTCTTGCCGTCCTCGTTGACGATGCCGTACTGGCTGTATGCCTTCTCGATGACGGTGTTCATCCGCTTGACGTAGTCGTCGGAGAAGGCGTTCCAGGCTTGGCAACTCTGGTCTTCCTGCTGGGTGATCGCCCCGTCGCAGGACAGGTAGAAGCCGCGGCAGGACACGACGCTGCCCTTGGTCTTGTCGATCTGGCTGCAGATCGCGTGATAGAACACGCCATGCTGGTCGGGCGACGAGCCCTTGCCCCAGTCGTATTCGACGTTGCCCCATTCGAACCCGAAGGGTTGGAAATCCGGGTTGGGCTTCGCCCATTTCTTCACCATGTCGACGCAGTAGCCGCTGGGCACGCTGATGTTGGCTGCGACGTCGCGGTAGCCGCGCACCAGCAGGTCTTTGCGGGCGTTGGCGTTGGCGTCCGTGCCGGCGAAGTCCGGTTGGAAAAACGCCAGCAGCTCCGGCATGTCCTTGATCAGGTAGGACGCGTAGATCGACCAGTCACCGCCGCGGTCGCGGCAGGAGTCCGCGGTCATCCACGGCGCGGAGGCCCATTCGGCGCTGTCGGGCACGTACTGGCGCAGGTTGGCTGGCACGGTGGCCGGATCGACCGGTTGCGCCACTACGGCCGGGGACTGCAGCACCACGAACCCGAACATCGCCAGCAACACCGGGGCGCGCCGCCACGCCGCCGCCCATCGTCTGCGTGTCGCGCGCGGCGCGCGGTTACGGTTCCGGGACATAGCTCCACCCGGGTGGGGACAGTTCGGTGAACCGGAACCCGAAATCGCCCTCGGCGTCGGTCAGGCGTTGATCGGACCGCACCGGCCACGGGCCTCGGCTGTAGCGTTGGTCGACCACCCGCCACTGGGCGCCGTCCCAGGTCAGGGTGATCGTCGCGCGGCCCCAGGTTTCGGTGCCGCCCGGCTGCGGGGTCGCTTGGGAGGACGACGCGGCCACGCCCCATACCTGGATCACCGCCCGCTGCGGCGTGTACGAGGTGACCACAGTGGACACCGGGGCGAACGTGGTGCGGGTCTTGGCCAGCTGCGCCGCCTCACCGATGGGTGCGGCCAGTACCTGCCGGGCGCTGGCATCGGCGTCCGGTGCCAGCAACGCCTGCGCCGCGGCGGTTGGGTCCAGTGTGCCGGAGCTGACCCGGAACCCGGCGATCTGGAAGTTCGCTGCGGCCGTGGCCGCGCCGGCCACCGAGTGCCGGTCCGGCACCGGGATGCCCGCCCGCGCCGGTATTCCAGTTGCCCCGGCCGGCGCGGCGCCAGCATCGGTCGCGGTGGCGCGGCCGAGCAGGAATACCCCACCCAGCACCGCGGTGATCAGCACCAGGCCGATCCCGCCCAGCAGCCACCGGGACCGGGCCGGTGCGGCGGTCGGGCTGTAGCCGACCGTTTTGTTGCGCGCCATACCCTTCCCCCTTTCATGGCGACGGTGAAATTGCGTGAGTGAGCGTCAGCTCACACGGTGGTGATCCAGGTCCAGATGCCGCCCGCGGCGGTGAGCAAAATGCCGCCGAATGCCGCGCGCAGCATGTTGGTCTTGGCGTTCTGGGACAGGTGCATGCCACCGGCGATGTGCCCACCGACCCAGGTGACAATCCCGAACAACAGCACGATGAACGACACGCCCAACCCGACATACAAGATCACTTGGGCGATCACGAACAGCACACCGGTCTTGGGCACCCCCCGCGGATCCGGGGTGATCTTGGAGAAGTCCGGGGCGCCGCCACCAGGCGGCGGTGTCGGGGGCGGCTGCTCCCACATCAGGTGCAGGTCGTGCGGTCCGTCAGATCCCGGCCGCAGGTCCAGCAGCGGCACGATGTGGTGGATCTGATCGAGCATGAGGGCGAACAAGATGGAGCACCTCCTGGGTTTTCCCGATCCGGGACACCACAGCCAGAGCGGCGACGGCGGTGGACTTGCCGACCTGGTCCAGGCGCAGCGGCTGACCCGTGGCCAGCCGCGCGTCGTGGGGGAGGTGCACCAGGTGGCTGATGCCGGTGGTGGCCACCAGCTTGGTGGCCGCCTGGATCCGGCGTCGATCATTTGGCGATGTGGAGCAGAGCACCACGACCGGCTGCACCGGCGGGGCACGCTGCGCCAGAAAGCCGAGGGTGGCGCAGACCGCCTCGGCGCCGATCACGTCGGCCCGCCCAACGAGGACCACCACCGGGCGGACGTCCAGCCGCGCCACCAGCAGGGCGTCGGCTCGTCCGCCGTCGACGACCAACGCGCCGCGCATCGTCTGGATCAAGGCGAACAGTGCCCTCAGCGGGGTGTAGCCGGCGCTGTCGTCGAGCAGGGCCGCGCCCGCCGACGTGGTGGGGGCCGCGGCCAGGATGTGCGGTGCCGGGGTGCGCTGGCGCAGCAGCGCGACGGCGTGCTGGGCGTTGAGCCCGGCCCGTTGCCCGACCAGTCGGCGCATCATCGACCCCCACCCGGTTCCGCTTTGATCGACGAACGCGGTCGGGCCCGGGGAGGCGGCGGCGATCAGCTCCCCGATCAGCGCGGTGACGGTGCTGGTGCCCACGCCGCCCTCGGCGCCGCCGACCACCGCTGCCAGCGGGGGCCGCTCGCGCGCCAGCCACGACCACACCGGCTCGGCCAGCTTGCCCGGCCAGCCCTTCGGCACCGGTTTCGGTCCCGGCGCAAGCGTGTGCGCGGGTCGGGGTCCAGGGCGGTCGCCTGCGGGAAGCTCCGGTTGGCGGGCCGGCGCCGCGCTGCCCAGCAGCACCGGCTGTTCGGCCCGCCAACCGTCGCCTCCCCGGCCACCATCATCGGTGGTGGCCGCGCCCGCAGCCCGGGCAGCGGCGGCGTCCTCCCGTGCCGGCTGCCCGCTGCGGGTCTCCTCTGGCCGACTCACCACGCGGCCCTGCCCCTCGCGCGGTCCGGCATGCCTTCGACCAGCGGGACGCCACGAGGCGTGCCCACCGGGTGTGGGTGTGATCGCATGGTCACTCGGGCTCCCCCCTTTCGCATACCGGGCTCGGCCGCAGCCCCCGGCGACGTGCTCCTGCGTCCCGTGAGGCAGGCTGGTCTCCGGCGTGTCCGCTTCCCATGGAATGGGCCGCAGCAGTACCATTCGACTCTGACAAGACTAGGTGACGCCGCCAAAATGTCAAGAGTTCAGGACATTCCTGGTGGGTTGCCCTCCCGACTGGGGTCCGTGGAGGGAGTCATGGAACCGTCCCCGCCGCCCGCGGCGACCACCCAGGCCGAGGTCATCGCCGAGCGGGTGAACCACCTGTTCGCCCAGTACAAGCAGGCCCATGGCCGCAAAGCCACCGACCACCAGGTCGCCGCCCACGTCGCGCAGGTGACCGGGAAGCCCTGCTCCCGCCACTGGGTCCGCGACCTGCGCAACGCCCGCATCCGCGGCCCCGACCTGGCCCGGTTGGAGGCGATCGCCAGCTTCTTCGGCGTCGCGCGCCGCCACCTATTCGACGACCGGGACACCGCCACCGTCGACGACGACATCGAAACCGCGCGCCGGGTCAACCTGCTCTTCACCCAGTTCACCGAGCCCGGCGGGCAGCAGGCCACCGATCAGCACGTCGCGGACCATGTCGTCGAGGTGACCGGGCAGCCCTGCTCAGCCCAGTGGGTTGCCGACCTGCGTGAGGGGAAGATCCGCGCGCCCGAGTCGGCCCGGTTGGAGGCGATCGCCAGCTTCTTCGGCGTCGCGCGCCGCTACCTGTACGACGACACCGTGGCCGCCGCCGTCGACGAGGACATCGAAACCGGGCTGGCCATCAAGAAACTCGAAGTCAACGGCATCCACCTACGCGAACTCGGCGGCTTCACCAACGATCAACTCCGCGTGGTCCGCGCCGTGATTCGCGAGTTGGCCGCCGAGCCACCCACCGGCGAAGACCATTAACATGCTCTGCCACCTGGCCAGATCCACGCTCACCACCACCCCGCGGCACCACCGGCCGCAGCCGGATGCAACCCCCGTAGGCGACGGTGGGCACGACAGACCGCCAGCCAGGTCGCCACACGGCCGCTTTGGCCAACCGGCCGGCTCGTCAACCGAAAGGAGCCGACAGACATGCGCCTGCCGCGCCGCCGCGACGGCCAGCAGCCAGACCCGCAACCAGCGCTGCCGCACGCTGCCGTGCCCGCGTCCGCAGCACCGTCTCCCGCCAGCCCGCCGGCACCGGCGCCCACCCCACCCGCGCCCGCGCGCCACACCCTGGCCGAATCGGTGCGCATCGTCACCACGGCGATGCCCTACGACGTGGCCGCCGACCACGACGGGATCGTGGTGATCGCCGCAGCCCACGGCCCCCTCGACGACATCAACCACGACCCCAGCTACCTGCTCGCGATCGTGCTCGAAGAACTGGGACGCATCGCCTCCGAACGCGGCTGCGACGGTCTCTACGCCGTGCACCACACCATGGCCGTCGACGGCGGCGTCATGTACATCAGCGCCATGGGCACCGGATCCCGCCCGACCCTCGACCTCGACGGCCCACCCCCGAGTTCCTGAGCGCGGGCGACGCCGCCCCGGTTCATCCCCCGCCCAGCTCAACCCGGCCCAATGAGCCAGCCGTCACCACGATCCCTGACACCGGTAGCTCCTCACCGCCGCCCTCCCGCCCCTGGACGTGACCTGATCGGACGGCGGCCGTGGCAAGCGGGGCGCGGCGCCAGCATTGGTGATCCGTGCGGCGGACGGCCCGCGGGAGGGAGGGCGGCGCACCGTGGCCGACGGATGGGCCCCTCCCGCCACCGGGCGACACCGGCGAAACCGCATCGTCATCCGGTCACCCGGAACCGCCGGCCGGACAATTCCGAGCCAACAATGCTCGGTTCAGGTCGCACCAGGCATTGTTGCCCCGGGTCGGTTTCGACCGCGTTGCGCACTGTGTCGATCGTGGATCCGGCCTCAACCGTGTGAACCCGTCCGTTCCGCAATGGGATGGGTGGCCCGTCGTAGTGCGACCCGCAGGTCTGGTCGTCGTCATCGGGTGCGCACGACTCGCCTTCGGGACGATTACGAGACGTTTTGCCGGACGCGTATTGCCCGTGGCGGTGGCCCCATTTCCGCGAGAACGAGACCGCGAAATTTCACGAGGAGTGCCTGAGTATGCCCATCCGCAATGCGCCCACCCCGCGTGCGGCGCGCAGAATCCTTGCACGGAATCCGATCCAAACAAGGCTGGCGCACGGCGTGCGCCGCCGCGTTGGTCACGCGTCGGTCGGGTGGTGAGTCATGCGTTCCGCTGGCGTGTTGATCAGCGATTTCGACTGCGGGTGATGGCAGTGATCACCATCGTGGACACTGGGGTGATCTCCTTTGTCAGCACCCGCAATCTGGCCGAGCGGTTCGGTTTCGGACCGCTGTTGTGGTTGTACCCGTTGTGCCTGGACGCGGTCGCCGCCGTCGGGATGGATCTGTGGATGTCGGACTCGCAGGCCCAGCGACTCGCGAAGTGGTTGGCGTTGTCCGCGCGGTGTCGCTGGCCGCGAACGTGGCGGACTGGTGGTTCACCGGCATCGGGGCCGCGGTACTGGGTGCGGTGCCACCGGTGATGCTCGCCGCGCTGCTGCTGACCCTGCACCGCCACGGGTCCAGTTCCGCATCGACACCCCCCGGAGCCCGACCGCGATTCGGTACCAGGCGCAGCCGGGAATCGCCGGTGGTACTGGTGACCGGTACTGGTACCAGGTCCGGTCATGCCCGCCATCCCGTCCCGTGCTGCACTCGCAGGGATGAACGAGCGTCGCTCGACGGTGTTGTGGTGCAATCGGTCCGTACCTGCGAACAACTCGTTAGTCCATAATAGACGTTGTGGCTGACCTTCCGGTAGCGGGCCACGGCGCAACCCTGTGCGGGAGGGGCGGCGCACGGTGGCCGACGCCTTCGGTGCTGTCAACCCCGCTTCGCTAGGGGTTGACAGCACCTTCGTCGCCGGCCTGGTGCGACCGCGCCCCTCCCGCACCAGGGTCAGCGCCGTCGGCAACGTGGTGACTATGCCGGTGTCGCTGCCAGGTTCGGGATTCACGGGCACTGTCTTTTCCGCCTGTATTGGAAGGATGTGCGCCGGGTTATGTCCATGTGGGACAACACGACGTTCGAACTGCTTGACCCCCGCGAGCTGTTGCTGGACCAGAACGCTCGCACCATTGTTGACATCGAGTCCGAAGCGCCGGACCTGGTGGCCAGTGTGAAGCTGCACGGGGTGATGGTGCCGCTGATCGCCAACCCGGCCGAGGATGGTCGGCGCCGGGTGCGGGAAGGGCATTCCCGTGCGCTGGCCGCGATCCTCGCGGTCGACGAGCACCCGGTGGTCCCGGTCCTGGTGACCGAGTGCACCGATGACCGGGTCTGGATCCGGTTGCGCGACCAGTGGGTGTCCAACGAGGTTCGCCGCGGGTTCAGCCCGGCGGACAAGGCCAGGATCGTCGAGCAGATGGCCCTGGAGGGTCTCGGCGAGGACGAGATCGCCGCCCAACTGACGGTCTCCACCGAGGTCGTGCGGGCCGGGCGGCGGGTCCACGCCAGCCAGCGGGCCGCCGACGCCTTGGAACAGCATCCCCAGCTCACATTGATGCAGGTCGCGACGTACGCCGAGTTCGACGACGATCCCGAGGCGTGCGCGACGCTCGATGAGACGCTGGAGGAGGAACCCGAGCAGTTCGATCACGTCGCGTCGCAGTTGCGGATGAGCCGCGAGGCGTACGCGGCTCGGGACCAGGTCGCCGCCGAGCTGCGGGCCAATGGGGTGACCGTCCTCGATGACGAGCAGGCCCGCGAGGCGCTGCCGCTGGACCGGCTGTATCGGGACGCCGCCACCGAGGTTCGTCTCAGCCGCGACAACGAGGACCACGCCAGCTGCCCCGGTCACGCTGCCCGGGTGGTCCGCGGTTATGGCGGCGGGACACCCCGGGTCGAAATGATGTGCCACCGGTGGGCCGACCACGGACACCGCGACGCTTGGGCCGCATCGGGTGCACGTCCACGCGTCGGGCAACGCACCCTGGCCGAGAAGCAGGACATGCGCCGGGTCCGCGCCAACAACGAGCTGTGGCGCGCCGCGCTTCCCGTGCGGCGCAAGTTCATCCGCGACCTGCTCACCCGCAAGACCCCACCGAAGCGCGCCATGCAGCAGCTGCTCACCGCGCTCGCCGAGGGCGGCGTGCCGTTGACCCGCGCTCTGAGTCAGGACCGCAATCGGTTCGCGTGCACGCTGCTGGGGTTCAAGGAGCCCAAGTACGGCCAGCGGCACCCCATCGCCACCAAGGCCAAGCGCGCCAACGCGGATCAGGCACTGATCATGGGTATCGGGATCATGCTCGCCGGATTCGAGCTGGCCTACGACCTCAAGGACAAGGTGAATACGTGGCGCCAGCCCACTGACGACGACAAGCTGTTTTTCACGATCCTGAAGGACTGGGGTTACACCCTGTCCAAAGTGGAGCGTCTGGTCCTTGACCCGAAGGCGGACGCGAAAGACTGGCCGCACCTGCAGGCCGGCAACGCCGCACCCGTTCCCGCCCCCGGGGACGACCTCGACGATCTCAACGACGAGTTCGCAGACCAGTCCGAACCCGATGCCGAGGTCGGGGACGGCATCGAGGACGACCTGGATCACGGCGACGTCGAGGTCGACCTGGACGACGACGCCGTGATCGCCGCCTGAACCGTCTCGTCAGCCCGCCGATGTCCCGCCGTGCGACGGCCACGCCGCTGCACGGCGGGACGGTACCGCGTCGCTGCCGAGCCAGGACATGGCCGCTCAACACCGGCATCCATAGTCGACCGGCCTGGTCAATGCCCGCGTCACCAACTCGCGGCTGATTCGACCCGAGTGGACGCCACTCTCGTGCCCGGCACCGGCCGGACCTGTCTTCCACGCCGGCGGCGAGCCGATCACGTCCCGCCCGCATGGCCACAGCTGACTCTGCCCAGCGCCGCGACCGCGGCCCCCGCCGAGGGACGTGTACACCATGGATACCAACGAAATTGTCGACGCGCCCCAACTCATCGCCGAGATCAATCACCCCAGCGCGCAACCCCGCTGGGCCTGGTGGGCGCCCGGTGACGCCACCCGGTATCACGTCTGTCTGCTCAACGCGGCGCCTAGCGCCGCGATGCTCGGCACGACGCTGTCGGGAACATTCCGGGCCCTCGTCATCACGATCGATCTGCACACCGGGCGTCCACTGTCGATCGTCGTCCCGCGTCCGACCGACAACGACGACAGGTACACCGCCGAGGAGTGGGTGCACCGCCGGTTCCCCGGCAGTTGGTGGCCCGGCATCCGGCCACTGCTCGCCGCACTCGGCTGGACCCTGCGGACGGATCGCGATACCAGCTACCGCAGCACGGATCATCGGGCGATCACCACGGCACTGGCCAACCGGTAACCGCATATTCGCGACCCGGCTCGGCCGGGGCCAGCAGGCCGGCCGAGCACCCGCACCGACGCTGTATCGGTCCGCTGCTGTGCGACCTGCGTCGTCGTTCCTGTTGTTCCCGGTCCGATCCGCGTCGTGCCGAATCCGCGTGGACCCACGCAATTGCCTGCCCTGCAAACAAACGCCGACTGAAGGAGGCGCTTGGCCATGTCATTGGGAACCTTGACGATCCACCACGACTACGAGTCTGGCACCACCGTCGAGGGCACCACCCGCAACAGCCCCGCGCACCTGGCGCTCAAGGCGCATCCGTCGTGGACCTGGTCTCGCTATGCCGGGGCGTGGCTGCTGCGGTCGTCTCGGCATCGCCAGTCCAAACCGTACGCCATCGCCGAGATCGACCGGGTGCTGACCGAGGCGGGCTACACCGTCACCCGCGATATCGACGACGCCATGCCCAGCGTCGACGAGCAGGAGGCCGACCGCGCCGACCGGATGGACGCGCGGGTCGATCGGCTCACCGAGCGCGCCGGCAAGCAGCAGGCCACGGCCGATGCCACGCGGGCGAAAGCCGACGCCGTGTTCGACAACATCCCGGCGGGTCAGCCGATGCTGGTCGGCCACCACAGCTACAAGGCCGACCGCAACCGGCGCGAGCGCGCCTGGAACAACCTCGGCAAGTCCATCAAGGAAGGCGAGTACGCCGACGAGTTGGCCCGCCAGGCCGAGACCGCGGCGCACCACATGGGCGCGCGCCACAACCCAGTGACCGTTGGCAACCGAATCGAAACGATGGAGGCCGACTGCCGGCGGCTGCAGCGTGAACTGGACGGCGAGCCGGGCTGGGTGACCGAGGTCGACGAGCACGGCCAGCAGCAGCACCGCCTCGGCACCCGGTACCCCACCGAGGAACGCGCCGATTATCTGCGGCGCGAAATCGGAACGCTCACCGAGCAGATCGATTATTGGAAAGGCGTGTACGCCGCGCTGCAGGCCGACGGCACGGCGTCCACGCTGGGCCCGGGCACCGTCGCCAAGGGCGACTGGGTGCTCTACCACGGCATGTGGATGCGGGTGCGGCGGGTCAACAAGAAGTCCGTCACCGTGCCCAACCCCGTCTTCCCGCCGCCGCGACCCGGCGAGAAAGAAGCCACCTGGACCGTCGCCTGGCACAGGCTCGCCGGCCACCGCACCACCGAACAGATGCCTCCGGAGGTCGTCGAGGCGTACGAAGCGCCGGGCGCCGACCGCATCAGTAGGTCACCGCGACCGGGCGAAGGTCGCTGACGAGGTAAGCCCGGATCACCTGCTGCGCGGAGCTACCTGCGGCCGCTGCCCGACACGCCGCCTTCTGCCCGCGCCTGCCCGGGGTCGGGCGCTTTCGCGCAACGGGCGGGTGAATCAGATCCCCCTGCCGTCGCCGGTGCGCAACCGGCCGGGCCGTGCGACGCGACGACCAAACCTTGCCCCCTGTCCAGCGGGCGAACCCCCGACAGAACAGGAGCTCATCGTGGCCAAACTGACCAAAAAGCAAGCCCAGCTGCACCGCGAGGCATGCGCGCTAGTCGACCTCGATCGCCAGCTGACCGAGGACGAGAAGGATTTCGTGCTCGATCACTGGCAGGAGTCGTCCACGGCCGCGAACAGCCTGGAGGGCGCGTTCTTCACCCCGCGGGGCCTGGCCCGGGATCTGTCCGTCGAGCTGGTCGGGATGAACGTGACCCGCGTCCTCGACCTTGGCGCCGGGACTGGCCGTCTGGCCTTCGAGTGCCGCCGGCTGTTCGCGCATCGCTGGAACGGCGAACCCCGTCGCGAGCTGGTGTGTGTGGAGCGCAACCGCTCCTATGTAAAGGTGGGCAAGAGGGTACTACCGGAGGCGACCTGGATCTGTGCCGACATCTTCGACCTGCCGAGCATGTCCCTCGGCGAGTTCGACGCCGCGATCGGCAACCCGCCGTTCGGTGCGGTGGCCCGCAGCGGCGACGCGCCGGGCTACCGCGGCCGCCGGTTCGAGTACCACGCCATCACCATCGCCGCGCTGTTCGCCCGCTACGGGGTGTTTCTCGTCCCGCAGACCTCGGCCCCGTTTCGCAGCAGCGGCCGCCCGGACCTCACCTGGGAGGCCGACGAGGAATACCAACGGTTCCACCGCGCCACCGGGCTTGAGCTGATGCCCGGTTGCGGCTGGGATACCTCCTACTACGCGGCGGACTGGCGCGGTGTCAGCCCGACCGTCGAGATCGTCACCTGCGACCTCACCGCGCTCACCACCCCGCCGCCCAAGCCCATCTCAGCGCTGCCCACACCGGACGGGTCCGGCGTGCAGCTCACGCTCCTGGCTTCATAGCACCACTTCCCGCTGCGGCGACACCGAGGTCCGTGCTCGGGTTCACCGCCGGGATCGGCGCGCCGTCCTGCCATGTCGCTCGCCGGCGAACAACCACTTTCCCCCGCAGAGCACACCAGTCCGGCGGGGACGGCTGCGGCCCGTGCCGACCGCCGGCGGGGCGCGCCGATGCTGCCACGCCACCGCGGCGGGTCAAGCCGCGGTGGACGAGTCGGCGCCACCGTGGCCCCGGAGGGCGGCTTGACCCACCGCGGCTTACGTGGCGGTCGCGCCGAGCGCCCCACCTGCTGGGCCGACACCGGCAAGGAGTCGCTGCACCCGAGCTCGAACACGCATTTTCACCCTTGTCCAAGCCATTCTTCACTGTCTGAAAGGGGTTGTTATGTGCCGCTTTCTGCAGCGGTTTCGTCTACACGTAGGGCAGCGAGCGCGGCTGCGGGTCATGGCGTTCGTCACGATCGCTGACACGGGGGTCATTTCCTATGTGTCGACCCGGAATCTCGCTGAGCGATGGGGGTTCGGGGCGCTGTCGTGGTTGTATCCGCTGTGTCTGGACGCCGTCGCCGCTGTGGGCATGGATCTGTGGATGTCGAACTCACCGGCCAGACGCCCGGCGGCGTGCCTTTCGTTGTTCGCTGTCGGACTGTCGCTCGCGGCCAATGTCGCGGACTGGCTGTATGTCGGCACGGGTGCGGCGGTCCTGGGCGCCGTACCCCCGTTGATGTTGGCCGCCCTGCTGCTCACGATGCACTACCACGCCGCCCGCACCGAGCCGGCCGCCCCGGCACGGCACGCCTCAACCGCCACGGTGGGATCGGTTCCGGTCACCAGTACCGCTGATGATCAGTCGCTGCCGCAGGGAGGGGTTGCCGCCGCGACGCCGACCTCCGAGCTTCGTCCCCGACCGAAACCGACCTCGCGTGCGCGGCCGAAGGGTCCGAAGCCGCTGGTGTCCGACGACGAGGTCATCGCGGCGATCCACCAGCGTCGCCAGAACGGCCCGGTGTCGCGGCGGAGCCTCATGACCGACTTCCGCATGGGGACCTCGCGCGCCAACCGGTTGATGGCCGCCGCCAACAACGGATCGCAGCGCGATCGCACTGACGGCACCTCCTGAGTCGCGAGGTACGACGTGAACAGCCGATTGCTGCTCGCCGATGCGCTGCGCAATGCCGACAGGGACATGGCGGTGTTTCCGCTGTGGCCCCACAGCAAGGTTCCCGCGCTGCATGGGGCGAACCAATGCACCCGCAGTGGGGTGTGCGCGAACGGGCACCGCGGGTGGGAGGAACAAGCCACCCGTGACCCGGTCGTCATCGGCCGATGGTGGCGGCGATGGCCGCTCAATATCGGGATCGCGGCGGGCCGGTCTGACCTGCACGTGATCGATCTGGACACCGGGCGCGGTGCAGATCCACCGCCGCGTTGGGCGGGCGCTCGACATGGCGGTGAGGTGCTGGCCCGCCTGGCTGATCAGGCGGGCGAGCCGTTTCCCGGTGACACGTTCACGGTGCGCACGCCGTCGGGCGGGTTCCACCTGTACTTCCGCGTCCCGTCGGCGCTGGCGCTGAGGAACACCACCGCCCGCCTTGGATGGCGGGTGGACAGCCGCGGCAGCGGCGGCTACGTGGTCGCCGCGGGCTCGCTGCGACGCGACGGTCGATACGCGGTCACCAAGGATATTCCGATCGCGCCCTTGCCGTCGTGGTTGGTGCCGCTGCTTCGACCGCCGCTGGCCCTGCCTGATCTCCCGAGTGGTTGGCACCGGGACCAACCGGTCAGCCAGAGCCGCAAGATCGCCTACCTGCGAAGGATCCATGATTCCGTCGCGGGCACACCTCGGGGCCGCCGTCACCATGTACTTGTCCGGGCCGCGTTCACCCTCGGCCGGCTGGTCGCTGGTGGCGACCTCACGATCGAGGATGCCCGCGACTGCCTCTACGACGCTGCGGCGTACTGGCGGGGCGCACCGTCCATCAAGGACACCAACACCATCGAGGACGGCCTGCGCGCCGGGGCGCTCCAGCCACGGCAACTCGCCGGTTAATCCTCACAGAACGGCCACCGGCGACACACAGGTTCCGTGACCATCTGCACCCGGCATGAAACGCCTATTCGTCGATGGTGTGACCGCCGCGACGTCGGCCGCTGCAACCCTTCGAAGGAGCAACCCGATGGCCACCGCACACAAACGCGCCCGGTATCCGCACATTTTCCGCATCGTTCGTTCTGTCGAGCGTCAGGTCCATCGCCTGGCGAACCGTCATCCGTTCCTGGCCGTCGCCCTCGCCCTGGTCATGGTGGTGTTGTGCGTTGTGGTCGTTCTCGTCAGAGTCGTCATCGCTATGGCGGTGAAGACCGTGACCGTTGCTGTGCGGCTCACAATCGTGATCACGCTTGTGGTGTGCCGAAACATCTTTCGGACGTTCCCCACCTGAGAACACTGATGGCGACAAAAGGGCTCCCTGTTACCGCTTAATCAACCAGCCCAATGGAGTCCCATAGCAGGCCCAGCATCCACCGAAAATCCGCCGCACTGTACAGCGCCTTCCGCGCGATGTGCCGGGCTGTCCGATGGCAATTGACTAGCGCCGGCCGTGTGATTGCCGCCCGATGGCCGCTCACCGTCCACTTTCGATCACCTCATCCGATGTGCTCTTGGAGGCTGCCGTGACCATGCCGGACCATCCATGGTTTCAGGCGCACCCGGTGCATGTGCGCAACATCATGTGGCACTGGGACAACGCGACCGCTGATGAGATTGCGCACGGACTGCCCTGGTATGTCCATGCGCACCAGATCGCGTTGGCTATCGCAGACGGCGACGCGCACCTGGGCGCGGGCATCCTCGCCGTGTACTCCCCGCAGCAGACCTGGACGGCCAATCTCCTGCTGGCCGCCAGGGTCCTGCGAGCTCGGGTCGGCATCGGGGGCGAGGGCAGCGGCGCGTTCGCCACCACGGCGCAGCGGACGGCCGCCGATCGGCTGCTGGCCGGCGAAGGCTGGGAGCACGTGCTGTCCGGCCCGAAGGTTCGCGCCTTTGCCTATCTGATTGAGCACGGTGGGGACCCGACCCCGGATCACCCGCAGGTGGTGATCGACCGGCACGCGTTGTCCGTCGCGCACGGCGCGTCGCTGCCCGCAGCCGCCTACTCGGCCGCGCCGCTGGGGGCAGTCCGGCGCCGGGCCGGTGCTGTCGAGCACCCGTACTACACGCTGCTCGTCGAGCTGTATCACCAAGCGGCCGCGGACATCTCCCGCCGAGGCCGGCACCCGGTCGCCCCGCATCAGGTGCAGGCCGTGACCTGGCTGGCGCGGCAACGCCTGAACCGGGCCACCCGGGCCCGACGCGGGCTGTCGGTGCTCGACCGGGGGCGAGACACCGCACGGGCCAACGCCGAGCAGGCGTGGCAGCGCTTCCGCACGACCCACTTGCTCCAGGTCGGTCCCACGCCCCCGACCGGTTACCAGCCGGCTGCCTGAACGCACCCGTTTCCCGCGCTATTGACCACCTGCGAAAGGAGGCAGCCGTGACCAGGCTCGCCCGTCGTCATGTTCACCAGCACCCCGATCTGGCCGGCCGCCCACCGGCGAACGTCGTGTTCTGCAACGGCGCCGGCGTGGACTCCATGGCACTGCTGCACCTGTGGTGCTCCAACCCGGAGTCGCGAGACTTCCCTCTCGACGAATTGCTGGTGATCACGGCGATTACCGGTGACGAGTATCGATCGACCATCGACGCGGCCAACGCCCATCTCATCCCGTTGCTGCGTGCGCAGGGGATTCGATTTCTCCAAGTCGCCCGCGGCGGCCAGTCCACTCGCGACGGCTACGACGTTCTCGCCGACAGCACGGCTCCGACAGAGCTGATCGAACGCGGGGCCTGGCATCTGGGGCAGGAGATGGAGCAGTCGCTGACGCTGCCCCAGATCGTCAGACGCCGTCGGATCTGTAGCTCTCGCGCCAAGGGCGAGGTGTTGGACTCGGCGATCGCCGACGAAATCGCCGCCGGTCGGGTCAACCCGGAATTCCGGCACGTGATCGCGTTCGCCGCAGAGGAACAGTGGCGGGCCGAACGGTACAGCTCCTACACCACCAACGCCCGGCGACCGTGGTACCCGCTGATCGAGCTGGGGCTCGACCGCACGTGGTGCGCCGCGTACCTGCTGAAGGTGTTGAGCGGGTTCGTCTATCCGCGATCATGCTGCGTCTTCTGCTGTTTTCAAGCACCGAAGGCGGGGCGGGACGCGCTGGTCACCCGGTGGCGAGCGGAGCCCGAGGCGGGTGCGTATGCGCTGCATCTGGAACGCCGGGCGCTGTCGATCAATCGCCGGATGCGGCTGTTCGGATCGCTGTCGGCCGCCCACCTGGTCCACAGCCGCAAGCTGGACCAGGTCGCCGAGCTGGCGCAGGCCGATCTCGCCCGGCAAACGACGTGGACGGTCGTCCAGACGCGCCGGGTCTACCGGGCCGCGTCGGTCAAAGATCCGGCCACCGGCGAGAGTCTGCGTGGCCCAGACGGCCGAACCGTCAAGGATCCGACGCGGAAAGGCGATACCTGGCGTTCGATCCGTGCCCACGCCGTGGCGCCGACGCGCAATCGCGGCCTGGAGGTACTCACCCAGCTCGCCAACGCGCACGACACGGTCGTCTGGACCGGGCCGGATCAGGTGCCTCGCGTGGACGTTCGCGTTCTCCCGGATCGGCCGCGCGAGTGGCCACTGACCACCCACGAGTACGCCTTGGTGCCCGGCACCATCCGCGCCAAGCAACACCGTGGATTCGACCGCGAGTGGCGCGCGGCCCGGGCCCACGAAGTCGTCCGCGGCGGTGGTGTCACCCCACTGCCCCTGGCCCTGTGATCGGCGCCGTTCCGCCTACGTGACGCCGCGTGCGGCCGAGTTGATGTGAACGGCAGCGTGTTTCAGGACGCTGCCCGGCGCCGACATTGTCCGTCCTATTCGGATCGTCGCCATTCGGCGGCGGTCCACCAACCGGCGTTCCGGCAGTGCGCGGCTTGCGAACCTGGCCAGGTCGCCTCGACGAACGGGAGTATGCGATGACCAACAACGACTACACGCTCCACGAGCGCGGGGTCCGGATCCGCCTCGACGCCACCGCCTCACGTCCACCCGGACGGCGCACCGGGTGGACTGTTGAGGCTGGCTACTGGCGCGCCGACGCCGCCACCGAAAAAGCCGCCGTTGACGCTCTTGCCGAGCGTCTTCGCGTGTTCCTCACGCAGTACCAGCCGGCGCGAGTGCTGTCGTTTCGAGGCTGTACCGCGGTTGTGGAGATCGACCTCGGCGATGACCACAACTCGGCGACCTGGCGGCGGCGGATCGTGGGCCCGGATGGCAGCGTCGGCTGGGCGGTATTTGGCGCTGCCAACTGGGATGAGGCGGAGGCGCAGGTCCGGCACGACCTTGCTCAGCGATCCACCGACTGGCATGACGACGACAGCGTGCACGAGGCCGCCGCCTATCTCGAATGCGGACCGGGCCGCGCGGATGATCGGTGCGGGCCGGACGAGCTGTACCGGTATGCGGCATGGCAGCGCGCCGCGCGGAGGGCGATGCAGGCTGGTCGCGAAGACTGGCACGAGTGGGCGTCGGCGCACGAGCGTGAGTTCGCGATTCCCCGGCGCACTGGGAAAACCGGTTGAACGCTCGTGCTGGCCGGTGATTGTGCGACCTGTTGATCGAGCGCTGCCACGAGGCTTTGGACCGGTCTGTTGATCTGCTCGAAGCCGATCAGGTCCTGGCCTGAGCGGTCTGCGCGCCGGCGCGGGGATGTGGACCATGCAGCACAGTTGAGCGGCCGCCAGTCCCGGCACTGCTCCGAATGGCAGTTTCCGTGGCTGGGTATCAGTGACCAAATCGCGAATCGCGAACCCAATTCCTTGCCAGGCTGGAGTGGTCATGCCGTCTACAGCGTCTTGACCCCGGTGGTTTCACTCGTCACGGCTGAGTGACCCGAGCAAGCGATGGCCGATCACGCATGTATTGGTGTTCATATCCGATGACGATGCGGAGCATTCGCGTGACGCTGCTGGGCAACGGGGTTTCTAGATGTCTAGCCACGGTGGCGGGATTGCGGTGCCGGTCAAGGCCGATCGGAATCGTGGCGAGTGAGCGAAGGGAGGTGACTTGGGCTGATGTGGTACGCCTATCACGAATTCGGCGGGGTGACGCATTCCATGGATGACGACCGCATGCAGCGGTGGCTGGAACGTACGCGGGTTAACCCGAGCCGGTCAATCTTCGGACCTGGGAACAACGGCTACGCGGTAGATGACAACACGGTGCAGGTGTGTGGCGCCGAGTCGGGTCAGCTGGTCCGCGTATATCAATGGAAGGAAAGGAGCCGGGCATGAGCGACACCGTGCACACAGTGGCCCTCCGGCAGGGCCGTGGTGAGGCGGCCACAGTGCAGGCGACGGTGGTCACAGTCGAGCGTCGGGAGGAGTCCAGCGTTTTCGGCGGATCAAATGTGGGCCTGTACGCACACCTTGAGTTGACGGTGGCGACCGGTCAACGTCCCCACAGCCTTTTCTTGTCCCGCCTGGTCGGCGAGAAAGTGTGGATTGTGGACGCGCAGTTTACCGCGAACGGTTTCCCTGTTCACTCCAACGGTTTCGGCGCGCGGTATTTGCGGGTGCGTGCGGTCGTCGTGGAATTGGCCGCGTTGCTGGACCGGGAAGCCCGTGACCGTGGCGTGGTTGGCGAGATCGGGCCCGACATTCCACTGGCGCTGACCTAAGCCGGGCATCATGACCCGCTTTTACCTTGGCATCCACCGTGGCCGATGGCTCGAATCCAGCGAGTTCCACGGCATCCCCCTGTTTGTTACCTACAACGTGTTGGCCGGCTATCGGCGGCACGGGGACGACTTCCCCAAGGGTATCGCGACCGACTATGCGATTGACTCCGGCGCGTTCACCGAGATTAGCAGCCATGGCGAATGGCGTGACCCGCCCGACATCTACGGCGGGCGGGTCTACCGGTTCATCGACGACATTGGCCGCCCGCCCGATTTTGTGGCCATCCAGGATCTTCCGTGCGAACCAAGTGCGCTCGCCGCCTCCAGGCTGACCATCGACGATCACCTTGAGCTGACGCTGGACTCGTTGCTGTACCTGCGGACCGAGTTCCCACACGCCAATTGGCTGCCCACTCTGCAGGGTTGGCGACTGCAGGACTACCTGCGGCACGAGGCGATGCACCGCGAGGCTGGGATCGACCTCACCCGGGAACCTTTGGTCGGACTCGGATCGGTGTGTAAACGCGGCTCTAGCGCCGAGATCGCGGCCATTGTCACTGCCTTGGCAGCTAAGGGTATTCGCTTGCATTGCTTTGGGATTAAGCGTGACGGCTTGGCTCGGTTTGGGCATATGATCGCCTCCGCAGACAGCCTCGCCTGGTCGGCCACGGCTCGCTGGTCCGGGATCCGGCTTCCCGATTGTGTCCATCCTGGACCGTGTAACAACTGCGCCCGCTACGCGCGTCAGTGGTGGTGCGAGACCGTCGAGGCGTTGGACAGGCCGCAACAAGCCGCGTTGTCGCTGAATTTCGCCGCCTAGCCAAGCACTCCCACACCCGGTTTCCCGACACGCAGCGCTGCCGAGCACCAACGGCATTCGTGGCCGCCACCTCGGAACGCGTCCAATCGGGCAGGCCAAGCACGTCAGCCTGGTTCGCGCGGGAGACCCTTCGAGGCATCCGGCAGCACCGACATCTCACGCCGGACACGAAGTCCGCGTCTGGCGCGGCAGCCCATCTCATGGCCTGTCACTTGGCCGGGCGTCCGGCCATTCCCATCCCCATCCCCCGTGAAGGAGGTTCCGCATGTCTGCTGAGACCGCGGATTGGCTTAACCGCAACGTGCTCATCGGCTACACCGACAAGCGTGGCCACGCCTGGCATTACCGGGCTACGTACCAGGGCGCCGAGCCCAACCACTACCCGGGTCCGATCCCGGTCGCCGATGTGCAGCGGCGGCTGTTCAACTGGCAGGCCATCCCGGGCGAGGTGCTGGTCCGCACGCCCCAGCACGGCACCCGGCTGTCGGCGCGCAAGGCGGTGGTGGCCAGCGACACTGGCGAGGATCTGGGAATCTTCGCCGACGGCTACGGGATCCACCAGTACGGCGAGTGGCTGCTGGACAAGGTGGACTCCATTCTCGACGGTGGCCTGTCGATCGGATCGGCCGGGCTGTTGAAAAACCGGGCGCAGGCGTGGGTCTCGATCGAGGTGCCCGACAACGTGCACACCCCGCAGGGCGTGGTGTTCCGACCGCATCTGGTGGCGTGCACGTCGCATGACGGGTCGCTGGCCACCACGTACAAGCGCACTGTGGTGAACGTGGTCTGTGACAACACCATGGGTGCCGCGTTGTCCGGCAGCGGGCAGGTCATCAAGGTCAAGCACTCCCGGTACAGCACGCTGACCGCGCTCACCGCCCGCCAGGCGCTGGACATGGTCGCCGTGCTGGCCGACCAGTTCGCCGATCAGGTCCGGGCGCTGTGCGAGGTGGACGTGTCCGACGCGGCGTGGGCACAGTTCGTCCGCGCGCATGTCCCGGACTCGAACACCAAGCGGGGCAAGACCAACGCGGCGGCCAAGCGGACCGAGCTGCACCGGCTGTGGACCTCTGACCCGCGGGTCACCCCCTGGCGGGGCACGGCCTGGGGTGTAGTGCAGGCCGTCAACACCCACGCCCATCACAGCTCCACGGTGCGCGGCGCCTCCCGTGCCGAGCGCAACCTCAGCCGTGCGGTCACCGAGCACGCCAACCGGCTCGACACCGCCACACTGTCCACGCTGGACAAGGTTCTCGCCGCCGCCTAGCTGACCTCGCCACCCCCGATGGCAGCGGGGCCGATCGGTGGTCATGGGGTGACCGGAGACGGCCGATACCGCGGGTCGGGTGCGGCGACCAGCCGCACCCGACCTGTCCCCATTCCCCCATGCCGTTTCTGGCTCCGCTGAGCCGTTGTCGCCCGCCCACGACTACTGCGCGGCCTGACCTGTTGAGGAAGGAATTCTGATGCTTGCGTTCGGATACAACGCCGGCCTGCCCGCCGGCACCACGACCGCCTGGGGCTGCCGGGCGATCGTTGACTGGATGACCCGCAGTGTCGACATGCTGCCCGACCGCCAAAGCGCGGTCGGCCCTCGGGTTGACGCCCTGCTCGAACATCTCAACAACCAGGTGCGGGGTGCGTGGCTCGACCGCGCCCGCGAACTGCTGCGCACCGGCGAGCTGAACACTCGCCGTGCCAATGATCTGGTGCTGTACCACGACGGTCTGGTGATCATCAGGGGCAACACCAACGGTAGCGCCGGCTACCTCTACGTGTGCGCCTACCTGCTCACCGAGGACGACGAAGGATGACCGACCAGCAACCTCCGGCCGAACCGGAGCCAACCACCGAACGATGGATCTTCGGCGGGTCCCGGGTCGGCACCGGCGACAAGCGCCTGCATGCCTGGGTCGACCAGACGGGGCGACGCCTGCAGTTCAAGGCATCCGGCAACTACGTGGTGGGGTCAATCTATGTTGCGCGGGTTGTCCGGGACGACGATGGCGTCACACTGTACGGCAAGCCCGACTACACCGGTGACCGGAGCGACGACCACGTCGTAGTCGACGAACTGTCCGCCGCACATCGTGCGGCTGAGGTCGCGCTGAGCCTTGCCGCGCGCCAACGAGCCGACAAACGCAACGATCCAGTCGAGCACGCCATCGACCGCTTGGCCGAGCTTGCCGCTCGCGTTCCCGCCTCACAGCGCACCGGGTTCGCCGTCTACGTCACGGTCCGCCTGTTGCGTACCTGGCGCTGACATCTATGTCCACCATGGCCGAAACGTCGGGTCGCGGCCACGACTTCGACCAGCTGGTCGCCCGGCAAGACACATTGCCAAACCTGCACGACACCTAGGGAGGTCGTATGTCGGCCGACCAGATGTTCCCCCCGGTGCCCGCGTACTACGACCCGGTCACCGTGTTCGCGGAGGTCTTCGCCGACACGGATCTGGCGGGTGATCTGGCCGAGGCGTTGACCTGTTCAGAGGTCAACGTGCTGGCCGGGTTGTTGGCCTGCCGCGACCCGCGCGCCGCAGAGGCATGGCTGGAGGAACACCGACAGCAGTGCCCCACTCCGCACATCCACTAACTCCTACCCAACCCGGATTCAAAGGTCCGTTGTGGACAGTCGACCGGTGCGGTCCCGGATCGGTGGGGCGCTCCCACCGTGCCTCACCTCCGTGGTGGTGTCCAGCCGGGAAAGCGTGGCTGGACACCACCACTGCGGTGAGGCGTCGCGGAGGCGCCCCACCGGCCCGCGACCAGCCCCGCCCAGCCCGCAAGGCGCGATTGCGTGGGCGTGACGGCACGGTGCCCGCCGGCACCGTGCCGTTGCCCGGCAATCGCCGTACCGCTACCACATTCATCCATCTGGTCCACATCGGACCCTTTCGGCCGGTCCGATGACCGCATGCCTTGTCCGTTGGAGGTCTCATGTCCACCACCCCCCACTCCCGCTTGATGCTGCGCAAACCGGGCGAGCTCATCGCGGCAATCCCCACCCTGTTGGGCTTTCGCCCCACCGATTCGGTCATCCTGGTCACCTTCACCGGAGACACCCACCGGTTGCTGGCTGCCGTGCTACGCAGCGACATTCCTGGCCCGTCCGCTGTCGACGGCTGGGTCGACCAGCTGTGTGCCGCCGTCGCCAATCAGAGTGCCACCGCGGTCGTCCTGGTGCGGCTGGGCGGTGCCCCGGCCGTCCGCCCAGTGAGCGCCACGTCAGGCACGGTTAGCCAGGCTGGCGGGTCGGAGGCGGGCCTGCCGGACCGGGGCCTGATCGAGGTGCTGGCCGCGAGTCTGGAACGGACCGGGGCGGTGGTCAGCGACGCGTTGTGGGCGGCCGGCGTGGATGCCGGCAGCTGGTACTGCTACCGCGACCCTGCGCGCTCCGGGGTCATCCCGGACCCGGCGAGCCTGCCGGTGGTCACCGCGCTGACCGTGGAGGGCATGGTCACCTACGGCAGCCGGGAGGAACTGGCGGCCGTCCTTGCCCCGGATCCGGACGAGGTCCTTGTGCAGCGGGCCGCGCTCATCGCCGACCTGCCAGCCGTCGACCCGAACCGGGAGTCTCTGTTCCTGACCGACCTCGTTGAGCTGGTGCACGCCGGTCGCCCAACCGAGTCGGTGCTGGATGATGCGGCACTCGCGCGGCTGGCGCATGCCCTGGGCCACGGGCGGGTTCGCGACGCCGCGCTGGCCGTGTGTGTCGGATCGCGCGCTGCGGCCGCCGAGCGCGTGTGGACCGTTCTCGTTCGCGGTACCCCCCGAGCGCTGGTCGCCCATCCCGCGTGCCTGCTGGGGGTCTGCGCCTATCTGCGCGGTCAGGGCAGCCTGGCCGCGATCGCGTTCGAGTTGGCCTGCGAGGTCGACCCGGACCATCCGATCGCCGCGCACCTGCGCCGTGCCCTGTATCTCGGGTTGCCCCCGACCGAGGTGCGCCGCGCGCTGCAAGCCAGCCTCGCCGACGCGGCAAGCCCGGTCGCCGATACCGTCCACAGCGGACACGCCGGTGACCATTCCACGTCGGTGGAGTGCTCGTGATGAGCGCGTGCATCCACCGTTACGCCAGCGTCGACGGGGTGTATCACGCCCTGCTGACCGACCCGTCCGTCCGCGACGGCGACGTGGTCGTGGTGCCCACGCTGCGCGAGGTTGCCGTGGTGTGCGGCAGCCAACCGGTGGCGGTCGATGGCTCCAGCCGCGTGTTCCCGGCGCTGCCCGACCCGGCGGCGTGGTGCCGGTTCTCCGGTGGCCACTACGAGGACGACGCCCAATTGGCGCGCTGCGTGGTTGCGGGGCTGGCCACCGATCCCGGTGAGGCGCCGACGGCGACCGGGGCGGGCACCTTCCGCGCGGTCTACGACCGGGCCGACGGGTTCGGCATGTCCACCTACGAGTCGGAGGGCATCGCTGCGCTGGCCTGCGAGCTGTACGGCGCGGATCTGATCACCGCGCTGAACAACTTTACGCGAGCGACGGCCGCGTGGTTCTACGGCGACTACGGCGACACCGTGCACACCTTCTACAAGGCCCGGTGGTGCTGCGAGGCGTGCCGCGCCGAGTCGGCTGACCGCCTGATCCGCCTGTTTCCTTCCGTGTCAAGGAGTTGATGTCGCATGCCCGCATCTCATCCTGCTGACGATCCGGTTCGCCGGGCTCGCGCCTACCTGCTGGCCGTGGCCGAGCCGCCGGCGCCCGCGCTGACCGCGTTGATCGCCGCCCGCAGTCCGGTCGAGGCCGCCGCCCGGGTGCGGGCCGGCCAGGTGCCGGGGGCGGTGCTCGACGAGACCGCCGCCCGCCGTGCCCATGAGCGGGTCGATGAGCACTTCGCCGCGGCCGAGCGGGTCGGCGCCCGGCTGGTCATTCCGGAAGACGCCGAGTGGCCGACCCATCTCGCCGTGCTCAGCCCCGCCCTGGCCCTGGGCGCGCGGTGGGCGGCGCCACCGGTGGCGTTGTGGGTGCGCGGCCCCGGCCGGCTGGCCGATCGGCTGGAGCGGGCGGTCGCCGTGGTCGGGGCCCGCGCCGCCACCGCTTATGGCGAGCACGTCGCGACCGACTTCGGCTACCAGCTCACCGCCGAGCAGGTCACCGTGGTCACCGGCGGCGGCTACGGCATCGAGGTGGCCGCGTTGCGCGGCGCCCTGGCCGCCGAGGGCGGTGCGCCGGTGGTGGTGCTCGGTAGCGGGATCGACGTCGTCTACCCCAGCGGCAACGAACGGTACTTCACCGAGGTCGCCGAACGCGGTGTGCTGGTCAGCGAGTACCCACCCGGCGCGCCGCCGGCCCGGCACCGCATGGTCCACCGGGGCCGGTTGCTGGCGGCCGGGACGGCCGGCACGGTGCTGGTGGAGGCCGGGCTGCGCAGCGGCGCCCGCACGGTGATCACCATGGCCGCCACGCTCGGTCGGGCGGTGATGGCGGTGCCGGGTCCGATCACGTCGAGCATGTCGATCGGCTGCCACGAACTGATCCGCACCGGCACCGCGCTGCCGGTCGCCTCGGTCACCGAAATCGTCGAATCCGCCGCCGCGGTGTACCCGGGCCTACGTCCCGAACCGCAAACGTCCTCCACCGACTGACCCATCCCGCAGTCACGGCGACCACCTGTCCAGCCGGCCCCAGCACATGGGTACCGGCCTTTTGCTTTCCTGGAAAGGAGAAATCCTCGATGCCGGGGCCCATCCGCGCGCCGGTCCTGTCAGTGACACTGTCCGGAATGGACCGAACTGATCGATGGCGTTGAGGATTCCGTGGTGTTCGAACGGTTCGATGGCGCCGAGTACAACATCATGATCGATCCCAAACCGAGGTAGCCCGTGAGGTATCGCGTGATCGCTCTGCGGAGCTGGGCGATCACCCACGCCCTGTTGGCTCGTGACTCTGGTGACCATTTGAGAGGTGCGCCTCATGGCAACGCTGGATCCGGTTATCACGCATGCTCAGGCGCGGTCGATCGCCCTGGGATGGCGCAGCAGAGCCGATCCGTGGTCGGCTCTGTTCTCGTTGGTGAGGACCGGCGAGATCCGGTCGGCGGTGCGCCTGCACGGTGAGATCAACTGCGCGTTGAAGACTGCCGAGAAGCGGGAGCACCGCGTGGAACTGGTGGCCCTGCGCAAGTACGTGCAGACCCATGTGCCGGTGCGGCCGGATGACGAGGGTTCCCGTGGCCCTGTCGACGGGTGGGCGATCCTGCGCGATGACACGCCACCTACGAATGAACAGGCGCAGTTATGGGATGTGGTCGGCACGAACACGCAACACTGGCATTCGAACGGGATCGCGTGGGTTCAGGGGCCGATGCTGCACGCGGAAGCACAGCGACTCGTCACCCTCACGAAAACAAATCTGCGTCCGGCGTGTGACGTGTTCGTGCGCAAGGCTGCGCTATAACCGCCAGTGACGTTTGTCGTGATCTTCCCTGGTGAGTGGGCCCGGGATCGGTCGTGCCCGCCCCGATCCTGAAGGGGCGGGACGGTGCGACAGTCCCTTTCCCGAGCTCTATTCGGTGTTCCCCCTTTTCTTTCAAGGAGTTGTGACCGTAGTGAGCGACAGGGCTGGAGTGACGCTGCGACACCGGGCGGCAGTAGCCCGACTGAAAGATGTGGCGCGTGGCAGGCATACCGAGTCGGTTGGGCTGCTGCGGGCGCTGGCGCGCGACTTTCACGGCGCCTCGCACGGGGATCTCGTCAACCCGCAGGGTGCGTCCGAGGTCGATATCGAGTTCCCCGACGTGGTGCTGGCCGCCCGTTTCGCCTCCGACATGTGGGAACGATTCGAGGTGGAGTCGGATTTCCGGGACGCTGCCTCATCACTGTGGGGGTCGGTGACCCTGACGGTACAGGTGCACGACGAGGCGCACCGGAGAATTGTGATGCGTCTGCGTGACGACGGGAAGACGGCGTGCCGGTCGGGTGCGGTGATCGCGTGGACCACGGACACCAGACCCGATCCGACCTGTCTGGACGCGACGCAGACCCGCACGGTGACGGAGGCGGCTGTACCGCTGCGTGACGGCGGCCAGGCCCGGGTGAGCATCACCCACTACTCGGGCCGGCTGCCCAGCCGTTCGTCGTGGGTGTCGGTGGTGCTGCCGGGCAGTTGGTATTGGGTTGGTGGGTGTCGGTCGCGGTATGTCCGGGCCGATGTCGCGCGGCGGGTGGCGGAACGCGCGGCGGCCTATGTGGATGGCCGTTGGGGTGCCGACAGCAACCCGCGTCAGTTCTGACAGAGCGGAAAGGTTCAAAGATGATGGATCGAGAATGCGATCCGCGTTTCCGCACGCTGGACGGCATGTTGATTGTGGACGGTCTGCGGGTATGGGATTACGACTGGCAACCGGGCACGGTGTGCTTCGCCGAGACCCGTATCGATGAGCAGCGGTGGGACGGCTGGTTTCAGATCCTACGGGACGGCGCCGGCACCAAGACCATGAACGGGGAACGGTTGTGGACGGTGCACCCGACCAAACGGATTCCCCCGCCACCGTTCGCCGATGATCGTGCGAGTGGACTGCGGCGCGCCGCACTCAACACCGGTGCCGTACTCACGGTGGAGTACGACTCAAAGCGTCAGCGGTGTCCGCGGATCGAGTGGGCGCCGCGCGTGGCCACGGATCCGCAACCGTGGCTGGACACCGTGTCCGGCTGGCGGTATTTCTCGGCTGAGGTCATGCCGTATGCGTGTGACTACTGCGACCGGCCGGCGACGTTGCGCGCGAAGGATTCCGATGACGTGCTGTGCGAGTGGGACGCGCGGGATCACTACGCGGATTGGCGGGACGCGACCCGGGCGTTGACGGCGCGGGAAGTGGCGGACCGATTGGACGGGTGAGCTGTCCGGGTTGGACGGAAACCTGGTCAGCACAAAGGTGATAGGGACGCAGGCCGATGGCCGCGAAAGCCCTGACGTGGTACCGGTACCGGTGGGCAGTCTAACGATCGAGCGGGCGCACATGAGGCGGAGATCCTGTTGCGGGACGCCGTGGTGACGCCGTCGTCGTGACAGGGGGGTATCGAGGTTGTTCTATGCGGCGATCCGCGACTGACACAAGCGAAAGGGAAATTAGCATGGGTACAACTCTGCCCACGTCCCGTGTGGGCGGTGAGGTGATCTGGTGGGGCAACACGGAAACGGACGTGAGCCACGCGGTGCCGTTGGTGTTCGGACGCCTGGTGCGGCTGGCCGCCTCGGTCATCAAGCGCTACGAGTCGGACCTGTTTCATGACGCGCAGTGGCTGCGCAAGCACATGTCCGGGAGATCGTTCACGTTTGTCTGGTCGGTGGGCGACTCGGGTACCACTATCGGCGCCGACGAGCCGGAGGTGACCCGCGCATCCGAGATCTTGCATCACTCAGTGCTGGTTCGGGTGACGGTGGAGCTAGACGAGCGGAACCGCACCGTGCTCACGGTAAGGGGAAGCTGATGTCGAATTCCAATGGGCGAGTGACGAGGCGCCATATCGGTCGGACGGTGGATTTCCGCAACGAGCTCACGAATGTGCCGGGTGTGACCCTGCTCGGGTTTGAGCGTCGGGGCCAGTTCGATTTGGCGCTGATCCGGTTGCCGTCGGGCAAGGAGATGTTTGTGGAGCGGGACGAGTTGCACCTGACGGAGAACACCTAGAAGTGACAGGAGGATGTACGATGGCCGGCGCGGTCGGGCGGGGTTTGACCGTTAGCTTCTTGCGGCGCGTTCTGGTGGGGATCGTGGATTACCGCACGCGGGAGCGAGTGTCTGATGATCCGAAGGTTCGGCCGGCGCCGCAGTGGGTGCGGATCTTCGAGCCGAGCGAGGACTGCCCGCCTGTGTGGCGGAAGGGCCCGGCGTTCCCCAGCACGTGGCATCTGATTCCGGGTGACTTAGTAACGGGCAAGCCGGACCGGTCCAAGTCGTGGATGCTCGGCGGAAACCTTGGGTCCACTTCAGATTCCCGGCTTCGACAGATCATGGATGACCAGTGGTGGCACGTGAACGCGACGGCGGTGGGGACGGCATGACCCTGCCGACACGAAAGGCAATGACATGATCATGTTGCGCTGCAGGCATTGCGTGGCTGGGGTCGAGCACGACGACGACATCAACCGCTACGTGCACACCGACACCGACGCGGTGGGCTGTGACCTGCTCAACATCAACAGCGGACGCGCCGAACCAGACTTCGACCGGCTGGTGACCGACGCCACAGCGGCGTTGGACGAGCGGTACACCCTGTTGTACCTGGACCGGTCGGACGACGGGCTGACCCCGCAGCAGATTCAGGTGCTGCTCGACGGCACAAACGAGTGGGAGTCGAGCGAGTTCTCCCACCTGGAGACGGCCGAGTCGGATGCGTATATGGAGGCAGCGACACAGGTGCTGCGTGAGCTCCTGGGCGAGGAGCTGTACGAGCTGGCGGAGCGGGCCGACCGGCTGGACGAGATCCGGTGGGCAGTCGAGGAGCGGGACGACTCCGGCGGCCTGGTGAATCTGCTACTGAAAGCCTCTGTGTCCAGCCTGTTCCGCTCCGACCTGGGCGTGGATGTCCCCGATTTCACCATGACCTCGGCTGAGGACGACGACACCCGTCAGGTGATCGCGAACGCGGCCGGGTTGGACCTGGACCATCCCCCGTCGGCCGCGCTGGTGGAGGGGCTGGTGGTGAACGCGTCGTACGGCGGACGGCTGTACGTGCTGTGGTACGGGGACCTGGTCGACGCGGTGGCGCTGGCCCGACCGCATGACCCGCAAGACGTGCGGGGAACGGTGACGTTCACCGGTGCGCACCTGCTGATCCTGGACTCGCTGAACGGGTCGGGGCATGCCGAGCCGGTGCCGGTGATCACGGCGCAGTGGGGGGCGCGGCGGGTGTCGATCGACGCCGCTCGCCTGGGCGCCTGCTACTCGTGGACGGACACGGCAGGGCCGGTGGCGTCGACGTACAGCGGCACGTTTCGTCTTGACCGCACGGCGACAACGGAGGGACAACCCTGTTGAGGACAACCGATGAGGTCGTGGTGTTCATCGTGTCCCGGCACTCGAACACGCCGTATCGGCGGGTGTTGTGGCGAGTGTCGCGAGTGGACGCCATGAAGATCTGCGGCGACCCACGGACGTCGGGCCGCAACTTCATGCTGTGCTTCGACGGCGGGCACATCGATGACCCGGAAATCAACCGGTACGTGCGGGACGACGGCCGGTTCAACGACGTGTTGCGCGAGCACGGAGTGACGGTGCTGGCCCGCCACGGAACGGCGGCGCCGCTGGCAGCGTGACGACAGGTAAGGCGAAAAAAGGGGACCGGAAACGGTCCCTTCTGTGTGTCTCGGGTCCGATGACTCTGGTGATGTTTTCCCACCACGAAACGAAAGTGAGAGGCGATGAGCGACGAGCAGGGAACGACAATTGAGCGGGTCCGCGTCCTTCATGGACACACCGATTCGGACTCGGCGTACGTCGTGGACGACTACCCGTACGGCTACTGGGATCGGTGCACGATCCGGTATTGGATCGAGACCGCCACGAAGGGGGCGAAGAAGGGCCAACAGCAGATGGTCTCGCAGACCACCAACCCGAAGGTGGATGGCCAGCCGTGGAACAAGCCGAAGGGCAGCCGCTACTCAGGAATGGCGGTGCTGTACCTGAACGGCGACGACCACGTGAAGTGGTGGGGCGCGGGTCTGCACCTGACTCCGGTGACGGACGCACGAATGCGATTGATGGGTATCTACGAGCAGTTCACCGAGGACCAGCGCCTGCAATACGACGCGTTCGTGGCCTTGTCTCGGCGGTATGAGCCGCCGTGGGAGGAGTTCGACGAGGCCGTGACTGCGCTGGCGGCCGAGATCGGATACACCGGCGCCAACCCGGAGTTCGAGGAGGACGGCTGGACGGTGTGGACAACCCCCGACGGGTGCCGGTTCTCACTCGGTGACCCTCGTGACGTCGCCGTATACCTGGCGGCGGCCCGACAGCGGATGGCCGAGGATGGCTGACCGCAACCCGACCGTGCCTCCGATTCCCGTGTGGCTAGCGGGGATGTCCACGGTCGGGGGCCTCGTGGTGCCATGGCTGACGCCGCGCACAGCGGACGGCCGGTGGCTGCTCGGCCGGGTGCTCGCTGATCGGGTGGAGCGGGCACTGCATGCCCGTCTGTGCGGTGTGTGCGGCCGTGAGTTGGACAAGGGGCGCCTGGTGCTGTTGATGCGGCTGTCAGATCTACACCGACAGCGCAGCTTCGAACCCGGGCTGCATCCGGTCTGCGCCAAGTACACCGCCGATGCATGCCCAATGGTCGCGGGCCGCTTGGATCACTACCGACCGACGCCGGCCCGGTTGGACGCGACGATGATCCCGGATCCGGACACGGCGGACCGGCAGGGTGCAGCGGCTCCGCCGTGGTTCGCGGTGTGGGTGCGCGAGTACGAGGTGATCATCGACAACGGCAACCCGGCCGCCTCGTATGCCGGGACCGAGCCGGTGCGAATTCGACCGCTGGGGCGGATGTCCGCCGCGCTGCTCGCGCTAAAGGACTTGATGTCAGGTGACCCTGGCGATGGAACGGAAGGATGACATGGCCACTGTGCCGTGCCAGGGCACCATCCTGTTCGAGATTTTTCTTGCCTGGGCTGAGGATTCGGCGAGGCCGTGAGCTCGACTCCCAGGCTCATGAATCGCTGCACAGCGCCCCACTCGTCGTCGGCACGATACCGAAGCCCTTCTGCGCCAACGAAACCACCATGGTCACTGATGCGTCCGGGTCGGCTCGGTCGGAGTCGGTGGGCGGTGCAGCCTGCCTTGCCGCCGCGGTTCTGTCCAGCCGCTGAACCGCGTGCGGCTGGACAGAACCGCGCCGGCAAGGCCCAAGCGAGCGCACCACCGACCCGATCGAGACCACCCCCTCGATGGGTCCGTTCACCGAGGAGGTGCGTTGTGATCCGCAGGGTGCTCATCACCGGCTCACGGAACTGGGCTCACCAGGCAACCATCCGCGTCGCGCTGGCCGAGCTGTGGCACCCCGACACAGTTCTGGTCTCCGGTGCCTGCCCCACTGGGGCGGATGCGCTGTGCGAGGCATGCTGGGCGCATTGGCAAGGACGCATTGAGCGCCACCCCGCCCAGTGGCGGCACAACGGCGTCTTCGTCCGTTCGGCGGGATTTCGCCGCAACGAAACCATGGTCGCCGCTGGCGCCGACGTCTGCCTGGCATTCATTCGGGACGAGTCGCCCGGTGCCACGCACACCGCCCACCGCGCCCGACAAGCCGGGATCCACACGATCATCTACCGCGCCACCACCGGCCTGCCCGGCATCGCTCGCTACGACATCGCACCGATAGTGCTGCCTGAGGGCAAACCAGCCCCCTTGTCGGCAGCTCTCACCGACGAATCGAGTGCCGCCGGCTCGTGATGCTCGGCATTCCGACGCCCTGGATTTCGCCGCACGGACCCAAACGGATGCCCTCACGTTAGCCGGCCTGGCCCGTATCCGCGGCCAGTGCATTCGCTGCCAAAGCCTTCGACCGTTGCACGTCACCCATTGGCGTCCCGATCCGGTGATCCCGTGCCCGAACTGCGGCGCAGCGCCCTCACCCGGTCGTGCTGCTCTGTCGCGAGTGCCAACACCCGATCCGCCGGACCTTCGGTGTTTGGCCGTATCTATCGGCCTGGCACCACATCGCCACCCGCAACTCCTACTGCGCCGCCACCCGAGGCGGCGACTTCTCCACCAACCGGCAGCAGGCGCGACCGGCGTAGAGCACGGCGTTGCCACACGGTCCTCACCGTCCCGATTGGCAGTTTCCTACCAGCAAAGGGAATTCGGCATGTTCAAGATCACCAGGTTGACCCGGATGAACGTGGACGCGTTGAAAGTTCTGTTGACTCAGGACGAATCGACGCGGGTCACCGTGGCGTCGACCACGGCGACGTTTGACATGGCGCCGGGCGAGGCGCAGCGGCTGATCGCGACGCTGCTGGAGCGCGCCGTGCAGTCGGACGGGCGTGGCGGGCGCCATTACCGGTCGCTGTTCGCGGTGCGGCGCAAGGTGGCTGCGGTCGCCGCGTCCGCGGCGAACGCTGATGGGGACGCCTGACATGGCGGGCCGGTCCAACCTCGTCGTGCCGTGGAACACGCTGCGCCCCGTACACGGCCACAAGGGCTACCAGTGGCATTTCGCCGCGCCGGGCGGTGTTGAGCGGGTGGTGGTGCGCCGGGACTCCCCGGGCCACGTGGTCGTCGGTGAGGTTCGCCCCGACCCGAGTCCGGCCGACCCGCACGCACCGCAGCCGTCGATCGCCTACGACACCAACGGTGAATCCGTGGTGGCGGGCCCGTACCCGGGCCTGTTGGTGCGGTGGCTGGCGTTACGGGACCGGGTGCGGCGGCTGGCCGCGGACCGGGCCGCGCGGGTAGCCGGCGCCGTGGAGATGACCACCGAGGACTGGCTGTCGTGCGTGACCCTGGCGGACTTCCCAGCGTGGGACGACGAGTTCGGGGTGACTGGTGACCTTCCGTCCGGTGTGGACGGTGTACCGACGATGCGCGACGTGCTCCTGCCGGTGGACGGCGCGCCGACCGTCGGTGAGCTGCTACTGCGCGAGTTGGGCGTCGCCCCCGAGCCGAACGACCAGGGCGACCTGCCGGCCACGGTGCGCTTGTGGTTCGACGAGGGGTTTTCCGAGGCGTGGCATGCGGCGCTGGTGGTCGCCGCGCGGAACCACCTCGCCACGGCCGGGCCGTGGTGGACCTGGCCGAGCCCCGAACCGATGGGCGAGTTCAGCCAAGAGCAGTGGGAACAGCTGAAGGGCCGGGCGCGGGAACTAGGCATCGCGCACGGCCGCGCGGACGCCGAGGACTTCCCCATCCCGGCCGCCGTGGCCGCCAGCCGGATCCTGGCGCATCTGGTGCACGACGAACCCGACGACGGGCTGGCCGCGACATTCCCGACCAGGCCGCTGTCCGGCCAGCACAGTGGCGAACCGACCCCCGCGTTGCTGTACCGGGCACTGGGTGTCGACACGGACGCCGACACCGACGGCGAGCTGTGCCGGGTGTTCGCGGAATCGCAGTGGGAGACCTTCGTGGACGTGGTCACGGCCCGGTGCCGGGGCCTGTTGGGATGGCAGGCGCGGCGATGACCGCGTGGGATGACCTGCCGGTGCGCTACCTGCTGCCGGTGATCAGTGTCCAGCCGGGCATGTCCACGCACGACAGTCGGCCGGTGCTGCACGTGTCCCAGCCATACCTCGCCGGCGGTGACCGGCTGTGGGTGACGGTGCAGGTCGGGGAACCCCGGCGGCCCGGACTCGGGCATGCCGACACCGACTGCCGGCCGAAATCCTGGCACGTCCTGGCCGACATCCCGATCACCCTCGGGATATTCGACGCCACCGACGTGGACGGGTCGGGACGCCGAGACGCCCGGCCGTTGCCGAGCCCGGACGGCCGCACCATCGTGATCCGCCGCGACCGGGTGCGGCTGGCGTTGTCCTACATCGGGGTTGCCGGAGCTGGGCAGTCGACGTGGCTGTGGCGCGTGGTCAACCACACCCGCTCGTTCGCCTCCCACGTGACCTGGGCCGCCACGCTCGACCAGGCCCGCGCCAACGCGCTCACCGCCGCGATCGGCAGGGCGCCCTCGCACCGCGCGGCGCGAGCCGTGGAGGCGATCTCCGCGGCTCCGTTGCCGCGCCGACCCGACGAACTGGAACCCGACGAAGTGTTCTTGTGGCAGCGCCGGTGGTGGACTCTGCGCCATCACCTGTTCACCGAAGGCCAAGGCGACCTGGTTGCCCATGGGGTGCTGGCGGTCAGCGACCAGGGCACCGAGCACCGGCTGCGGCTTGTTCAGCGGGCGAACGCGCCGCTGGGAGAGATCCAGGTGTGGCAATGACAAATACCAACAAGGGCTTGTGGGACGGGGAATGCTTCACGCCCGGGTGTTCGGCGACCGGTGCCGGCGGCATGTCGCTCGTGGCGACGGCTCCGTCGCCGTCCGGCCAGGGCAACGACACGCACCGGTGCGGCCGGTGCCTGGACGCGATCAGCCTGCTGGTCCCGGATGTCCCGAACCGGCTGTCGGAGCTGAACCTGATCGACAAGACCACCTACGGTCAGTGGTGCCAACGGGTGGCCGCGATGAGCAAGGCCGAGCTGTTCAACCAGGCCGCGTTGATGCACCGGCGGCTGCGGGCCGCCTACGAGGCGGCGGTGTGGTTGATGGAGGCGACCGGGTCCCCGGCACTGGCCCGCGACCATCTGGCCACGCTGGCGACAGCGACCGACTTGCTCGGCAGCGAGATAACGATCATCAACTGGTGGGCGGCGCACTGCCACGGCAGCCGCGATGTGGCCGCGTGCGGTCCGGATTGGTTCGCTCTCCCGCCGGATGTGGACGGTCCGGCTGATGGGTGAGCAGCGGATCCGGTATGAGACCGCGCGGGTCGGCGACACGGTCCGGCTGACGCTGCCGCACACCGACGCGTGTCGGCACCTCCGGGTGGCCGGCGAAATCCGGCGCGTGCACGTGCTGCTGCGCGGCGTGCTGATCCTCGATGACGACGGCACACCGTTGAGCGACCCGGTCCCGCATGCCCAGGCCGGGTTGCACCGCCGGGCCGACGACCCCAGCGGCACCGCCTTTCACTACATCCCGGCCCCCTGATGTCCACATTCGGCATCTGGTGGCCTGTTCCTATTACGAACGGACAGCAACGATCATGACCAGCGGACATGGCTCAACGGCGCCGGTATCCCCGGCGGCGCGCGTATTCGAGGCCGAATTGGCGGCTCAGCGAATCACCCCCGAACACCTGGCACCCACCACAGCGGTGACCGACGTGACCCGCGGAGCGCGCAGCGACGGGTTTGTCACCGTGGAAGCGGCCCGCGCTCTCACCGCCTCTGCCCTGGTGGAGCTGGCCCGGTCGGCGTGCGGCCGAGACAGCGAGCACGCGCTGTGGGCGGCGCACGAGATCGCCCCCGACAAGCACGCGGCGCCCACCGGTTGCCCCGGCTGCGGCGACACCCGCGACCGGCACCGGCAGTGGGCGTGCTGCACCTCGGGCATCGGCCCGACCTGCGGCCACAAACTCCCGCCTCCGGATGACCTCGCGGTGCTCGACGCCAAACACGACGAGCACGGCCGGTGGGTGCGGCGCGACGCCGACGGTGACGTGCTCGAAACGCTGCCGCCGTCGCACATGGTGGCCTGGATCCGGCGCGGCCCGCCCAGGGAGTTCGCCCGAATCCCCACCATTACCGACGACACGGTCACCGTGGAACGCCCCCGGCCGTCGTCGGTCGATACGCACCACGCTGATCCTCGCTGCACCACGCTCATCTACCGCTGGGAACCGTTCGCCGAGGGAGGACCGGGCGGTGCCGCGGTTTCAACCTGACCCGGCGATCCCGGCCCGCTACGGTCCGGACGACCCCGTGCCGCCCAACCGGCTCATCGCCGGGGTCGTGGTGCGGCGCCGCACCGAACCCGCCCCGGGCCGGCTGCGCCCGAGAGTGGACGTGCCGATGCCGTGCTGCACCCGGTGGGCTCGCGTCCTCGCCGGCCGGCCCGGGGAGTTCCGGTTGGTCGTCTGCACATCATGTGGCCTGTGCTACGAGGTCGGGCTGCATGACGAGAACGACACGTGGGACGACATCCCCAACTACCTCGCCGTGCTGACCGTTCTGCCCTACATCGACGTCACCTTCGCCCGGCCCAAACCAAAGGCCGGGGCCGGCCGATAACCCTCGTCACATCGTTCTCGACCCAGTTGCCGGCTCAAGCCACCGGGCAGGATGCCGCTTTCGGTGTTCCCTGCAGCGACAACACATCCACTCCTGCACAACCATGACAGTCCGGAAAGGACGACCGGTCGCGTGCCGGGGTGGTCAGGCCGGTGACGTGGTGCGGGCAGGCCCGAGACCGGGGCGCTGTCGATCCGCCGCCGCAGGCAATCAGATCGGGGCAGGGTTCGCGTCAAGGAACCTGGGCCACCCGCCCGGACCAGACAAGCCTCGCTGCGCTCGGTCGCCTCCGGCGATCTGCCCCGACCGGGAGTCCCAGAACCCTTGACGCCCCCTTCGGGGCCCTGCCCCGACCTGATCTCCCGGCCGCAGATCGACACCACCCCAATCCCGCACCCCTCAACGGCGGTGCGGGAACACCTAAATCCCTTCTATCACAAGGAGATCTGTCATGGCCGGCGAGACCACCATCACCGTCATCGGCAACCTCACCAGCGACCCCGAGCTCAAGTTCACCCAGTCCGGCCGGGCCGTGGCCAACTTCAGCGTCGCCAACAACCCGCGCACCTTCGACCGGCAGAGCGGCGAGTGGAAGGACGGCGAGCCGCTGTTTCTGCGCTGCAACATCTGGGCGCAGGCCGCGGAGAACGTGGCCGAGTCACTGTCGAAGGGCCTGCGTGTGATCGTCGTGGGTCGGCTCAAGCAGCGCACCTTCCAGACCCGTGAGGGTCAGAAGGTCACCGTCGTGGAAATCGATGTGGACGAGATCGGGCCGAGCCTGCGCTGGGCGACCGCCACGATCGTCAAGGTCACCCGCACCAACGGCGGCAGCGCAGCCCCGTCGGGCGAGGACGCCTGGGGCAGCGCGGGCGAGCTGGTCGGCGCCGGCACCGCCAGTGGTGACCGCCCGCCGTTCTGACCAACCCGGTGTTCGGGGCCTGACGCAACCCGCCAGGCCCCGAACACCTCGCCCGTCGCTCACGCAGTTTTCCCGCTCCAGCAAGGAATCCGCCCATGCGCACCCCAGCCACCGGCACCCGCCTGCCGGTCTATGAGCCGCCGGACTTAACCGGCACCCCGCTGCGCTACCGCGACAGCGAGGTCACCAGCCACGGCCCAGATCCCGAGTACGTCTACCCCGGCCGCCGGGTCGTCGAGATCCCCGGCCACACCTGGCCCGCCGCCCGCCCGGAGGACTGCACCGACACCAGCCACACCGGCCAATGGCTCACCGACCGCGTCCTGATCTGCCGCGGCTGCGGCCTGGACTCCACATAGAACCCCAGCCACCTTGCCGACCACCCCTGCATCCCCGAGAACAGGAACACCCGATGCGAACCGGCACCTACCGCGACCAGACCGGCCAGCTGGCCACCGTCCACCCCACCCCCACCGGCTACCTCATCCGCTACGCCGACGGCCGCGTCGTCTCGATCTCCACCACCGCCACCCGGTGCATCCGGCCCGACGTCCCGTGACCGGGTTCTCGCCCCACCGCCGCCGTCATCGCCAGCCGCGCTCACTGGGGTGGCGCTGCCGCGCCGAGCGGTCACCACGACTCCTGATCCATCCCGCCGAGCTGGGCGCTCTCCGCATCCCGCTGCGGATGACGCTGCCCGCTCACCCTCGGCCGGGCACCCCTGACCACGGTGCCCGGCCGAGGCCAACTCCCGTGAAGGAATCCCCATGCACACCGCCGAATTCCCCAACCCCGCCTGGTACGAGTTCGACCGCCAAGTCGACTACGGCTACCCCAGCCACGAGTCCCTCGACCCGCGCCCGCCGGTCCACCAGCCGCTTCCCAGCAGCCCACCGCCAGCCGGCACGCCCGGTGCGGTCTGCGGATGCCCGGCGTGCCTGTCCGGCGGCTGGTACCCGGTCTCCCCAGCCTGCCGATTCTGGCGCCCCGACTGCGACATCTGCAACGGCACCCGCACCTACCACTACCGCACCGGCCGGTGGCCAAGGCGGTGGCGCACGGCCCACTGTTTCCGCTGCCAGCAAGCCTGGCAGGCGGCCGTGACGTGGTTCTACTTCACCCTGCGCAACCCCCACGCCGCAGCGCACCTCTTGCGCCAGGCCATCTCGCACCGCTGAACCGCGTCACCCGTCGCCGATGCGCCCCGCGCACTCCTCGCACCGAACCGGCGCGCGCGGCGCCCGAACTGTCCAGGAGCGCCTCCCCATGCCTCACCGTCAGCGTCGCCCGTTGCTCATCACGAACCGTCCCGACTTCGCCGACCGCGTCCGGGGCTATGCACCCGAGGTCGACATCACCATCACCGCACCCGACAACGTGTCGGCCGAGACCTGGTCCGCGGCGCCCGCGATCTTCATCGATATGCACGCCGCCGCAGCCTTGCGCGCACGCGGCCTCCCACCCGCGCCGCACAGCATGATCGCCCTGATCACCGAAACCGCCCCGGTGGGCGAGGACTGGCGCAACGCGGTCACCCTGCACGCCATCCGGATCGCCGAACTACCCGACGCCGGCCCCTGGCTCACCGCCGCGCTGCACACAGCTGCCCACCGGCCGCCGGTCATCGCCGTGACCGGCCCCGGCGCCGACAGCACCGACACCGCGACCACCGTGGCGCTCGCCCTGGCCATCGACCACCTGGCCCACGACCAGCAGGTCGCGCTGATCACCCTGCGCCACAACCAGACCATGGCGACCCACCAGCTCACCACCAAACGCAGCTACGCCGAATTCGCGCCGAACCGGGCCGGACGGCTCCACCTGATCACCCACACCCACACTCCATTCCAGACCGGCCAACTCCGCACCATGCTCGCCAACCTCGGCAGCACCTACGACGTGATCATCATCGACACACCGCCACCCCCGTGCCCCGAAGGCAGCGAAACCCTCGCCCACGCCGACCTCGTCCTCACCGTCGCCACCCCCGACCAGCTCACCGATCCCGCCCTGGCCGCGCTCACCCACCCGGCCAGCGAGGTCGCCGACCAGGTCCATCTCGTCATCCTCACCGCGGACCCCGACCTCATCGACCACACAGCCCTCGACCGCGCCGGCACCACGCACCTGATCACGCCACCCGGGCCCGACCCGACTACGTGGCTTGCCAATCCCGACTTCCGGCGCGACTGCTCCGTTGGCGCCAGCCTGACGACGAGCAGCGCACCGACGCACCGTCCGCGCTGAGCGCGACACCTGGTGGCAGGTCCCCGTCGGGTCGTCCTCGGGGTGGAGACGGGCGTGCCAGCACGGAAGCCCAGAGGGCTTACCGCTCCCGAGGGGAACGGTTCGACCAAGACCGTGCTGGCACGTGCCCGACGGATCACTGGGCCTGTCGAAAGCCCTCACATCAGGCCAACCCAGTGTAGAGCGCAACCGCCTCCGAACTCGAGCAGCCAGGATCGCTATCGCGCTGATAGCAGCTGAAATCACGGCAGCGCGAACGTTCGCGGGCGAGTGAACATGAGACGCAAGATGGACTGCCGGCCGCCAGCCTGCTGCCCCGAACGCAACGCGAGGTCACCAAAGCCCCCTCGGCCGGGAGTGTCTTATGTCGGGATAGCCGCGTCAAGGGCGCCCTTCGGGCGTCGCTGCGCGATGAGCGCAAGCGCTCACCCTTGACCCACCTATCCCGACACAAGGATCGGCCTATACGAGGGGGACGGGGAGGAAAAGGCAGCCAACAGCAATTCCTTTCCGTGGCATTGGCAAGTAAACGTCCGCACTTTCAATTCAAAAACGGCAGGTCAGGCCGCGATTTATTGCCGGAAATGCTTGCCAATCGGCATCCCCGCCACTAGAATTGTAGCTGTAGGAAACACCGGGAAGACCAAGCCCGGCAGAATCACAAATACTGTCGATTGGACCTGATTCTCATGTCGCAAACCCTCTGTGTGTCTGACTCGGTTTTCGCTGTCGCCGCCATGGTCAAGAGCGGAAAACTTCGGGAAGCCAAGCGGACCACCGCTCAACTCCTGGACAACGTGCACCCCTCCGTGCTGGCCCTGCTCCGGGAGTGCGCCGACATCCTGTCCCGACCCAACACGGTAGCGCGGCCCAAGCTCACCGCCTTGTGGCAACGTTCCGACCAGACCGGCCGCAAGATCATTGAGGCATGCGCGCCCACGCGCGACGAGTGGGACCACCGCCAAGTAGCCGAGCTGCCCGCCGAGAACCCCAACCGCCCCAGCACGCCAGCCCCGCGCCAGGTCACCACCCGCAGGGGAACACCCGCCAACCGTACCGAGCTGCGCACCCGCCGCGACCAGCGCCAGGCCCGCAAGGACACCGCCGCCTATTTCGCCCAGCGCACCGAGGTAGACGACCAGCCCCGCGACGACGACCGCCCAGACGGCTACGCCCTCGACTACGACCGCGCCGCCGTCCCAGCCCTGCGCGGTACCCCGTGTGTGTGCTGCTGGTTGGAGCGCAGCGCCGCCGACCAGAACACCAGCCGCCGCAGTGACGACGGGTTGTGTTCCGAGTGCCGGGAGAAGGCACGCCCCGGCATCCCCGAGCTTCCCGCCAGCCACAGCCGCGCCGACGCCATCACCGCCCGCTGTGCCCTGATCGCGGCCAAGTACCACCCGGACACCGCCCGCGCCATCCTGCGCAACGAGTGGCACCGCGCCCAGGCAGCCCAGGACCGCGCCACGATCGCCGAATGGGTGCAGGCCAACGCCGCCACCGTGGACGCCCCCGCCGCGCCGGTCCCCGCCCAGGCCACCCCGGCATGTGAGACATGCGGAGCTACCCGCCAGGTCCGGGACGGTCAATGCGTCGACTGCCGCACGCTCGACGCCGCACCCGCCCCCGCATCCGGTTCGGCCATCGACACCGACGACGCCGGCCAGGCCCACGCCGCCGCCCTCACCGCCGCGTAGCCAGCCACGGCCGAAGGCCCCGACCGCCACCGGTCGGGGCCTTCCCATGCCATCACCCCCAGTAACCCCGCCCCCGTCTCCACCCTCCACCCCACCTCACACTGTTGATCTTCCAAGGCCCCTCCACCTCACCCCTCACCCACAAGATCAAAAGAGAACACACCTCTGGCACTCGCAGTGCGCGGTCGTTTGCTTCCGCAAATCCACACGTGATTGGGGGTACTGTGGGCGGTCTGGGGAGAGAAGGATTCGCCGTAGCGCACGGTGACCATGACGTGTCACGTGCTGCACGCCGGGGACGGCTACACCTACCTCATCCAGCAGGTCGCGTCCGGGGATGTGCAGCGCTCCGCGTACGACCCGCTCGTCGCGTACTACCAGGTTGAAGGCAACCCGCCCGGCCACTGGGTCGGCTCCGGGATCGCCGACCTCGGCGTGTCCGGGCAGGTCACCGAGGAGCAGATGCTCGCCCTGTTCGGCGAGGGCCTGCACCCCAACGCCAACGCGCTCATCGCCGACCGGGTCGCCGCCGGGCAGCCGTTCGAGCAGGCACGGACCGAGGTGCGGCTGGGGCGCCGGTTCGCCCAGTACGACAACAATGTCCCGTTGATCGCGGCGCTCAAGGCCGCCTACACCACCTTCGAGCTGCAGCACGATCGCCGGCCGTCGGTGGAGGAACGCCGCCGCATCAAGGAAGCCACCGCGACCGCCCTCCTGACCGCCGGCAACCCGAACGCCGAGCCCTCGATCGAGGAGGTGCGCAGGTACCTCGCCGACGAACTCGGCAAGGCCCGGCAGCCGGTCGCCGGGTTCGACTTGGTGTTCTCGCCGGTCAAGAGCGTGTCGCTGCTGTGGGCGCTGGGCGGGCACGAGATCCGCACGATCGTCGAGGAGGTCCACGAGGCGGCGTGGCGGCGCGCCCTCGCCTACGGGGAGCAGGTGGCCGCGTTCACCCGGATCGGCGCCGGCGGCATCGCCCAAGTCCCCACCCACGGATTCGTCGCAACCGCCTTCGTCCACCGGGATTCCCGCGCCGGCGATCCGGACCTACACACCCACGTCACCATCGCCAACCGCGTGCTCGGCCCGGACGGAATCTGGCGCACCCTGGACAGCAAGCAGCTCCATGCGGTCGCGGTCAGCATGAGCGAGCTGTACAACTCCGCGGTCGAGCAGGGCCTGACCGAACGCCTCGAAGTCCTATTCGTAGAAGTAAGTAAGGGCGCCGGTAAGCGCCCGGTGCGCGAGATCGACGGCATGCCCACCGAGTGGATCCGGGGGTTCAGCCGCCGCCGTACCCAGGTCGAAGCCGGCTACGACGAACTCGTCCGCGACTACGTCCGCCAGTACGGCCACACCCCACCCCGCTCGGTCCAACTCAAGCTGGCCCAGCAGGCCACCCTGGCCAACCGACCGGTCAAGACCCAGTTGCGCACCCTCGCCCAGCAGATCGCCGACTGGACCGCGCACGCCCGCGCGCTCCTGCCCACGGTGTCCATCCCCGACGTGATCGCGAGCTGTCTTCGTCGCCACGTTCCCTCCCGCGCTGGCGTCGATGGCGCCAGGCTCGCCGGCCAGGTGGTCGGCCGGGTGTCGCAGGACCGTGCTACCTGGACGGTGTTCCACGTCCGGGCCGAGGCGCATCGCCAGCTGCGCGAGGTCGGCTTTCCCGGCTTGGAGGAACGGCTGCAAGCGGTGGAGACCGTCACCCGACTCGCTCTGGGCGAGCTGTCGGTGCTGCTCGATGTCGAGGTGGAGCCGGCCCCGGAACTGCTGCAACGCCCGGATGGGGAGTCGGTGTTTCGCCGGCATGGCTCCCAGCGCTACACCAGCGAGGCCATGTTGGCAGCCGAGCAGCGCCTGGTCGACGCCGCCACCCGCGCCGCCGGCCCGGTCGTGTCGGCCTTCGCCCGCGACCTGGCCATCCGCCGCTTCGAAAAGACCAGCGCCAAGAAGGTCAAACTCAACCCCGGCCAACGCGCCCTGGTCGAGCACTTCGTGTCCAGCGGCCGACAACTCGCGGTCGCGATCGGCCCGCCCGGCACCGGCAAGAGCACCGCGATGCGCGCCGTCCGGGAAGCCTGGGAGACCACCGGCGGCCGGGTCATCGGCTTCGCCCCCTCCGCAGTCGCGGCCGGTGTGCTCGGCGACGAGCTCGGCGTACGGGCCAACACGCTGCACAGCCTCATCGCCGCCCGAGCTGCCGGCGCCGAGATCGACATCCAGGCCGGCGACATGCTGCTGGTTGACGAGGCCGGCATGGCCGGCACCCTCAACCTGGACGAACTCCTCACCATCGCCACCGAACGCGGCGCCGTCGTCCGCCTGGTCGGCGACTACCGCCAACTCACGGCGGTGGAGGCCGGCGGCGTACTCCGGTTGATCCACCACGACACCGGCGGCGTCGAACTCTCCGAAGTCCGCCGCTTCGACAACCCGCACGAGGCCACCGCCGTCCTGCAATTCCGCGTCGGCAACCCCGACGCAATCCGCTTTTATGCCGACAATCGGCGACTGGTCGGCGGCGTTCGGGCCGCCGTGCTCGACCACCTCTACCGCGATTGGAAATCCGATGTGGCCGCCGGCCGCACCGCCATCATGATTTCCGACTCCACCGACATCGCCCGGGAATTGTCCGCCCGCGCGCAAACCGAGCGTCGCGCCGCCGGCCTGGCCGAAACCGACGGCATCCCGTTGCATGACGGCACCATCGCCGGCATCGGCGACCGCATCGTCACCCGCAAGAACCGCCGGAAACTGGCCGTGCTCGGCGGCCGGGATTACGTCAAGAACGGCGACCTGTGGGAAGTCGAGAAACGCCATGCGGACGGCCGGCTCGGCGTGCGGCACGTCCACCACCGGGGCCGGATCACCTTGCCCGCGTGGTATGTCGCCGAATGGGTCGAACTCGGCTACGCCGCCACCATCCACCGCAGCCAGGGCATGACCGTCGACATCGCCCGCGCATTCCTCTCCGCGGTGGCCACCCGCGAAGCCGCCCTCGTCGCACTGTCCCGCGGTGTCTACGGCAACTACGCCTACCTCGACACCGAACCCGTCCTGCACCCAGACGAACCCACCACGCTGCCCGGCGACCTGTTCTACCGCTACCGCGAAGCCACCCCCACCGAACGCGCCCTACTCACCATCCTCGGTCGCGAAGGCGCCGAACAATCAGCCACCGAAACCCTCCGCGACGCCCTGGCCGAACTCGAACGCCTCTCCAGCGTCATCCCCGAATACCACTACGGCCGCGACGTCCACCGCGGCCCACTGGCCGCCCAACAAGCCGAACACTGGGTACGCACCGCCTTCCCCCACCCCGGCGGCGAAGTCGACGCCAACGACGTGCTCGCCGACGACGCCTGGCCAGCCCTGCGCGCCGTGCTCCACCAGGTCCACGACGCCGGCGCCGACCCCGTCGCCGTACTCCAATCCCGCGCCGCGCAACGCGCCTTCGGCTCCGACCGCCACGACCCCGCCCAATCCGCCGCCAAGGTCCTGCACTACCGCATCACCGCCTACATGCCCTACCCCCAGCCCGGCGGCGGCCGCCCCGACCTGCTCCCCGGCTGGGTCGCCACCCCACCCGCACCCAACCCCGACACCGACGACGCTGAATACGCCGAACTCGGACAGTGGCTACGCCAGCGCGCGACCCGCATCGCCAACCGGGTCTGGGAACTCGGCGAACGCGCCGCCCACACCCAACCGTCGTGGGCCCCCGCGCTCGGCGAGGTCCCCGGCGACCCGCTCGATCGTGACACCTGGATCCGCCGCGCCGGCCACGTCGCCGCCTACCGCGAACGCTGGCGCATCCCCGACACCAACC
>WUUC01108610.1_pt1 | contig 61395 bp, 63 predicted proteins | sample 6278441 | NCBI WGS metagenome assembly WUUC01 (sample SAMN13675441, study PRJNA597444) | soil metagenome | isolation source: soil | place: USA: Washington | collected 2017-10
ACAGGTATATCCTTGATCTTATTCAAACTGCCACAATTCAACTTAGCGACGAATATCAATGGGACAAAGAAGTTTTTGAAAGTGCTTATAAAAAAACGTTGGACAGCAATTTCAATTTCAGAATTGAATATCCAACCAAACAATCAAAGGACAGGAAGAAAAACGCAGTGTTCGTTGTTGCAAAAACTGAGACCAAAACATCGGCTTACGTTGACATAAACATTGATGGTATCATCACAACAAAAAAACTCTTTGATAAAAAGAATTCATGGTGGTATGACTGTGTTTATTATTTAGCCCGACACAACAAATGGCTCGACAACGATAGATTTGGAATTGCTTACGGTAAAGGAAAAATTGAGATTTGGTATTCAATAAGTAAAAATAACGTGGAGCTTTACGACGATGGTCAGCTGGTAACAGAATTAGATTTTAGCAAGTATTTCTTATTCAACTAAACTACCGCTTACTGTTAATTGGCAGTAGGGCGAGGTGACGAACAAGCTATCAGCTATAAATTGCTAACCAGCTTTTGTTCCAGCGTGACCGAATTCTATTGAGTTATAAAACAAACAATAAACATTGTATTTTTATTCAGCATCGGTTGTGGGCAGACGAACACAGAATACCGTCACCTCGCCAATGCTTTACCGTTATGCGCCATTTTAATTCGATCATGCTTAAACTTTTTACGACATTTTGTTTGACACTTCTTACTGTGCAGACATATGCCCAAACGGCAGACACATTTAAAATCTCTGGGACAGTAATATCAACAAATAGTGGTGAACCAATTCCTGATGGGGCAATTATGATTTCAAAGACTAAAGGTTACAAGTGTGACAGTCTGGGAAACTTTACGATCTATGATTTATCACTGGGACAACATAAATTATCTTTCAGTGCATTTGGCTACGACAATAAAGACACTGTTGTGAGTATTTCCGGCAAAGACATTACCAATTTAAAATGGACAATTAATACTGACTGCCGGAAGTATAGCAGAGAAAAGGCATTGAAGGATATACAATCTAAAAAACCCACGATTTTACTACAAGGTGGTGCTCCAGTTGTTTATACTGCCGACAAGACATTTGAAAGTAAATATAAAATTTCATTCAATGACTTTGGTTGTGTTGCAGCAGACAGACAAGAATGTTTAAGTGTTTATAACAAAACAGTCTTTGACTACCTCGATAAGACATACGGAAAGAAATGGCGAAAAGAAATAAGAAAAGATGCAATTGGTTTAAGAGACAAATAGCGACGGCATAGTCGGGTAAGCAAGGGGACCCCCGCTCCTCACAGAACCGTAAGTGAACCTGCTTCTCAGACGAGTTTCACTGCGTGGGCTTGTGCCTACGGCGGATCCGATTGGTATCGAGTCCGGTTAGGGAATATGTCTTATCAGCGAGGGTGTGCTGGCCTAGACACGGCTGAGAAATATGTAGTTGTTAATCCTGAACGAATCAAAGTTTTAGCACCCTGAGAGCTCTTTGTTCTTAAGCGTTAAAAAATAGTTCATTTCTAAAATTAATTGACATGAAGTATCTGTTAGCTTTTTTAATTTTTGCATTTAACAACGTTTCTACTCAAACAAAAGATATGATGATTCGTATATCAGAAATGGAGATTGATTCAAACTACCTCAAAGAATACAATTCTATTCTTCAGGAAGAATCAAGAGCATCAGTTCAATTAGAAGCAGGGGTTATTGCCATTTATCCTTTGTATCAAAAAGAAAACCCAACACAGATTCGTATTTTAGAAATCTATGCCAATCGAAAAGCTTATGAGGCACATTTAAAAACACCGCATTTTCAAAAATATAAAACAACCACTCTTAAAATGGTTAAGTCTTTGAAACTTGTAGACATGGACAACATAGATTCGCAGACAATGGCTGAAATATTTCGTAAGATGGACAAATGACGAAGAAAAAAACCAGGCACAACAGGCGGTGCTATGTATATAGGTTATTAGAGAAGGATTATATGGTCAATACTTATTTCTCGCAATAGCTATTGGATCCCAGACAGGGAATATTTTGTTCAGCGAAAACGTAACGGATCTGCCGGGAAAAGTTACGTTTCCTTCAACAGAAACGTTACGTTTTTGAGTGAATCCGTTACCTTTCCGTGGTCAATGGCCGCGAAGAATTAAAGAAGGGTTTGTCAGAAATGTTCCAAAGTTCCAAAATGGAGTTCATAGACAACCAACTCGAAAGCATGACATTTAATGGTGAAACGGGAATCGAAACAAGCATTTTTACGATCAGGGTAACATACAATAATGGCAACCCTCCTACCATTTCACAGGGACGGGCAATGGTTGTATATGTAAAATATAAGGACAGCGCGAGTGGATGGGCTACTATCCGTGAAATGGTTCAGGCTGCGCCTGACGAAAAATAGAAAAGTATTGCAGGTACCAGAGCCATACAACAATTGCACAGACTATGATAAATGAAAACGAACAACCCGGTTTTTGGGAGAATACCTTTATCGAAAAGCAAGAGATGTGGGGTTTTGAGCCATCGAATTCTGCTGTATTGACCAAAAATTTCTTTGTCGAAAAATCTGTAAAGAGTATTCTTATTCCCGGAATCGGGTACGGACGGAATGCGCAAATCTTCAGGGACAATGGAATAGCGGTAACAGGTATCGAGATATCAAAGACTGCGATTGAGATGGCACGAAAACATTACGGTGCGGGTATGACTATCTATCATGGGTCTGTAACGGATATGCCATTCGATAACCTTCAGTATGCTGGAATATTTTGCTATGCGCTGATTCATTTATTAGATAGCACCGAACGACAGAAATTAATCCGCGACTGCTACAATCAACTGTTACCAGGTGGCTACATGGTTTTTACTACGATATCAAAAGAAGCCGGCACCTACGGTAAAGGCAAATTTATCAGCAAGGATCGCTATGAAGTATTCGACGGAGTCAGAATGTTTTTTTATGACAGAGAATCAATTGTTGCAGAGTTCGGCCAGACAGGATTATTCGAAATCACAGAAATCAATGAAAGTTATCCGTTCTTTTTGATTAAATGCAGAAAAGGCAATAATCATACTAATACTTAGTAACCACCGAATAAGTCAGGCTATAGAATATATCCTCATCTTCATTAACTTTAGCCGGTAGCGCATCGGGCTCACGTAACAAGGGATTCGCCACCTACAAGCCTTGGCGCTGTACGCTATTTAAAAAATTCTTAATGATAAAAATCTATCTGCCAATAATAATATCATTGCTGATAAACCGTGAAGTACTATCACAATCCGCTTACACACAAAATCCTGACAGTTCGGTATTTCAGACAGGGGACATAAATAACTTTTGGAAGGCTTTTGATATGTTTATAAAAGATACGGCCGCCAACTCATTTGGCAGTAACTATATTGATGTTGGAAGTGAAGGGGTAAGAGGGTTTATTCCAAACAGGATTAAAAGTGCCGATAACCTGTTTGCTGTTGTCAAGGCAAGAAAAGCAGACTACGAAAAAGTAAGGGCCGCTACTTTGCAGATCAATACTAAAGAAAAGCAATGCAGAAGTATTTTCTACGCTTTAAAATACTGGTACCCGGAAGCGCATTATCCGCCGGTCTATTTTATAATTGGCGCTTACAATTCCGGTGGAACTTTTAGTGAAAAAGGTGTATTTATCGGGGCTGAAAAACAAAATGACATAAATAATATCCCATATATCGTGGCTCATGAGATAATACATTATCAGCAAAAGACATGGTCAGAGAATCCGACGTTGCTACAGCAGAGTATAACAGAGGGCAGTGCCGATTTTTTGGGCGAATTAATATCTGGCACTAATATTAACCAGGCAGTCAATAAATACGGTGACAAGCATGAAGAAAAGCTGTCTGAAGAATTTGTAACCAAGATGGATGGTACAGACTATACTGACTGGTTGTATGGCGTTTCTAAACAAGATGACAGGCCAAATGATTTAGGCTACTGGATGGGATACAGGATCACGAAGCAATATTTTGAAAGGGCAACGGATAAGAAGGAGGCCGTAAAAGACATACTTACTATTTCAGATTACAAGAGCTTTTTAGTAAAAAGCGGGTATTTATTAAAATTCCTGGATTAAACACCGTACAACATGGGGCTTCTTATAATAGTTTATGACAGAAGGATCGTATGGTCAGTAATTATTTGGCCGGATAGCTATAGTTAAGGTTTTTTACCAAGCGGGAAAAAAGAATTCAAGACGGGGAATTGATACCGCCTTCCAAATTAAATACTTGAAGCGATCAAAATAAAAAGCACAAACGTACAACATGTCAGTGCGGCTTTTCTTTGCAGCGTCAATTGAAGTTTACAGCTTCGACATTTATTTTTATCTTTAGCTATTGCGCTAAATGTAAGGTAGAATGTCGGCACAGACAAAAAAGTTAAAGCCAGTTTCCCTTAACAAAGCACTACTTTAATTGGAGGTTAAACTATACATACCGCACCCGGCTTTACAAGAATATGTGCTGAACATATCAACGGTGAATTTCATCTTACCCGAAGGAATTACGGATATCGTGACTCCCTATCCGCCTACCCCCTTTCAATCCCTGATGTTTTACTGCAACCACCCGGTATTGATGGGCCGGACAGACAAAGGTGATTTTGACAAGCAACCACTTAGTGTTCTTGTTGGGCCGCAGTTTTCACGTGTCAATATCAAAGTGGAAAGCCGGCTAAATGCCATACGCGTTGATTTTTTACCTGGCGGCATGTATCGTATGCTGGGCATTCCGATGCACCAATTATTTGATGCCGGGTTTGATTCAATTGATTTCTTTGGTGCTGAAATGAGGAGTATCAACGAACAGCTACAACACATAACTGGTTTGGAAGATGGCAAAAACATTGTAGAAAGATTCCTTTTACACCGGATGGCGGATCTTAAGCAAATACTTCCTTTTGATTCGGCAATGCAGATATTATTGCACAATAACGGCGCTATCGCTATAGACAAAATAGCTTCGCTTTCCTGCCTTAGTGTAAAACAATTTGAAAGAAAGTGCAAAGAAAGAATTGGCATGAACCCTAAATTGTATGCCCGTATTTTAAAATTTTCAAAAGCATACAGGTTGCATGAAGTTTTTCCGCAACTCAGCTGGACAAAAATAGCCCAGGAAGCAGGTTACTACGATCAAATGCACATGATCCGGGATTTCAAAGTCTTTGCAGGGGTAAACCCCTCTGTTATTGAACAGCAACTGCTGGCCACGCCTTTACGGATGCAAAAGGACCTGCGCTGCTAAAGTTGTCGATTTTGTACTATGCAGACCCCATAGGCGCAACTTACTTTTGTTGAAAAAAATCATGACAGAACAATCGCATCCTCAATCTTACCTGGCATATCGAACAATGGTTCACGTCGCTTTTGCCGTCCTGGTGCTTTGCAATTTCTCATTTGCACAGGATACCATAACGTCGGCAACCAGGCCCCCTTCGCTCATAGAAATGAAAGGTTATACGCAAACGTTTTATTATAGCCCCGGTCACGAAGCAAGGGCAAAAAGCATTGCTGTATTCATGGAGAATGCCGGCAACTATTTTCAAAAAGAGATAGAGTTTACACCCAAAACGCAACTTTACATTCTTGCGCCGCAAGATTGGAAAGATGTTGCTGCCAAACCTTTGCACGATGTTTATGGATTCCCGCATAATATTGACCAGGTGCGTCTTGCCATAGCTGCAGAAGACAATGATTTTTGGCGCAGCTTTTTGCCGCCGGTTGAAAAACTTCCGCCGCCAATAGCAGCACAGGTTGCGAAAGCCTATGGTAAACCAGGCGGCTCGTACAGCATGATGCCATTCTTTGATTTACTTGCGCTTCATGAAATGGGACATTCCTATACATCGCAGGCGGGACTCAAAATGCACCGCCACTGGATGGGCGAATTATTTGTAAATATCATGTTGCATACCTACGTTGCGGAAATACAGCCGGAACTCCTGCCTGCTTTGGAAACATTTCCAAACATGGTGGTAGGCGGGGGTGCTGCGGAATATAAATTCACCAGCCTCGAAGATTTTGAAAGATTGTATGCAACGCTCGGTATGGGTCCCAAAAATTACGGCTGGTATCAATCTAAACTCCATTCAGCCGCAAAAGATATTTACAATGCCGGAGGTAAGGAGGTAATGAAAAAGATATGGAAAGCACTAAAAGAGCACCAGGCGGAAATGACAGACCAGCAATTTGCGAACATGCTCAACGGCGAAGTACATCCTTCTGTCGCAAATGTGTATTTAAAATGGGAATGAACGTGGTTGATGTGATGCCTGTTTTAGTACGTGGCTAAAAAGAATAAATTGAAAAAATTGTTTGCAATCTGAAGTAGTGTATTTTAGAGGAAATACACAGTTAAAAACAAGCCACTAGCGTACATTATGACCGAAGAGTGGACAATAGAAGAGCACCCAAATTGGTATAGGGATGTGTCGCCTATGCGTTTTTTAATTCTCGGTAGTTTTCCGCCGCACCACAGCAAGAGGATTTATCCATTTTTCTATCCCAATGCAAGAAACAGGTTTTGGAAAATCTTAGCTGAGTTGGCCGGTGAACCTTTGCAATGGACTCAAGTGGATTCAGTGAAAGCGGTGGAAGAGCGATATTGTATTATGGAAAAACTACAAGCCGGTGTCCAGAACCTAGGATTAGAAGTCAAACGGAAGGGCAGAAGTGCTTTAGACACGAACATCGAGATCACAAAGTTTCACGATGTTATTTCCATTATTGAGGCTCACCCGGAGCTGGTGAGAATATTGCTGCCTGGCTTTTCGGCAAAACATAGTACTGCCAGATCCTTTTTAAGGTTTATACGGCAAGCAGGGGTAGTGATATCAGAGGATCCTGAAATAAAGCCAGGGTCATCATTCACTATCACGGTTAAAGGGCGCCCCAGGGAATGTGTTATTTTGAATTCGACATCGACTGCTTCGAGGGTTACGTATGACTTTCTTTTGGAACAATTTGCGCGACATCTCATGTAATTCTACAAGGCCTGCTTGTAATTATCCTTCATCGCCTAATTCGTTCATGCAATTCTGGTAATCTCTAAAGATGCATGTCTCCGCGCTTTGGAACTTACTTTAGCGAAAACTGACGCAAGGAAGTATCATCGGGCGATAGAAATATTTTTAGGCGAATGCCTGGATAAATATCAACCAAATCCGCCCTCATATTAGCTTCAATATGAATAATTTTTTTAAGGTTACTTCCATCTATGTTACAACTGTAAATATATTTTTTGGAATTTATATTTCCTACAATAAAAAATGATTGTGTTACCATCTGGCGATAAATGTGGATGACCATTGATGCTTAATCCGACCGACAAATTAATTGGAGCTTTGTCTTGTTACTTTTGTCATAATTAGCTGTCCAGTATTCCAGCGCCCAACATGGAGATCAACCTTGACCAGTCCACCTCCGTTGATGTAGAGTTAGTGCCCGTATTATAATGCAGCAATTAAAAAAACAGCCGGTCAGCATGTGTTTTGTCGCCCGTTATAAATATCATGGAATCTGCAAATACTCCGCAAGGTGGTCCTTTTTAAGTTTCGCATCTTCACGGACAGAAGTTAACCATATAAAATGTATCAGATCTCCCTGCGAAATAAGAATGTATACTACCCGCTGTTCCAATGCTTGCGACTTGATTGCGGATATTTAGTATTTTTAGCAGTATAGCATATGATACATCAATCACTTGTTATAGCGGTTAAAAGAATTTAACTATGCCCACAGTCTTACATTATTTCTCATTAATGGCTATTGGAACGCTTGTTTGCCTCTCGGGTTGCAATACCGAAGCGATAAGTTCCAGGAATGAAATTGAGACGTTGCTAAAGTTGGAAAAAGCGGCCATTGAAAGAGAGTTTCAAAATGACACATCATTTCTTTCATCTGTCATGGACACTACCTTTATTGAACTATCTAAAGATACAATCAAGACCAGGCATGAAGTTCTAAGAACAATTTTTCACGACAACCTTGACAAAATCAAAAATAAAATTTCACTGGATTCTTTTCGGCTGGAAGAACCAATTGTACATTTATACGATAAGGCAGCGGTCGTAACCTTTATCTTGCATACCTTTCGAAAAAAGGACGATTCGCTTTATCAACGCAGGACAAGATTTTATGATGTATGGGTGAAGCGTGGGTCCCAATGGAAAGCTGTGACGTGGCAGGCTTCTCCCATTGAATAAAAAGCTTTTTTTCATTCGTATAACAGGTGAATCCTATGAACACCAGGCGATGTACAACCTGAGGTGCTATGTGTACAGGCATTCGATAAGGATCATACGGTCAGTACTCATGTCTCCCCGATAACTCTCGGGATGGACGCAATAGATAAATGATCCGTTGTTTTTAACTACCTCCCTCCTTCCCCATCGACCGATAAAACCAGGCAATTAAACAAACAATGAATATTTAATTATAAATTTAGCAACAGGCTACGACTCACGATTTTTTAAATACTGCCACGTCCTTGCCAGCATCGTATACTTTGATAAAAGCGTAAACACAATCAGCTATGAAAAAGCAGGCGTTGATCATAGGATTGTTGAGTATCTTCTCAGCACTCGTTGGTTGTAACAGCGAAACAACCGGCAATACATCGCAAACACCAACCAAATCACAGCAAATGACCATCAAAGCAAAAACACTGGAACAAGTGCTCAATGCATTCAATCGCCACGATCTCGACGCAATAATGGAATTCTTCTCAGAAGATTGCTCCTTTGATCTTCCGAGGGGACCCGAACCATGGGGGCAACGCTTTACCGGCAAAGCACAGGTACGTGAAGGCCTTGCCACCCGCTTCAAAGGTATTCCCGATGTTCACTATGGCGAGGATCATCATTGGATCTCAGCCGATGGTAATAACGGCGTGTCGGAATGGACACTTACTGGAACAACAACACTGGGAGTTAAATTAAAAGTGCGGGGTTGTGATCTTTGGGAGTTTCGCGACGGCAAGATCATCCGGAAAAATTCCTTTTGGAAAATAGTGGAGTGATGCGTATTGGTTGACATTTTCAATTCCATGCTATCACTGAAAATTGTGTTCGGTAGTTTAGTATATTCTTTCAAACAGTAATTTTAACGTCATTGGCGAGGCAGGACGGATCTTAGGCAAACACCTGTAGTCGGCGAAATACATTCTTGCTAGGTACTGTGTTCTACAGGTCAATGGCTTCGACAATATCAAGAATTCGAGCCTGGGGATTAATCATTACAGATCCTTCAACCTTTTGCCATAATTGCTGTAATGACATAAGCGTTTCCTCGGCGTCAGCTATAGTATCAAATCCCAGGTGTATGATAACATAATTTGGATCGTCTGTTGGACGAAAAATTAAATAATGCTTAACCCCGGATTTTTTTCGATTAATTGGGTCAGAATCAAACGCTTTTTTCCAACCTTCGAAATTTGGTATCTTATGTTCTATTTGAAGAATAACCATAGTAAAAATATTAAGATAATGAAGGTAGCAAAAAGTATATTGGGCTTTTATGTCTAAAAACATCATAAATGCCCTGCCTGAGTTAGTTGCTGAAGGTATATTGGCTGATGAAACTTCAGAGAAGATAAAGGCATATTATAGGCATAAGGCGCTGAAACAGCCGCAACGAATAAATGTAGTCTTTGGCGTCATCGGTTCGATACTGGTCGGGCTGGGCATCATTTTAATTGTCGCACATAACTGGGATGAACTCAGCAGGCCCTTAAAAATTATTTTTTCTTTTGGCCCCCTCGTAATTGGCCAGATGCTTTGTGGGTTTGTTTTGTTTAATAAACAAGGTAATACTACATGGAAAGAGAGCAGCGCAGTCTTTTTATTTTTTGCGGTGGGTGCTTCCATTGCGTTAGTGGCCCAGGTATATAATATCCCCGGCAACCTGGCAGGTTTCTTATTTACATGGATGTTGCTTTGTGTTCCTTTAATGTATATTATGCCTTCCTCAATAACGTCGTTATTATACCTGGTAGGCATAACGGCGTACGGCGTAGAAGATGGATATGGTTACAGATCAGCAGATTCTTACCATTACTGGTGGCTGCTTCTATTGGCGATACCCCATTATTTAATGTTGATTAAAAATCGACCCGACAGCAATTTCACTTTTTTTCATCATTGGTTTTTGCCTGTCTCACTAACCGTTTGCCTGGGAACCTTGTCTGGCACCCGGGAAGAGTATATGACCCTTGCCTATATGAGTATGTTCGGCGCTTTTTATTTATTAGGGGTATCCAACTGGTTTTCCTTTAAACGGATCATTAGTAACGGATACCTTGTTATTGGCTCGTTGGGTACGATGAGTATCTTATTAGCATTGAGTTTTAAAGGATGGTTTTGGGATGCATTGGCATATGAAGGGGGGACACTTTCTATGAGCGAACTATTGGCAATTATAGTTCCGGCGATATTGGCTGTTGTTCTTCTTTTCCAGGCGATCAGAAAACGGGGTGAACAACCGATCAATCCCATGGGTTTTATTTTTGTATTATTTATCGGTATATTTTTTATTGGTTTGTCAGCACCTGCCATGGGTGCGATTTTAATGAATCTTCTTGTATTAGCTGCAGCTATTTTTACCATGCAGCGCGGACAATCGCTCAATCATCTTGGTATATTGAATTATGGCCTGCTCATCGTAGCGTTATTGGTCATTTGCCGTTTTTTTGATTCCGAAATATCATTTGTAATAAGAGGTTTATTATTTGTTGCTGTCGGCGCTGGTTTCTTTTTTGCAAATAGCAGGTTACTGAAAAAAAGGAAACAACATGAACAATAAAAAGATTACCTGGATTGGTTTTGGTCTGTTGGTTGTCCTGCAACTGTGGACACCTGCAGCCATGATATGGAACAAGGAAAATGTTTTAAAAACCGGCAGAGCTTTTAAATTCCTTTCTGCACCGGTCGACCCCAACGATCCATTCAGAGGCAAATACATTATACTCAGCTTTAATGTAAATTCTTATACCAATAAAGAAAACATTCCGTGGGAAACCGGTGAGACCGTTTATGTGCAGCTAGCTACCGATACCGCAGGATATACCGTCATACACTCTCTTCATAAAAATAAACCGGCACAGCCGATTGATTTTGTAAAAACTAAAATTAATTATCTGGGCTACGATAGCGTGAAAACAGTGTTCATTGAATGGCCCTTTGATCGTTTTTACATGGAAGAAAGCAAGGCATACCACGCTGAGCAGGCATATATAAAGTCTTCGGCAGACAGCACCCATAAAACATACGCATTAGTAAAAGTAAAAAACGGGGATGCTGTTCTGGAAAATGTTTTTATCAATAATATTCCCATTGCTGCATATATAAAAAAGTAAAGGTTGATAGTTATAGCGATGCCAGCAACGGGATGTTATTTTCTTGAACACAGCCGGGGCGGATAAGATAGTGTGTTTCGGTCTGCCGGTGAAGCCAATAATATTGAGTAGCTGCCGGTAGGACTCGCAATGACGAAGACTCCGCAGTGTAAGAGGCGCTACTGTTTTGTAGTGTTAGGTTCGAGTGGGTGGGCTTTGGTGTTGAGTAAAGATTTATTGTTGATGTGCTGCACTATTGCTGATAGATATTCGTCAGGCTGGGTGCGAGGGCTGTGTGTTGGCATTTTTAGGACAAGACATTGGTTTGTTATGTGGCGTTCCATAGGAACGCATTGTGCTTGTATTGGGAATTGAACATTTGCACAAAATGTTCCGATGGAACGTTGGGACGTCTATACTATCATGTGCTACCTATAAGATGTTCCTACGGAACATGAAAAAATTCGGATTATTGCTAATGCTGCGACAAGCCTGATTTGATGCCATGAAAACGGGACGTACAAGTGAGTGACACAACAGGCGATGCCATGAAATACTTAAGTTGGTAACCCAAAATCATCTTATTTACATCGCTATCAAATATTTCCCTTCGCCATCTCCCCCACCGCATAATCACAAGCCCGTGCCGTCAGCGCCATATAGGTCAATGAAGGATTGAGGCAGGAACCCGAGCCCATGCAAGAGCCGTCGGTAATAAATACATTGGGTACTTCGTGCACCTGGTTGTATTTGTTGAGTACGGAAGTTTTGGGATCATGGCCCATGCGGGCAATCCCCATTTCATGATTTGCATTGCCGGGAAAAGAAATACTACCCCGTGCAACAACATTATGGAACCCGGCTGCTTGCAGGATCTCTTTGCCGGTAGCAGCCATATCTGCATGCATGGCTTTTTCATTTTCTTTGAACGCACAATTGATTGCAATAACGGGCCGTCCCCATTGATCTTTTTTATTTGTGTTCAATACAATACGGTTGTCCGCATACGGGAGGCACTCTCCAAATCCATAAAGACCTATTTGCCATGGGCCGGGCTCCGTCATCGCCTCTTTGAGTGCAGCGCCAATAGCTATATGGCTTTGCTGCTGCGGCCTTGATGCACTGCCACCAAAGTGATAGCCGCGGAGAAAGCCGGGTGACTTTTCTTTTACATTCCGGAAGCGGGGAATGTACACATTGGTTGGCCTGCGGCCATAATAATAACTGTCTTCAAATCCATCTACCGATGCGATAATCGAAAGACCCTTGTGGTGATCCATGAGGTTGCGGCCCACCTGGTCGCTGCTATTGCCCAACCCATCGGGGAAACGGGATGAAACGGAATTCAACAATATAAAAGCTGTGGCAACCGTAGATGCATTGAGAAAAATAAGTTTTGCATAAAACTCTTCGGTTTGTTTTGTTTCGGTATCAATGATCTCTACGCCGGTTGCTTTTTGTTTTTGCTGATCATAAATCACTTTGTTGACAAGTGAATGCGGCCTCACCGTCAAATTGCCGGTAGCATACGCGGCAGGTATGGTGCTGGCATTGGTGCTGAAGTAAGCGCCATAAGGACAGCCGCGGTGACAAAGGTTACGTGCCTGGCATTGGCCCCTTCCCTTGACAGGTTGTGTAAGATTGGCGGTACGGCCAATGATAACTTTTCTATCGGAGTAGCTTTTTTCTGTTTGCTGTTTGAAATGTTTTTCGACACAGTTCATTTCAAATGGCGGCTGAAAATTGCCATCGGGAATTACATCGATGCCATCTCTATTGCCACTGACACCAATGAATGATTCTACATAGTCGTACCAGGGAGCAAGATCTTTATAACGGATAGGCCAGTCGACACCATGACCGTCTTTGGCATTGGCTTCGAAATCAAGATCGCTCCAGCGGTAGCAGGCACGTGCCCATAACAATGAACGGCCACCAACAACATCACCACGGATCCAATCGAAGCGTTTGGTTTCTTCGTAAGGATTTTCCTGGTCGTTGATATAAAAATGTTTGTTGTCTTCGGCAAAGGAATAATGCCGGCTCTGCACAAAGTTTTGTTTTTTGTCGGCCTCGGTTAATGTATTGCGGTGAGGGAATTCCCAGGTTTCTTTGGTGGCGGTGGGATATTCGCCGTGTACTACATTTCTTCCACGATCAAGCAACAACACTTTTAATCCTTTTTCGCAAAATTCTTTGGCGGCCCAGCCGCCGCTGATACCGGAGCCAACGACGATGACGTCGTAAGTGTTTTTAGTTTTTGCTTTGTTGTTAATTAATGGTGGATCGCCGGGCATAGGGATTGTTTTATTAAAGATAACCAGGGAATAGAACACGGATGACACGGATTGGATAGGATAAACACGGATTTTTTGTTTCAGGTGTAAAAAGCAGTGTTATTTAATAAGTTGATCAGTGAAAAGCCGTTCAATCCGTGTCATCCGTGTTCCTCTCTTTTATTTAAAATGTTTTTTCATTACTTTGGAATAATCAGCAAATGCTAATTCAGGTTCTGCAATTTCAGGATGCCACATTTTTTCCCATTCAAAACTGTAATAGCCTTTGTATCCTCCTTTTGATAATGCATCGATGGCTTCGAAGATGGGAACATCGCCCTGGCCCAGGAATTTATATTCCAGCTTGCCATCCAGCAGTTTTGCATCTTTGATATGTGTGTGGCGAATATATTTTTTTAGTTTTTGATACGCTTCCATCGGTGGTTCTTTTGTTACCGTCCACATATTGGCGATATCCCATACAAGGCCAACGTTCGGATGTATTGCTGATCGCATAATTTTTTCAAGGTCTTCGATCTTTACTACATCGCCATGGGTTTCCATTAATACCGTTACATTTTTTCCTTTTGCATAGTCGCCCAATTCCAATAAACCGGTTATGATCAAATCCATTGTTGCACCTTTTTCCTGGTCTTTTGGAAATTTGTTGGGGAATACCCTGATATACGGACAATGGATCTGTTGCGCCAGGTCAATAAAACTTCTTGCTTCCGCAAGGTTCTTTTCCCTCTCCGCACCTTCAGCAAAATGTAAATTAGCGGAAGATCCAAGGCCAACGAATTGCAATCCTTTTTCTTTCATCAACGCCACTGTGGCCTTCCTGCTAACTTCCGTACTAAATTCAGCACATTTGGTAAGATCCATCTGGCGTTGAATACCCCTTACTTCAATTCCTTTGTAACCATGCTGCACTGCAAAGTTGGTGATCTGTTGAAACGTCCAGTCGGGACAACCGAGGGTAGAAAAAGCGAGCAGGCTTTTCTTCTTTTTTATGTCGAAGGAAGAGCCGGTGGCCAGTGCTGCCAACAGCATTGCGGATGTTTGCAGAAACTGTTTACGCGTAGTGGAAGACATATTTTTTTTTGGTTTAAAGGCTTTCTATTTTTTTTGACCAATTGAATTTATTACTTTTTGTAAAGCGGCATTGAACTCCGTTGGTTTTTCGATCATCGGGTAGTGACTGGTGCCATGTACCAGTTCTGCATGATATCCTTTGCTGCAATACTTTGTCAACGAATCGTTGTTGATGGGGTACATGTCACTGTTGACCAGGTACAGCTTATGTGAAAGCCCCTGCATCATTTGCTTTTCTTTTTGCGACATATCGATCATTGACCGCAACACACTGATGGCAATTGCCGAATCGGTTGCTAATGCGTCATTCATTACGCGGTTGACAACAACAGTATCCGTAGTAGGTCGGAATAATGTGGGTTTCATTTGAACATCAAGCGTCGCTGTGAATGAAGAGGCAAGCTGGAGAAAGAAAGAATCGGTCTGATTCTTTTGTTGTGCCGTCATCGGCGACGCGGGGTCATGCAGGTTGTCGATACCTACAATGCCCGCGAGAAGGTTGGGATATTTATTGCCTGCGTCTAAGATAATATCGCCTGACATGGAATGCCCAATCAGGATTACATTCTTCAGCCCCAGTTGTTCAATAACGTATTTGATATCTTCGGCGTATTCATTAAAATCCCAGTTGGTCCTGTTCTTACCCGATTCACCGAAACCGGGAAGATCGATGGCTACTACTTTATAAGAAGGGCAAAAATGTTTGAGCTGTGGCTCCCAGTATTCTTTTTTGATACACCAACCATGAATGAATAATAAAGTAGTGTCTTTATCGCCGCATGAGTTGTAAGCGATCTTTACATCATTGCGGGTTAGATGTTTTGGTAGGTTATTGCCCGGCTGATTGCAGGCTGTAATTAAAACTAATAAGCAAATAGAGAGTGCCGGAAGTCGCATTGAACGTTTTTTGTGAAGATAAAACATTCATGATTTAGTGAAGTCAGCTACGATAATCCGGAACATAGTTAGGCAACATATAACAATAATACCAGCTTTAAGTCATGATACCTGTAATGGCAGTCCTGCTTCCTTGCTTCTTGAGCGGTTAGTGCAGAGTATTGACGTTTCCGGGGAATAACGACCCCGTATTAACGGTAAACCCGAATAAAAAAGGGCCGGCATTCGCCGGCCCAGACTCTTTTTATTAAACGCTTCGATTACTTATGCTTGAAAAGATAGAAAACACCAACCTGGAATCCGCGGTTGGTCGATTTTACAGCATCGCTTTCGCTAATGTCACTCAAACCGTAATTATACCTTGCATCTACACCAAACCCTGAGGCTGTATGCACATAACCAACACCGGCCGCTAATCCCAATTCTACTGTCTTAAACTGATCTTTCACATCTGTTTTGGTATCACCAATCTTTGTTTTTGCATTAAGCATAAAACCCAATTGAGGACCGGCCTGTAACCTGAACCCGTTGTCAAACATATATTGCAGCAGTACAGGTATATTAACGTAGCCAAGATTCAATTTCGATTCTACCCCTCCCACTGTGTACTTTGCGCCCTGTAAAGAATACACCAGTTCGGGTTGCACGGCAAATTGCCGGGTAAGGTGGATATGTGCGAGTAGTCCAACGTGGTAGCCGATCTTAGTGTCGTACTCCGAGTTGTTGTCGTTATCGATATTATAAAGATTTAATCCGCCTTTAATGCCGATGTTCATATTTTGTGCGGATGCCGCGGTGGCTGTAAGTACAGCTACTATTAGTGCAATAGAATAAAGTTTCATGTGATTTGTTTTGCTTTTTTATTTAATTTTTTTTACTTCAGTACTTGCGGCCATAGCCGGGTACGGTATCAAGCTAGTGGAGCGATAGTATTTAACATAAACAATTTTGGGGATCTGGAAAGAAACGTAGTCAACGTCTTTCTTTGCCTTTTACTGTCGATGGATTTAACACGGCGCCCGTTTTCTTGCAGGAATAAAAGCTTGAAATGCGGCTAATGCACCGCTAAAGGAGCAGCGTACGCTATTTGTTTTTAATAGTTACGTCTACTTTTTTGGCTTCTACTTTTACACCGTTTTTGTCTAAAACAATAGTAGTGGGCTTTTTAACCGTCTCTTTGATGACAACCGGGGCTTTGGCAGGGGCTACAATAACTTCTTTTTTTGTTTCTTTAGTCTCATTTGAACAGGACATAAAGAATAGTGCGGTGATTAGGGATAGGGCACCGATGATTTTTTGCATAAATAGTTTTAAGTTGGAAAAACTGCATTTTTTTAAAGTGCGTTTGTGAACACTATGCAGCACGGTACCAGTATGTCAATAATCGTACCCTGAAGTCAGAAAGGTGGATTGTAAGGCTCTTTCGCCATATTGGCGGAAATGATAGGAATAAACCATTAGAAGCGTAGTCAGGTCAAGATGTCTCCGACCGATATTTCGTATCAATCAACTTAATTATTTCATTGACGATACGTTCCAATTCTTTTTTGTTTTCTTTTACAGCTTTCATACTACCGAAATAAACCAGCCGCCTGTCCTTATAGTCACCTTCGAGGATCGGTGATTTTATTTTTACGATAAATGGGTGATGAAAAACAAGCAGCACCTTTCCTGTTCTTTCGGGACCGAACGTAACGATGTCATCAATGTAGTAATAACTCGGCGCATTCCATTTGATCTTTTCGTTCAGTTTGGGGCTGGCTTTTTTTATAATACCTCTGATCGCTTCTACTTCTTTTTTTAGCGGATGGGTTATTGCATCCACGTATTGCTGCACTTTTTCTGCATCGGTGAGTTTGACAACAGCAGTTTTCTTAGCCATATATTAATGGTGTTATGTTTTACTCCGTCAGCTTCCCTTCTTTTTTCGTCAATTCAAAAAATTTATCCAGGTTAGATCCGAGGGCTTCTGCAAACGCGGCTTTCATATCTTCCGGTTGTGGATGCTTGTTCTTCCATTTTGTGAAATAATGCTGAACGGCAAGATCCACCTTTTCTCTGCCGACGGATGCTTCAAGCAAATACATCCACAACGCAGTTTTAACATACGAGATCAATCCATATTCATCACTGCTGGGAAATTTATCTGCCGGTATATCCATCGCCGATTGCATGGTAAGGCTTTTGTCAATGGCGTTATAGATGGTTGATAAAAAATCGTCCGCAGATAGGTGCTTTATTTCTTTTGGAATCGCATCACCGAAAACAGAATTGCTCCTGTATTTCTCCGCTTCATAGCGAAACTGGAAATAAGTATTCAATCCCTCATCCATCCAGGTATGGTTTCTTTCGTTGCTGCCAAGCATGCCCATAAACCAGTTATGGCCTATCTCATGCGCAATCACCGCGTCGAGGCTTTCTACTTTTGCATCAGGACTGGTGATCAGCGTTACCATTGGGTACTCCATACCTCCGCTTGAATTATTCTTCGGGCCTTCAACAACCTGCACCACCGGGTAATCATACTCTCCTATCCATTCACTGTATTTCTTTACACCATCTTTGATATAATCTATACTGTTATTCCAAATCGTTTTTTTCTTATTGTGATAAAAAGAGAAAGCATCAATGATCTTACCACCGGGCAATTGCGTTGTATCATACTGGATCACAAAATTTTTATCCGCAAACCAGGCGAAGTCTGGTACCTGCTCCGCTTGATAGCGCAGTGTTTTCTTTTCATTCTTATTGGCTGGCATATATAAAACAGGCTTGCCTTTACGATCCAAAACATTTTTTGCGCCGGTGCTTTTATACATCTCCAGTTCAGCTTTCGTTTGCAATACACCGGTAGCGCTTACGATGTATCCGGATGGAAGTGTAATGCTTACATTATAATCGCCATATTCGCTATAAAACTCCCCCATGTCAAGATAAGGGAATTCGTGCCAGCCGTTCTTGTCAAACACGGCGGGCTTGGGGTACCACTGGCAAGCCATGAACTCTCCATCTGCATAACCGGATCGTGAAAAATAAGGCGGCAACATTACTTTAAAAGGTGTAGAAATGCTGACAGAATCGCCAGGCGACAACGGTTTATTCAACACCAATTTAATAACATCAATGTATTGCGGGTTAGCATGCGGTTCTGTTTTAGCAGGCTCTCCATTTACTTTAAAAGCCAACCCGTCAATGGAGCCAATTCCAAATGTTTCCATTTTTTTCGAACGATCCTTGTCGCTCTTTATTTGCTGCAATAATGCGGTCGATTCGTTCCTGTATGCATTCGGCCAGATATGAAACCAGATATAATCGAGCGTGGAAGGCGAATTGTTTTTGTATACAAGCGTTTCAAAACCGGTGATGGATTTTTCTTTGTCATTTAATTCAGCTGTTATGTCGTAACGCAGTTGTTGCTGCCAGTAGTTCTGCTGGGCAGACACATAAAGGCTGGCAAAAAAGGCAAGGCAAACGGAAAATAATCTCATGGGTTCGATTTATAAATTTTTTAAAAATAGTAAAAGATTTGGTTTGCCCATGTAATTGGGTGGAATTATGAATTGCACAACATTTGAACACCTTTAGAAGTGAACCTGCCTGGCCGGCATAGCCAGATATTGATCAGTGGAAGAAACTATTTTAAGGAACTGGGAATAGAAGATATTAGTCTTTATTCTTTTTCATGCCCAGGTAATGTTCCCGTTGCTTTGGATTCAACTTTTCAATAGAATACCTGAGTAAAGTACGTGGCATGGTTGCAGCATATTTATCCAGGAAGCTTACTAGTATTTTTGGGGCTTTATCGCCGGCAAAACGAAGCATCCAACCGGTTGCTTTATGGATAAGGTCTTCTTTGTCATTCACTAACATTTCGGCTATCTTAAATGTATCAGTAAGGTCACCCTTCCTGATAAAATAGCAGGTACTGAGGATAGCAGTGCGGCGTTCCCAGGTATTTTTCGATTTTGCGAGTTTGTATAAAACAGCATGCGATCTATCAAACAGGTAACTTCCTGTCATATGCAAACAGCCAAGATCTACAAGATCCCAGTTATTGATCCTGTCATGGCGACGCATGTATAATTCGTAAAAATCTTTTAAACGAGCTGGACTTATTGTTTTTGTGCGGGATTCTTTATCCATGATACTGACAGCACCAGCCCTCACTTCGTGAACAGGGCTTTCGAGTAATTTTTCAATCTCATTGACGGGCATTCCATTAAACTCTTTGGCCAATGTAAACAACTGTCCCATTTTTATTCCCATGAACTGGTCACCTTCACCATACTGTCCTTCGCCGGATTTAAAATAACGCTGGATCTTTTTTAACTCCTCGTCAGACTGGTAAGTCTTTAACCGGTCAACAAATTGCTTTGCAGTTAGATTTCTTACAGAGACCGGCTTTGTTTCTTTTGGCTTGACGGCGGTTTTTTTGACAGGCATAAGGCTTAGTTGTTCTTTTTACCTTTTGTTTTAGCTTTGGCCCGCTCCTGGTTTTCCTTTACCCTGAACTTAACGATCTTAGTGATCAATGCCAACGGAAGTTTCTTGCTGAAAGGAAATTGGACAGAGCCTTTTGCGCCTTCATAGTTTGATAATTCATCCCGGAAAGCTTCGATGCCCGAAGGTGTGGGATAAAAACCGATATGCTTTTTAAAGGCAGCAAAATGAACCAGGTTGCCATGAAGCGTAAAGGTGGGAATGCCGTAATTGATCGTTTCTTCTGCACCAGGTGCCGCTGCTTTTATAGTAGCCCTGATTTCTTCTAAAAGCTTTTGAATGTCTTTGGGCGCACTGGCGATATACCCGTCAATACTGGTTGGGTTTGCTTTTGTTATCATAAAATCAGGTTTTGGTTGTTGTAATAAAATTAAGAATAGTTACTATTGTTAAGTCAAGTAGGTATATTCCAAATTTTCGCTTACTAAATCGGAAAGATCTATGTGTTTGGTCTACGTGCCTATGTTTCTATTATGGTTCAAACCTTTTTTACCACATAGTCAGATAGGAAACATAGGTTTTCACATAGAGAAACAGCCATGGCAAAAAATAGCTAGCGAAAATTTGGAATGCACCCGGTTAGTCTCTTATAGTGCAATACATTTCAACACAAAGCTGCAAAGTAAACTAAGAGAATAACTTTGTGGCCTTCGTGCCTTTGTGGGTATGCGTCAACATGAAACTATTACAAAGAAGTGGAAGCCTTTTTCAAAAGTCCTGAAAGCTGCGTATAATCTACTTTCTGGCCTTCAGCAATCGTCGCTGTTTTCCTGTTTGCATCGGACATTGATTTAAAAAAGCCTTTTATCTCCTGCAATTCCCCTGCGTTAAAAATCATGAAAGACACTTTATCCTTTGCGGCATGCACTACAGCAGCATAATGACCATTTTTTAAATAGTGCGGTTTACCATATTGTAGTCTTTCTTCTATTCCGGGAATGCTTTTGGTAATCATTTTTCGAAGCGCCTCGCAAACGGCTGCCTGCCATTTGGGTAGTTTTTGAATATAGGTTGTTACTTCCTGGTTCATCTTTTTTTTATTATATTATTCTTATCATACACCTGACATCGGTTTCATTAAGATACCATTCCACCGCAGCACCTTGCGGGTCTATTCGTTCGTCCAATTTTAATTGAGTAAAAGCCTGGCCAATTGCGGGTACATTTTCCATGAAATTTTTTATATCGATATAAATATAATCGCCCTTGCGAATGGTGAATGTCTCAAGATCATGTTTGCTGAGTTCGCCGGGGGTCAATTCCGCAGCAGCAGCTTTATAGATAATGTCCCCGTTCTTATTCATCCATGATATGCCATAGTATTGTCGTTTCGGAGAAAAGTCTACCAGCCTGTGAAGCGACTGGTGGGCTTCCAAAACGTCACCAGGAAATGATTTTGCCGTTTTGCAAAACACATCAATATCCTTTTCAAGATGATAGGTTTCCATAATGCTAACGTTTAATTTATTTTCAATGCTTATTTTCCGTCATAGGCCTTTTCCAAATCAGCAACTATTATTTTTTTCATTTTCATCATTGCCTCCATTACTCTTTTTGCCTTCTTTGGATCTTTATCACTCATCAGTTTGGGTAAAGCTTTTGGGATAATCTGCCATGATACACCAAACTTATCTTTCAACCAGCCGCACATGCTTTCCTGTCCTCCGCCACTGATAAATTTCTCCCAAAAATGATCTACTTCTTCCTGATCTTCACAATCCACATAAAATGAAACAGCTTCCGTGAATTTGAATTGCGGGCCTGCATCGAAAGCATAAAACTGTATTCCGTCCAATTCAACAATAGCAGTCATTACCTGGTCTTTTGGAAAAGGGCTCCCCTCGCCCCAGTGCCTGAGATTAGTAACTTTTGAGTTTTTAAAAATGGAGACATAAAAGTTTACAGCTTCTTCAGCTTTACCGTCAAACCAAAGGAATGGAGTGATCTTTTGCATAATGTTTGTTTTAATTGTTTAATACATCCGATAGCTATCGGCCTGGAAAACAAATCTACTTTGAACCAGTCGATTCAACAGGGTGCAAAACCGACATTTTAAAGGGTTGTTTGCGCCAACAGGATTCAACCATTAAACCATCTTATGAAGGGCATGAAGAGTTGATTACCGCTTTCCGAATAATTTATCGATGTCTTTTTCAGAGAAATAAGTGTGGCCTTCATTTGTACTGAACATGATGCCCGGAGAAGTGATCAGGCGATAGTGCTGGATGTTTACAAAATCGCTGCCGAGTTTAAAGGTCTTCATGTACTTTTTATTCTTCCGGTTCTCTGCAATGAAAAACGATTTCAATACATCATAAAACTTATTGAATGTATCATCCGTGCCTTTAAAATGTACGGCGAAATAATTTTTCTCCGGCTGCTTACGAACATCTTTCATGAACAGCATATAAGTAGTATCCCTTCCATGATTCTTATATTCCATTTTTGCCTTGGTCAGTCCAAGGGTCTTTAATTCCGCAATCGTTGTCCATGCGCCCGGTTCACTTATTTCTATTTGCGCCATGGCAGCGAAGGAGAACAGAAACACGGTCGTGACTAAGATGATACTTTTCATTGTGGCGGGTTTGAACACTGCGTTTGATACAACTAAATATACAATAACTTAACCTGCTTTACCTGGTCGGCGCTGCTGTTTTTTTTATCCCCCGCATCCTTCCTACTTTCGCCGGATGCACCCTCACATTCAAACCTTATTGAAATGTATTGACCTTGAAGAAAAAGAACAGTCCCACCGCTATAGCCTGGATCAGCAGCATTCCCTGAAACAACTAAAAACCGAGGGGCTGGCCTTACACCCTATTATTGTTACAAGAAAGAACTTTGGCTATGCCGATTACCCCGAGATCAGTTTTAAGCTCAACTTTCCACCGGAAGCGAATATGTTCAAAGATGGAGCTGCTATTGAATGTTTCATTACCGGTGAGGAACCAATAAAAGGTGTGCTGATCAGTCTTGACGGCAAAGCCGGCGAGTTTCGGTTGTTTGCTCCAGACTTTCCCGATTGGATAGAAGATGATGGTGTAGGGATCAAACTGGCGCCGGATACAAGAACAACCAGCATTATGAAAAAAGTGCTGAATGAACTGGAAAGCAATAAACCGCTCTACCAGCTATTTGAAAAATTACACAACGATACCGCCGGCCAGGCAACGGTAACAATTGAAAGAAAAATTTCTCTTGATTATCGTAATCCACGGTTGAATGAAAGCCAGAAGGAGGCCGTTGCAGCTATCTCGCAAAACGAACAGATCACAATCGTACATGGTCCGCCGGGTACCGGTAAAACAACAACACTGATCGAAGCGATACACCAGTTAACCAAAGCGGGTGAAAAAATATTGGTATCAGCACCAAGTAATACGGCCGTAGATAATATTGCGAAAGGGCTGGTACAATTAGGCGTTAACGTTTTAAGAGTGGGTAATACCAGCAAAGTGGATGAAACTATTTTTGCGCACACCCCGGAAGGAAGACTGTCCAACAGTAAGCAGCAAAAGGAGATCAAACAATTAAAAATAAGAGCCGAAGAATTCCGGAAAATGGCGCTGAAATACAAGCGGAGTTTCGGCAAAGCAGAAAGAGAGCAACGAAATCTTTTGTTCAAAGAAGTGAAAAATATACGAACGGAGATAAAGAAGTTACGGGTTTATAACGAAGAAAAATTATATGCCGAAGCAGAAGTCATAGCCGGTACACCAATCGGTTTGTATGATGCAGATATCGACCGGCTCCATTTCGCGACATTGGTGATCGATGAAGCAGGGCAATGTATAGAACCACTGGCATGGTGCATATTTCCATTGGCAGAAAAAATTGTATTGGCCGGTGATCACTGGCAGCTCCCTCCTACCGTGTTGAGTAATGAAGCTGCCCGTTTAGGTTTTAATCGTTCGATCCTGGAAGTCGCCATTGCGCATGATAAAAATATTTTCCTGCTCAACACACAATACCGGATGCGGCAGGTGATCGCCGGTTTCAGCAGCGATTATTTTTACAATAGCCTGCTCTTAACGGCGGCACATCTTAACAACACCGGCGTTCACCTAACGTTTATCGACACAGCGGGTTCCGGTTATCAAGAGAAGCGTGGCGCTGATGGAACAAGCTTACAAAATGAAGGTGAATTGCAAATTGTTCAAAAATTAACCGAAGCAGAATCGCTTGATCCTGTAACAACAGCGTTGATCTCTCCTTATTCGGGACAGGTAGCCGCCGCCAAAGAAATGTTTCCAAAACAATTACGCATCAGTACTATTGATAGTTTCCAGGGACAGGAGAAAGAGACGATTATCGTATCACTGGTAAGAAGTAATGATGATGGTGATATTGGTTTTTTGAAAGATTACAGGCGAATGAATGTAGCTATTACAAGAGCGAAAGAACAACTCTTTATTATTGGAGACAGCGCTACCATCGGTGCTGATGCATTTTATAATGCGTTGCTGACATATATCGAAAAGAACGGAACATACAGAACCGTATGGGAATTTGAAATGTAAATACCAACGAATTTCTTTCATTGCTGGCTGCACGATAATTATTGTCATTAAAAAAAAGGCCGTTCACTGCAGAACGGCCTCTATAGAAAAACCACATGAGAAACTAAAATTGATCAATATCCTGCCACGGTGTTGAGGTGGCATTAACAAACGGCCATAATAAACCATCAAGCGCCCCATCAAAGGCAGAAGCCGTACTTCTTGAATTGCATAAGATCACCCATGAAAATCCGCTGCTGGCCCGTATGATCTCAGTCGCTGTGCCCGGCAACCCGCCGGTATGCCACCAATGATTTGCATTGTTAACTCCCCAGCCACTCGCATAATTGGACGAGGGTACTGATCTCGTTGTCATCGTAGTAATAGTAGCCGGTTGCAGAATGTCCGCTTTTCCATTTACACCATTCACCCTTACTACAAATTTTGCAAGATCAGTAGCAGAAGCGATCCATCCGCCATGGGAATCCATCCTGGGAATATTATAATCGTAAGGGCTATAACCACCTTGCCCGGTATAAATAACTTCATTCGCTTTACGATCGGCCAGTTTACTACCCCCCATTTGCATCGTTGCAATACCGCTTGGCTTTAAAACTTCATCTTTTATAAACTGCTCATAAGTTTTGCCGGAAAGCTTTTCAATGATCCTGCCCAATAAACAATAGCCAAAATTGGAATATTTATATGCGCCTCTTGCAGAGACGCCGCTGTAATTATCAAGCGTCCATGAAATAAGCTGTGCGTGGTTAAATGTTTGCTGCTTGAACATCGGATCATTGCCATCATTGGGCCACAGGTTACTGGTATGATGCAGTAAATGTCTTACGGTGAGATCACTTACCGCAGCAATCTTCGAAGATGGATAATCGTTGCCGAGAATGCCGCCGGTACCGAACACTTTTGAATCCATGGCCAGTTTATTGGCTTCAAGCAATTTCATGATACCAACAGCGGTAACAGGTTTTGATACGCTGGCAATACGGAATAAATGATTATTGGTTATGGCTGTATTGTCCGAAGCACTCATTTGTCCGTATGATTTTACATAGACCAGCTTATCGGCACGGGTAACGGCGATAGAAACGCCCGGGATGCCATAGATCTTCATGAAACCTTTCACGGCATCGTCGATGGCTGTAATATCCTTTTGTGAAGATGGTGGTGGATTGGGAGGTGGATTCGTGTCAGTATCCTTATCTTTTTTGCACCCGCTAATAAATATGGCAGCTATCAATGCCATAAGCAAGATTTTTTTTCTCATGTTTTTTGATTTAGTGTTACAATAATGGCCTGCAACGGGGCTTTCCGGTAGTGTTTCCCGTTCTCAATAACCTAATCGGTAAAAGCATAAAAGGTCATCAGCTTATTTGCAACCTATTTTACGATCAACAGGATGAGGAACAAATTCCTTAGAACGTTTGATGACCTCCCGGTCTTTTCCCGATATAGAATAAATAAGCCAAAATTTTACCGACATGACAAAAGCCCGCTATTTTCTTCTGCCACTACTAATCTTTCTTTTTATTATTTCCTGCAAAAAAGATGCTACTGAAGCATTGATCGTTGATCCGCCTCCCATTCCTGACACGGTAGCTGCTTATCCCAGCCGTGACGTCCAAATTGTCCTGCAGCCAGGTACGGGCATCGAGCTGTCCACCTGTACAGTGCTTTCCTTGTCGGTTAATTCCAATGTGGATAGTTCTGGTAAATCCAAAGCCGCTTATAATAAAGGGTACCCCAGCATAGCCTACGTGTTTGATAAGGACAACCATTTTATTATGGCGGGCTTTCTAACGGATACTACCGGTACTATTAGTGCGGCGTCTACCGCCAAAGTGCTACTCTATTATAGTTATGGTATGATGTTGCAGCAATACCAGCTTACTCCTCGTTTCATCAATGAGATAGACCAGCTCGCCGGCGTGAAAAACTGGATCAGCGAATTCGAAGAATTGTTTAAAAATGATCCGCTGGTAGTAGATAAAGGCGCGTTTATGCAAACGTTGAAAGCAAATATAAAGAAGCTGGTGAGTGGCAGGGCCGGGATGAATTTCGCCAACAAAATTAGTTCTGATATACAGGTTGATGCTAATGATATCCGGAGCGGTTTGCAAATTTTTGAAGATGGACTTAGCAAGTTTTCGGTTATGAATACTTATCGCCGACGGGCACACGCCTTCATTTATAAAGTCGCAGCCAAAAACCGGAAAGGGGATGAAATACTTTCAAAGGACATAAACAGTAGTACGAAAGCCGATAAAGACGCCATTATTGACCCCGTGGCAGGCGTCACTGCGTTTACTGGTGTTGTTGGCGCATGGATAGAGGGAAAAGATATGGATTTTGCCGCTGTTAAGTCAGGGCCAATGGAACTTCTGCTGGAAGATAATGAAAGCGAAGCAACGTATAAACTACGGATCGTAGGGGCAGGTGCGCCCGGCACCAATAAAGCGATAAGTGACCAGGAAATTTCAAAACTTACCCGCCTCGAGATTGAAACTTTTGCTATTGACTTTCTTTTCCCTGTCATAATGGAACTGGTAGGTAACAAAGATGATATTAATAAAATAACGGGAAAAAATTTAGTGAGCGGGCCCATTGTCGGGTTCATAGACTTTACAGACGGTATTTTAAAAGCAATACCAGGTGCTTATGACGAAATAAGGAAGGGAAAGTATGATATGGCTTTGCAAAAAACCGTTGAAGGATTGGTAGATGGCATCAATGCTGAGATATTTAAGGATCTTGTAAAAATAACTGCGTATTGCCTTGAGATGGCTGTCGGATCGGTGTATTATGTGCCTGGAAGTAAGCATTTGTTCAGCGAAGTAGAGCGTAAAATAAAAGTGCTTAAGGGAATTGACCAGTGCTTATTTGCAACCGACATTGCGAGAATGGCGGTAAATATCGGAGCCTCCAAACAGTTGGAAGAATGGAGCATTACGGCCAGGGCCAGCCAGGTAACACTCCTGCCAAAAGAATCGGAGGTGGTTCCGCTTCTGCAACAAAAAATTACCTGCGAGATCAAGAACTTCCAGGAAACCGGCGGCGATACCCATGCTTATTATGTTTGGAGCACTACGGCAAAATATGGAAAGTTAACCGATACAAAAGGGCATACTAACCTTGCCTCTTTTGAGTCGGCGGATCATGAAGTGTTTTATTACAGCAATGCGAGCCTTTCGGATTTAAGCGACGGCGACAACCTGGAATACGTATATGTAACGGCTTACTTTGGAGGTGTTAAAATCGGAACTGATACCGCTGTGATCAACGTTAAGAAACAGGTGAACACATTTACGGTTACGTTAATCCCGAACATAGGACTGAAGAAACGCTATTCAGAAATTTATCAAAAAGATGAATACAATTTTGGCCCACCGTATTATACAGCTGACTTTGCCACCAGGCAAGGTGCTAAATCGTATAGTATCAGGGTCATTAAAAAAGACAATACCAAAGCGGCTCCCACACTTTATTATCCCAGCCAGATGACGATCATAGATGGCGTGGTTAAATATATGTTGCATATCGGACCTTTATTCCTGCTATCTACCATTGATGTGGACAAGGCGAATAAAGAGATCAAAAGACAGGAGGATTACCTGGCGGAAGTAGGGCATAAAGCGATAGAAGTAACAGTTAATTATTAAAGTTGGTAATAAGTTTTAATGGAAACTTGTTACAGGGTATTTGTACAGTAAGAATTTAAAAGTATCTTTTGCCACTTAATTGATGCAAAAAGATACTTCTACAAGCCCTGTCGGTTCACATGACCAGTTCCATGCTATCCGCGCCAACGATGAAAAAGTGATGCAGCTTTTTTATCGCAACAATTATCCTAAAGTGGAAAAATATGTACTGGATAATAATGGGACAAAAGACGAGGCGAAAGATGTGTACCAGGAGGCTTTTATTGCTTTGTGGCGGAACATCCAGCTGGATCGTTTTCAACCGCAGGAGGCAGGCTCACTTGATGGGTACTTGTACCGGATAGCAAAAAATAAATGGCTGGATCAATTGCGGTCGGCAAAACACCAGCGGGTGATTCCTCTTACAGAAAGAATTGCCGAGGCAGCAGAATCGGAAATGGTACCGGATCATGACCTGCAGCAATTGGAGAAGATAAAAATCAAGTTCAGGCTTCTGGGCGGTTTGTGTCAAAAATTACTTGAACGTTTTTATTACGCTAAAGAGTCGATGCGGACGATAGCTGAAGCCATGAACTGGACGGAAGCTACCGCCAAAAACAATAAATACCGGTGTATTCAAAAGCTAAGGGAATTATTAAATAATAAGTCAACCAATCTTGAGTAAAGACCAATCTATATCGCAACAGCAATTGGAACAAATCGAACGGTTTCTGAATCACGAGATGCCGGCAGAGGAAAGGGAGGCATTCGCGGTCCATTTGAAAGAAGATATTGAGCTAAAAAAATTAATGGATGAAATGAAACTGCTTTTTGTTGGGATACAGGAGGCTGCATTAACAGAAAATCTTACCCGTTTTCATAACGGTCTTACTGAGAAAAAAAGTGCATCGGTCTTTAAACTAGGTACCCGTTGGATGGTTGCCGCTTCTTTGTTTATTGTTGCTTCCATAATAACCTGGTTGCTAGTGATACAGGAAAATCGTTTTGAAAAGCTCTACAGTAATTATTACCAGCCCGACCCCGGTTTGATAACGGCAATGAGTGCTACGGATAATTATGTTTTTGAAAAAGGAATGGTAAGTTATAAAAGCAGGGAATACCAGGCGGCCCTGGATAGCTGGAGTCCCCTGCTTATTGAAAACCCTTCCAGCGATACATTGCAATATTTCATCGGGGTTGCCAACCAGGCGTTGGGTAGAGATGCACTGGCACAACAGCATCTTGCGGCGGTAATAAAAGACAACACGAACACTTTTTATTATGATGCTTGCTGGTACATGGGATTGTTAGCGGTAAAACAAGGAGAAATAGGATCAGCCAAAACATACCTGGAAAGATCAACCCACCAACAGAAAGCCAAACTACTAAATGCCATCAATTCAAAGAAATGATAAGCTAGCTCCCTGGTTGCCAAAATTTTCATTTGATCGCTTTGAAAAGCGCATCGGACCTGCCGCATGAGCTTTTTAAATACCTATACGTTTAAATATCATTTCTTATCCGGGAAACGGCCAGTTACTTTACTATTCCAGGTTTAGTGGAAAAATGATGACCATTTGCAGGTATTCACGATTATACTACAGATCTGCAGTGGCAGTCTTAGCGCAACCAGCGTTGAGGTTCTTCGGCGTGTAAACGGAGTAAACCCGGATGACTACCAGGAAGTAAAAACTATTCGCTGATAAATCGATAAACCATTTTCCACTAACCTTGACCTAAGGATCAATTGCCAGCTGTTAAAAGCTGGCATTGGTTTTTTATGCACGCGGATACGAAGATTAATTTTCCTCCGTATATTTCTTAAAGTTGTCAAGGATAGCCTGCCAACCTCCCCGTTGCATTTCAATGGAATGGGTATTTTCAGCATCAAAGCTTTCTACTACATTCGTCTGATTTCCCTGTGCAGTGAAATTCACTTTTACTTTTCTTCCATCGCCCATGGTGTATTCGATGTATTCATTGGGCCGTACTGCGTCATATACACCGGCAAAGTCGAATCCCACACTGCCATCACGTGCTTCCATTCTTGCGCTAAACTTACCGCCAACCCTTAGGTCGTTTTCTGCGCTGGGCGTATGCCAATCGGCAGAAGCGCTATTCCATTTCGTGATATGTTCGGGCTTTGTCCATGTTTCCCAAACTTTTTCAACTGGTGCATCGATCATGTTTTCAACCGTAATGATTGTTGTTCCCTTCGTTTCCATTTTGTTTAAAGTTTAAATGTTATTATTCCGTTGTAAAACACAAACATAAAATAGTTTTTGAAAACGGATGCTGTGCAAAAACGACAAAGAAGGGGATTTTTGCGACATTTAATGTGGACTGGCAGGTTAAAAAATACCAGGCACTGCCAGTGTACCAGTTTAATGATAAAGGAGGCAATGTCTTTGTTCCTTATAAAAACGGGTGAAAACATCTTTGGATCTCCTCGTAGCAATAGGAAACTGGTCGATAGAAATTACGTGGGGGATATATTGAAATTAATTGGTACTCTTTCTTCAAATGACGAAAGGCCCCGAAGGGCCTGTGATCTTTCGCCGTCCTAATCAAAATTATTTTCTCGTGCCTTCAAAGTCGCTTTCGTATTCGGTAAACCCTGTTACTTTATACTCAAATTTTATCGTATCATCTTTTTTCACTTTTGTCGACAATACTCCTTTACCGGTAACGGTGATCGATTTGCCGCTTGGATTTGTAAAAGTTTGTGCAGGAATTTTTAGCACGGCACCTTCCACAATCGCATTGAGCGGTTTATTTAAAAAGCCACCGAATTCTGTAATCTGGAAACTGTTACCGCCTTTACTATTTACGGCAAGCGTATAAGTTTCGGAATCATTGACCAGGTACTGGCCAATAAATTCAGCACCCTGGACAGGTACATCATCTTTACTCTTGCTGCAGGAGGCCAATAGTAAGGTAAAAGAAAGCATGATGAAGGAAATGTTTCTCAGGATTGAAAATGAATGTTTCATTGTTAATTGTTTTTTTGATTAATGATTTGTTTTTGATTTCGGTGGCAAACCTACCATCACATTTTCCTGGTTGTTAGAACCAGGGTAACAATGAATAACAGTAATGTAACATGCAAAAAAAGTGCTGGTAACCAGCAATTTAGTTAAGGTAAGTTTGTAACATTACCTGTCATTTCTGTAACACCCGAAGAAATAGTTTCATTTGGTGCTATCCCAAATTGTTCACGGTAGCATTTGGAGAAATAAGAGAGATTATTGAAGCCAACTTCGTAAGCTATTTCGGAAACATTGCCGGCTTTTAGCTCAAGCAAACGTTTGGCACGTTGCAAACGCATTGTTCTTAAGAAGTCGCCTGGCGATTCACCGGTCAGTGCTTTTAATTTTCTGTGGAGCTGCATGCGGCTCAGGCTTACCTCCTGCCCAAATTTTTCCATGCTGAAGTCCGGATCACCCATATACGTTTCGACCGCCTGCATTACTTTTTCCAAAAACTTTTCATCCATTGAATTGACCTGCACTTTTTGGGGCCCCAAATGCAATTCGCGGCTATACCGCTCCCTCAGTAATTTGCGGCTATCAATAAGATTACGGATCCGGATCTGTAATTCACGGTTGTCGAAAGGTTTGGTCAGGTAGGCATCGGCACCGGTTTCCAGGCCGCGGAACTTCGTTTCATCACTTGCCAATGCTGTTAAAAGGATCACGGGAATATGGCTGGTGCGTTCATCCGTTTTAAGATGATGGCAAAGAGTGATGCCATCCATTTCCGGCATCATCCAGTCTGTGATCACCAGGTCGGGTATGATAACAATAGCTTTTTCAAAACCCTTTCTGCCGTTCTCCGCTTCTATAATGTCGAACTCATTAATAAGATGATTCTTTACATAGTTGCGCAGATCGGCACTATCTTCTACAATAAGGATCGAAGGACGGGTTACATTCGCTATTTGCTTTCCGTTGCCGCTAACTGCCACAGTCGCAATGCCTGGTTCAGCGTTTTCATGAACTGTCGACGCTGCTGTGGAAGCAAACTCTTCGTCAATATTAGTAGCAACTAACGGAAGTTGTAAAATAAAACAGGCCCCGCCTGTTTGGTTTTCGGCCCATATTTTTCCGCCATGCAGTTCAACCAATTCTTTGGTCAATGCCAGGCCAATACCAGTACCCTGCTCGTCGGTATAATACTGTTTACCCTGGTAAAACCGGTTGAAAACCTGTGCCAGTTCAGTTTCCGGAATACCCCGACCGCTGTCCCGGATGGTAAACTGTATCGTACTATCTATGATTTCGGTTTCAAATTGGATAGAGCCGCCGACAGGAGTAAATTTGAAGGCGTTAGACAAAAGATTAAATAATATTTTTTCTATTTTGTCCGCATCCAGCCGGCAGGTGATCGTTTCGCCAGGTATTGAAAGCGAAAAGTCAATATCTCTTGAACTGCTCAATGATGAAAATGATACATGAGTCACGGTCAGTAATTCAGTGAGATTTACATTCGCCGGTGACAGCTTCATTTGTCTTCCCTCAAGTTTGGACAGATCTAGCAACTGGTTGACCAGGTTCAATAAGCGCTTTGCATTTCGGTGCATCACTTGCAATTGTTGCTGTTCATTTTTATCGTCGAATCCTTTTACCGTTGCCATCCTGTCGGACAGGCTGTTTAAGATAAGCGTTAGCGGTGTACGAAATTCGTGAGAGATGTTGGCAAAAAAAGTAGATTTAGCCTGGTCAAGCTCTTTAAGCTTCTTTGCTTGCTCTTCTAATTGCTGCGATTGTTTTGTTAGTTCAGCATTAATATTAACAAGTTGGCTATTCTGTTTGATCTTTAAACGTTGCCTGCTTACAACCAGTGCCGCGATGATCAGCAGCGCAATTAATCCTGCCGCCATGGCGTTTCGCCGGAAAGCCTGTTGCTGCTGTTCTTTTTTTAACGCTTCTATCTCGCCTTGTTTCTTTTCGGTTTCAAAACTTGCCTGCAGGTTAGCTATTTTATAAATGCTTTCCGTGTTGCGGATTGAATCCCGCGCATTGACATAATTAATATAATACGTATATGCATTTTTGTAATCGCCTTGTTTTTCAGCGACAGCCGCAAGCATCTGCCACGCCTCGGCGAGCACTGCTTTGTCATTTATTTGTTGTGCTAACTCCAGTGCCTGACTTGCATAGCCGCTACTCTCCTTCATGTTGCCGGTTTGCTGCTTTATTTTCGCAAGTCCCATCAGCGTATGTATCATACCGTCGGCATCTTCAATTTCCTTTTGAAGCAGTAAGGCGTTGGTCAAATAAGTTTCTGCTTTAGCAGGATCTTTAAGTTCGATGTACGCAAGACCGATATTTGAAAATGATACGGCCCGGCTTTCTTTTTCATCTTCGGCCAGGTATGTCAGCGATTCAAGAAAATATTTTAATGCTTCCGAGTAATTTTCTTTGCCAAGATAAGCTGTACCGATATTACTCAATGTCATGCTTTGCTCATGATCGGATTTTGGGAACTTTTTTTGGATCGATCTTGCTTTGAAATAATAAGAAAGCGCCTGGTCAAATTCTTCCTGTTCGTTGTAAACATTTGCGAGATTGTCAAAAACAGACGCTTTTTCTATTTCAAGCTGGTGGTCATCCCAGATTTTCAAGGATTGCAGATAATACTCAACAGCCTTCGGAAATGCACCCTGTTTCCAATAAATAAGACCCATATTGCTGAGCACATAGCCTTCGCCACTAAAATTTCCTGATTGCTTATGCATGCCAAGCGCCTTATTGTACCACTGCAATGCGGCTTCATACTTATTTTGCTGGTAGTATCCGATACCGGTATTATTGTAACCGCTCGTAATGCCCTTCTTAAAATCCAGTTTTTGCCCTAGCTCAATTGCCTGCGATGCATAGTCAATTGTTTTCAATGGGTCAATATACCAGTATGCGGCGCTTAATTGATTGAGCAAATTGACCCGGTTGGTATCTTTTGCATTTGGCAATAAAGCCAGCAGGCTGTCTGTAGTTGCGGATTGCCCGATACTTTGTCCTGGAGAAATAAGACATGCAGCTAAAAGCAGTATCAGTACAGTTTTTGGCATTGCTTGCACAAATATCAATCATTTCTAAAGTGTTTGACTAAACTTCTCGTCACACGAGAGATCAGCTATGTAATTGGTGCGCTTTTTTAGCGGATTGCTGGTAATCCCCAACAGAAGAACATTGCGGATAAGGGGGATTTTCTGTTGGCAAAAGGAAATGTTTGAATTGGTTACCTTCGCCGCCTTAACTTAAAAGTAACAAACATGAAGTTGGAGGAAGTGCTACTTACCAGGAGTGAAAACAAATGTGAGCTCTGCAAATCGCAGGATGCGGTTCAATTGTACGAAGTGCCTCCACAAACACAGGGCGATGAAGAAAACACGATCATGATCTGCGGGAATTGCCGGATGCAGGTAGAAAGGAAAGCGGAATTGGAAAGCAGCCACTGGAGTTTTTTATCGGAGACTATGTGGAGCGAAATCCCGGCAATACAGGTGATTTCATGGCGGATGCTGAACAGGCTGCGAAATGAAAGCTGGGCCGCCGATAATCTTGATATGATGTACCTCGATGATGAGCGTCTTGCCTGGGCGAAGGCAACTGGTGATCATGAAAATGATGCGACAGTGGAGTTGCACAAGGATTCTAATGGACAACTTTTACAAACCGGCGATGCTGTGGTGCTGACGAAATCATTGGATGTTAAGGGATCAACGCTTAATGCAAAAATGGGAACCGTAGTAAAGAATATCCGTTTAGTTGACGAAAATACCGAACAAATCGAAGGCAAAATTGAAGGACAGACTATTGTTATTCTCACTAAATACGTAAGAAAACAGAATTAGTAGGTACCCGTTTCAGCGATCATCGCATAGCATTAAATCCCTACCTCAGAATATAAGTGACTCCATTTATGTTCTGGCGGTACGAGCCGGATTTCAACGTACCCTTGTACCGGGCATCAAGGGAAGTACCCCAGTTGTACGCTACCGACCCAATGCTTTTTATTTTCCCTTTGATAAGTTTGTCATCAAAGGTTGAATGATAAGCGATACGGGTGTTACCAACGGATTTCAGTTTGCCCCTGAATGCTTCATTTTCTAATGAAGGATAATATTCCAGAACCAGCGTACCGGCAAACCTTAATTTTCCCTTGAAGGCTGCATTTTCAAATTGTGTGTAATAATCGAGCCCGGTGCTTCCGACAGATTTTAGTTTACCCGGCTTGGCGTCTTTTTCCAAAGGGCCGTAATATGTAAGCATACACGTCCCGATGCTTTTGACCTTGCCCCGGAAAAGGGTATCGGCTTCCGGTCCATAATAATCCACTCTTCCCATAAAGGGCTGCAACTTGGGAGCGTAGTAATTGCTTGAGCGTTCCGACCTTAATTCTGTTCCCCATTCCATTAATTTCCCATCTTCAGAAACACGTATAAGTACATCCTGGTCAGTGGTAAAGGTGAAGTAAGAAAGCGTGGATGCACCCGCAAAGGTTACCTGGCTTAATTGCTGACCCGATGCGTAAACTCCTGATAGTAGCGACAGAAAGACAAACAAAATTTTCCTCATAATGGTGGTTTGGGGCTTGAACTAAAATTATAATATTCTTGTCGTAATACCAACCCCGCTGGGTTGCACTTACCATCTGCCCTATCCTTTATTTTGGCATCGACACTTCTTTGGTGTTCACAAGGGGCCAGCAATGCTGCTTTGATGCGGAAAGCACCTTATAACAGCGGGGAAACAAGCGCAGATATTCCCACCATTTTAAATAAGAAACGTTGTTTCTACTACGTAAAATGCGAAATTTTAAATTGGAAAATGACGTGGTAATACTCGCACGTTTGATTTCGTATTCTCTTATTTTTAAATATCCAATTTTTAAAATCATATTTTATGAAACCAACCATCATACCTCATCCTTTAAAAAGGATCTGCTTCAATTACAACTCAGATGCAGCCCTCAGCAATTTCGAAAAAAAATTTATTGAAAAGTACAAGCAGTTGCACGATGAACTGGCTGACATAAAGGCAAGCCTGCTTGAACTCGGTCCCGATATCGAAATGGTTTTGACAGGTTTGAAAGACGTAAGAAAAGCGTTTGACAAACTGGACGACAAGATCACCAGAACCGAACTGTTACTGGGCATTAGCGCCGACGACGATATGTCGCCGGGCGAGTACATCGTAAGACCGGGTGAAATTCAAAATATACTGGATGAATTTCAATCGATCCGGAAAGATTACTGGCTTATCATGGTACCTATGCACAATCTTTTTAATGACGTGTACAAAAGATTTATTGCCTTTGACGATACAGTGGAGCAGTTTGAAAAAAAATTTTCACAACCACTTTCGCGGAATGCCGAAACAATGGAAATTGATAGTCGCAGTTTTGACCAGGATATGGATGAATTTCGCGATGCCTGGATGTCCATCACGGGTTTGCAGGATGCGTGCCTGGAACAATATAACAAGTGGGCCAGGCGTCAAACCGTTTTGGTAAACGATTCAGATGCTTTGTACGAACGCATAAAAATTCTTTTCCATTACATAAGCGAGGCGCAGAACTGTGAAGCGGATAGCATGGAGACCCGTTATGGACTAAATTGATTGATGCATTAAAAAAGCCGCTCCCATTGGAAGCGGCATAATTCATACTTAATCATTAAACGTGGTGTTAGCGGCAACACTTATTTGGGTTGTAATTTAATTTCACCTACATCCGTAACTGGTTCCTCAGCTACTACTACGTCCTTCTTCCTTGTGCTCGCATATGGTTCCTTTGCTTCAATGATTACGGAATAAGTCCCGGCTTTTACATCCTTTATTTCAAAGCTTCCGTTTTCCACATCTACCTGTAAGGTATCTGTCGCCGACATTGCCCAGGCACGAACCGCTTTGTCAGCAGGCGATACGGTTCCCTTAATGGAATTCTTTTGTACTGCATTAAAGGAAAAAAGTGCTCCCGATGAAACAGCCAATGCCACCAGGGCGATTTTAATTTTTTTCATACGCTTATTTTTGGGTTAATAAAAATTCACACATTAAAAGCCTTCATCAATCGAAAACATTAGTAGACAATCACCGTGCCATCGCGGGAATATGGTAGGAGTTTTAACAGGCGGTCGATTCGTTATCATTTCAGATTCTTAACATTTTTTTGTCAACCGCATCCGGCGCTGCCGTTGCAGCTGTTTGCGACGAGCCGATCTTTGCAATATGAAAAAAATCTATTTCTTTGTTTCCTTACTAGCCTTCACTATTTGCCTGAATGCGCAGTCAGACCGTTCTTATATCAATCACCTGATCTTCAAAAAGCAAATGCTTAAAGCAAAGGATATTTTAAATTCTTCGGTATCTATGCCGGACGAAGCCCGGACAATATATGGCGCAGTATTATTAAATGCGTTCGGCGATGCGGACAGTTCCTCCAAACTATTGCGCCAGGTAGAAAAGCCTTCATCAATCGAAGATGACACGCTCCGTCATTTTTATTTTAGTACACTCTATGACAATGAAGTAAAACTTTTTCACTACAAAAATGCTGCTACCAGTGGCGCTTACCTACTTAAACATTTTTCTTCCTTTTATACGCCTGCAGAATTATCGGATGAAAAGCAGGCCCTGGTGATCTGGAATGCATTCAAGAATATTTCACCTCAGGCTATTAGTCAGCCAGATACCACATTTATTCCGCTAAAAAAAGATATTGCAGGTCTTTGGAACCTCCCGGTATCAGTATGCGATAGCACCTATGATTTTGTGTACGATTCGGGTGCCGGCATTTCTACGATTACTGAAAGCTTTGCAAATTTGCTCGGCGTTACAATCATTGATAAAGTAACCGTACCGATCAAAGGAGGCGTAACCGGAATTGAAACACTTTCAAGATTAGGGATTGCAACGCAATTGAAAATAAAAGATATGTTGATTGAGAATTGCGTATTCCTCGTCTTTCCTGATAGCGCATTAAGTTTTGCAAATGGCGCTTACAAGATCAGGGGGATTATTGGTTTTCCTGTTATCAAAGAAATGGGCACTCTGCACTTTACAGTGAATCAACTACTGGCAATAAAGAATGATCGTCAAAGTGAAGCACATAAAAATATGATCATTGACCAGTTGAAACCTATTGTTTACCTGCAGTACAAAAGCGATCTGCTGCCATTTACATTTGATTCCGGCGCCGTTACGTCCATCTTCAGCGATGTATTTTACAAACGTTATAAAGAAGAGCTGGACAATACGGGGAAACCTATTGCGCAAACCGTTACCGGCACTTCAGGTTCGGCTACGCTGGCAATACTGCAAATACCGCAACTCGAATTGCTGTGTCTCGATCAAAAAATAGTGCTGAAAGACGTTGATGTAAGTAAAGAGCGGATCAGCACCAACGCCGATGTTTATTATGGTAATTTAGGACAGGATATGATCAAACAGTTTAAAAAGCTTGTCATTAATTTCAAAGAGTGTCATATTCATTTTGAAAACTAATTAAGTTACTACTGCGGCAAATCTTTTATCCTGAAGATATTCAGCTGCATAAGCTGAATGTGGTAGCTGTGAAGGGCTCATGTGTTGCATCAGTTTAGCGGTAATCTGCAGCGACGGCCTCCCGCAATAATTTCCTCGCCAATAGATCCGCCTCGCGGTTATAGTTGACGGTATCATCCCGCTTTTGATGCGCTTTCAATTTTATAAATTCAATTGATACCAGGGAAATGAGTTCAAACAATTTTTTTACGAGGTCGGCATTTTGTAAACTATCGCCTTTACTGTTGCGAAAGTCAGTAGTAACCAATTTTGATTTGCGTGCCGGAAGCCCGGTTACATACTGGCTGTCTGTATAAACGTTAATACCAACTGCACCGGGATAATGGAATAAAACATGTTCTAAGCCTTTTATAACCGCCATTAGTTCCATCCGGTTATGCGTAGTGTGTGTAACAACGGCGGATAATGTTTTCCTTTTCGTACCTATAAATATAATTGCTACCCATGTGCCGACCAGGTAGTGTGTATGACAACTGCCGTCGGTATATATTTCAACCACGTTTTCCTGCATCCGGTAGAACTATCGTTTTATAAACCATTAATTTCATTGCTAACTGGTCGATTGAAAATCTGCGGATAATAAAATTTTAAACACCAGGTGGTTAACTATCTGAACCATCGGTTACCGCATCCAATCCTTTTTGAGTAATCTGCACGGTAAACCCATCAACACCTTTCTTCGCATACTGCGTGATGAAGCGTTCCTTATTGAGTTCGGTAAGCAGCAGATCAAGACTTTGTTTCGGCAGGCTTACTGTCTTACCAAGCGCATTAAAACTTAACCGTGCAGGTACACCAATAGAAGCCTGGCTATTGATAAAAGTTAATATCGCTAATTTATCAGGGTCAGGCATATTATTTACATTGCAGTTGTACAATATAGGACAAAAACACAGAGCAATAAAAAGAGGTTACCGTGACGGCTGCATAAGCAATCCCGCTAATAGGTTATATGTGCAACGTATTCAGGCCGCAGCGTCTGCTTACAGCAGTTGGTGAATTACCGCATCGCTCTTTAAAAGAATGGCTGAATGTGACGGACTTTCAAAGCCGCTTTCAAACGCTGCTTCACTTATCCTTTTATCAAAATTACTCAGCAGGTGAATTGCATGATTCAATCTTTTTTCCAATAGCCATTTGCGCGTTGTGGTATTAAATAGTTTCTGGAAATCTCTTTTTGAACGCTGAAAGACCGCGGTTGCTCAATTCAGCATGCTGTTCGAGCCTGAAATTAAAACAATAATTATTATCCATCACTCTTTGCAGCGACATGGATTGCGGTTCATTAAGTAAAGAACAGAAATAAGAAAGCAATTCTGCATTGGCAAGGCTATCGGCTATAATCAAATCAGTTCTTTGAACTTTAATTTCAAGAGCGATTTGTCGGATTCCTGTGCGCCACCTAAAAAAAGAAGGCATGGAAAGAAAACGCCCAGTGTTTTACTTGTTCCTAAAAGACATCAGGGATGATTCCCGTGTCTTCATAAGGCAGGTAGTTACATGTCCCTTTCATGTCAGTGATATAAACTTCAAACTTGCCGCTGTCAAGTCTCTCTCGCTTTCCATAATTACTGCCATCAGCGATCTTACCAGGTTCCTATTCTACGTACGTATGACAACTCCCATCGTAGTATATCCTTCGTTATCTTATCCGCCATGATACAAAGCTAGCTGTTCTTAATAACCATAGTTTAAACAGTAGGTAAAGCCCTGGCACTTTCTTTTGAACTCCGTTCACGTGACGAACGTATTCTATTTAATTATTACAATTTTAAAAACAACTTTCTCCTTATCATCGCTGAACACCATCCAATAAGGTCCCGAAGCAAGGGATCGGGTTTTAATATTATTCCTCACTGACGTCAGCAACTGGTCTGTAATCAAACGACTATGTAAATCATATAAGCGGGCCCTTATTTTTATTGGTGCACTACTCATTATATCTATAAAAATGTCATCTTTTGCAGGGTTTGGGTAGCATCGAATGGCCACATCGCCTATGATTATATTACCTCCAATTGTCACCACAATATCTAATTCATCGGAGGTCGCCGTACATGTATTATTATTTGTAATAGTTACTTTATATTTTCCGCTCTCGTCCGGTGAATATGTATTTGCGGATGCGTCTGTTATTTCATTTCCGTTCCTGAACCATTTATAATTTGTAAAGCCTGCGGTAGTGCTTAATTGAATGCCGTTCCAGGCCAACACAGGTTTAACGGGATTATCATTTACCGTTATTATTATTTTGTCGGATGTAGCAGAGCATCCTTCCTGGTTAGTTATAATCACACTATACTCGCCGTCACTACTTACTGTATAACTTTGGTTCGTTGCACCGGGAATAGTTGTCTCGTCTTTTAGCCATTGATAATTTGCAGCAGCACTTGATGTAAGCGCTACCTCTTTCCCTTCGCAAAAGCTAATTGGAGTCCCTGTGATGGTGGGAGTTGGTGGAACAGGACTAAGCGCTGTTGTTGTAGTGTCAGAAATATCAGAGCAATTATTTGCACCGGTAATCTTTACGGTATAATCACCGGGGGTCTTAACAGTAATAGATTGGGTAGTGGCATTATTATTCCAAAGCCATAAACTACCTGTGCTGGCAGTTAACGTAACACTGTCATTCGGGCAAAAACTCAATGGATCACTGGTACTGATTGTGGCAGCAGGCAACGGATTCACTACTACGGTCGTAGTGGCCATAACGATGCAACCCGGCCCATTGCTTACGTGTACTATATAGTTACCTGCGTTGCCTTGGCTCATTTCAGCGACTACCGGATTTTGTATGCCAGAGATGAAGCCGTCCGGACCGGACCAGCTATAAGCGCTTCCACCTGAAGCCGACAGCTTAAGACTATCGCCTGTGCACAAGGGGCCATTATTGTCAACCTGAGCGACGGGCATGATGCAGGCGGCGGCTTCCGTCAGGGAAGAACCCCATTCGGGAAATGCACCGTTATGCTCATCAAAATCTTCACGGTAAGCATATTGATTAGTAACGACATCATACGAAAAAATAGTACCGTAAAAATTGTCTTGCTGGCCACCTTGTAATGTCATTCCATAAAGTTTTCCATCGCTGCCCTGCGCAAGAGATCCAACGAATCCATCTGAGCTTGAAGCTACCAAAACCGATAAAACACCAGATGAGGGGATATATGAAAACAGAGAGCCATTGCCCCCTTGCGTCACCCCGTAAAGTTTTCCATCAGTGGCCTCAATGAAATTAGACTGGGGACGGTATTCACTGCCTATGTCGAAGTCATGCAATTTTGTAAAATTATCATTGGCAGGATCAACGGAAAATATTACCCCGCCATTACTGCCGCCGCCATAACCTGCCATCCCGTAAAGTTTGCCATCGCTAGCCAGCGTTAAACTTCCAAAGGGCATACTGCCACTGGCAATATCAAAATCGTGTAATTTGGTAAAACTGCTGTTCGCCGGATCATAAGTAAATATAACCCCGACATCATTAGTACCGCCCATATTTGTCATGCCATAGAGTTTTCCATTACTTTCTACAAGGTTACCAGTAGCATACCTGCCTGATATTATATCAAACTCATGCAGTTTCGTAAATACATTATTAGAAGGATCAAAGGAAAAAATAATTCCTGCGTCACTGCTACCGCCCTCAGCTGTCATACCATAAAGTTTTCCATCACTGCCTTGGAACAAACTATTTCCGAAAGGCTCGCCTCCATTTGCATAATCAAATTCGTGCAAACTGGAGAATGCATTATCGGCGGGATCAAAAGAAAACAGTACCCCAGCATTGCTGCCGCCGCCCCTTGAAGTCATCCCATACAATTTTCCATTGCTACTTTTAGTCAGGCTGCCAAAGGGATGCGTCCCTTCTGCATTTTCAATAAAAGAATGCACTGCTGTTAGCTCATCGCCGGAAGCATCAAACCTTACAATAGTTCCCTGCTCCATGAAGCCACCTGAGGGTATTGTGGCATAGAATACAGGCTGTGCTAGAATAGCTATATGGCCTATACCTAAAAAGCTTATTGTTAAAAATATTACTCTCATAACTTTGTAGTTTCATGAAAGAACAAAACTTGTTAGGACAGTTTGATCTCTAGTAATATACAATTTAAAAACAAGAAAATATACTCCCCAACTACATTTGGAAATGCTTCCACTAAGCAAAAACACTTATTTATTAAATGGGAAAATGTACCCGGCATTCTTTTACGCATAAGCTGGGTAATTTTAATCGGATTCATTAGCAAACAAAACCAACCACGAAATAGTTTACTGGGAAATATCCTGATGACCTTATTGGTATTTGCGTGGGCAGCATATACTATTAGGGTTTAAAGAATCCATCTAATTCCATATTACTAGTCGTCTTATCACTTTTATTGGTACGGCTTTTTTAATACTACCCGCTTTTATTTAACTATGGAATGGGAGCATGCCTGTCATATGAGTTACAGTATGGAGAACTGTTGTTTAATCAGTCGTTCCTTCATCTGCATTATGTTTGTATCCGTTACAACGAGGCATTGAAAACGCTGTCCGCAGCGCAGGTAGAAAACTTTTTAAACCTTGATCCGGTTACCAGCACTGTGACAACATTTATTCTTAAACGAAAAGATTACAACTATGCAAATTGCTGGAGGCTTATTAATACCGGTGGGCACTTTTTAAATTCAACGCGTCTGCTAAACAGGAAACTGCATTAGCGGTGAAGCTTATGCAGTTTCTATTCATCCGGTGGAATCATTCTTTCCACTCTACCAGCTTCGAAGGATAATAATTTATGTCCATTGCCTTCATTTGTTTTGCATGGTGCCCTAGACGCCCTTTGTACTCATCCCAGCTTTTGCCGGTAGCAGGCGACCAGGCTATTTCTGCATAGCCGGGCAAACGCGGAAATACCATGTATTCGATGTCCTCCATGGTTACAATTGTTTCGGTCCATAACGGCGCCTCCACTCCTATGATATCCTTTCTTTCAATGCCGTTTACCAATGTTGCCGGGTTCCAGTCGTACGCTTTATCCACTTCAATATAGGCGGCCCAATGCAGACCTAACTTCGTTGTCGAATCGTATTGCATATCCATATAAGCCTTTATTGCAGGCGATATAATTATTTTTGCTCCCTGCTTCACCGCATTTTTTGAATTGGTAGTGTCGGCCCAGTATTGTGCGATGCTATTAGGCTGCAACGTAGAAAGTGCAATCTCATCCCAGCCTATTACCTGCTTGTTATATTTTTTCACTATTCCCTGTACCCGGTTTATAAACGATATATAGTCTTCTTTTTTTGTAACATGACTTTCGTCGCCACCTATATGAAAGTAAGGGCCCGGCGTAAGTGCACTCAGTTCATTTATTACATCATCCACAAACTGGTAAACTTTTTCATTGCTGGTGCAAAGCGTACTGAAACCAACATCCCGGCCTGTATACAGTTTAGGGCTTTTATCCTTTTCATTACAGTTCAGTTCAGGATATGATGCCAATGCTGCATTAGTATGCCCGGGCATATCTATTTCCGGAATAACCGTTATAAAGCGATCGGCCGCATATTGCACAATGTCTTTGTATTCTTCCTGCGTATAAAAGCCGCCTTTGCCACCACCTACCTGTGTAGTACTTCCAAACTCTGTAAGACGCGGCCATTTTTTTATTTCAATACGCCATCCCTGGTCATCGCTTAAATGCAGGTGAAACGTATTCATTTTATAATAAGCCAGGAAATCAATATATCGTTTCACATCGGCCGGTTCAAAGAAATGACGGGCCACATCCAGCATAGCGCTGCGGAGTTTATAATCCGGGTAATCACGGACGGTACCCACAGCTACTTGCCAGTCAGCATCCTGTACACTATTTTTTTCGATAGCAGCAGGCAATAATTGCCGGAGTGTTTGTATGCCATAAAATATGCCCGCGGGCTTGTATGCGTTTATGACAATTCCATTCTCAGAAATTTTCATTTCATACCCTTCATCGGTCAGCGACGAATCGGTTATCAAGTTCAAAGCAATACTGCTGGCGGCTTTGCCTGATGAGTCTATCGTAAAACTAAAGCCAGTGGCAGGTTTTAGTTTTGCTGCCAGGTAAGTTGCTATGCGTAACATCTCGCCGTTACCGGGTGCTAATGCTATTACGGTTTTATCATTTAATGTGAACTTGCCCGTGCCCTGGTTAACAGTGACCGGTTTTGGAATCAGGTTGGCAAGCGTCGGCGCTGCGACGTCCGTTCCAGCGTTCTCGTTATTACAAGCAATAAGTCCAATAAGAAGCATCATGAATAAAATAGGCAGAGATCGTTGCAACATGTTTGGGGTGTTTTAGCGTTGAAGATATTGAAATTATATTTTACAGCGGCTATCACCCCTGGTAGTTTATATCTCATGCAACTGGCCTTTAAAACCAGCAAATTGTGGAAGCAGTTTATTTTATACCGGAGAATACTCTCATGAATAGCCGACAGGCAACTATTTTGCTCTTAGGATTAAAACTGTTTCCCGTTTTGATTTTAACAACAAGTCATCACCCCTTACTTCGTAGCGGTTTACAAGGGCCAGGGTTGATAGAAAAGCATTCTCGAACAACAAATCCTCGCAACTCATTTTAGTACTGATCACGTCGGTGAACTTAATATTATCCCTGTCTACTGTATAATTTCCATTGATTTGATTGCAACCACCATTGCCCCTGAAAGTTTTCTGCTCCACTGTAAAATTGATAAAAGCATCCCGGCGGCCACCACTTTGTTGTACCGGTACGCCTTTCATTTCGACCAGTACCCACCGGCCCCGGCCCCAACCGGCATCGGGTGAAAGTTTGGGACTGCATTGGAAACCGGCTACTGCTATCAAAAAAATCAATAAATATTTCATGTTGTGTATTTGAATGAACTAACAATATGCCTGATTACGTGTAAAATTATGCCATTAGTAAGTTTAGGAAAAATAATAGGTAATACAGGCAAGAAAGGTCAGCTTGTTCCCGGCACCATGATCTTGTTCTTAATAAAATCTTTCAAACTTTCAAATTCGTGCTGCCGCATAGACTTCGCGGGAAGCAGGTAGGTAGAGTCGGCCGTTTTATATAACACAATATATGAGTCGGTAATTTCAAACGTTTTTATATTATTCCATTTCTCAATAAATGTATTTTCACCCATCTCCATTTCAAACGCATTTAAAGTAAGGCGTATGCTGTAAGATTTGTACCGTGCCATATCCCTGATATATACTTCGGTCTGCTTTTTCCATTTTTGAAAATTGCTGATCACCTTAGAGCTTTTAGCGGCAGCAATAATAAAAACTATTACGCCTATCGCAGCTATCCAGCGCAGCACCGGCGACTGGTACGTAGCCGTAAGGACAACAGCCGTAATTATTAAAATAACAAAGAGCCGGGTTAGTACCTTGCGGGTAGGCTGGTAGGTGAAAAGGCTACCCTGCCCGTTGCGATAATAAATTTCTTTCACATACGCTGCATCGTAATCCATTTTGATTATTAACTCATCCATAAGCAGTATGCCGGTGATTATTTATTCAGTGGCTTAATCAAATCTAATAAATTTCCTGGGAAACATGCATATAGCAACTATATTATGCGTGGTAAGAATGCTGTTACTAAGAGAGAAATAACTCAATAAAAGAAAATTGTTTTTTTATCCATCTGGTCCATCAGCGGTATAAAACCACTAATTTATAGCGCCTGTATTTTTGAGTAGCAGGCGTTCGGACTGCCATCCGGTCAAAATGTTAACCAGTTCATATTGTGGGTGCATTCAGCAATCGAAAAGCTTACTATCTTTAAACAATAACCTTTTACTTTAATATTTTTATATGAGCCGGTACAATGTGCATCGCCGCAAGTTCATCCGCGACGCTTCGGGCGCAGTAGCAATGGCTGCATTAAGCCCCTATATTATTAAATGGTTTAATGAAAACGCTATACGCCGTGTAGCGCTGATCGGAACGGGCTGGTATGGTAAAAGCGACCTGTTTCGCCTGATGCAGGTGGCCCCTGTAGAAGTCGTGGCGCTCTGCGATGTGGATAAAAACCTGCTAAATGAAGCACTCGCGTTAGTGAGCCAGCGGCAAAATCATAAGAAACCCCAACTTTATTCCGACTACCGCAAATTATTATCAGAACAAAAGCCAGACATTGTATTGATTGGCACACCAGACCACTGGCATGCCTTGCAAACTATCGATGCCGTAAAAGCCGGCGCACATGTATATGTGCAAAAACCAATCAGCGTAGATGTAATGGAAGGAGAAGCGATGCTTGCCGCGGCAAGAAAAAATAACCGCGTGGTGCAGGTGGGGCTGCAGCGGAGAAGCACACCTCATTTGCTGGAAGCAAAGCAAAAAATCGTCGACGCCGGTCTGCTTGGAAAAATATCACATGTGGAAATGTGTTGCTACTATCATATGCGCAACAACGGCAATCCCCCGGTGCAGGCCGTTCCCGGTTTCTTTGACTATGAAATGTGGACAGGTCCCGCTCCTCTACGTCCCTTTGACGGGCTACCCCATACAAGATGGTGGCGCACTTTTATGGAATATGGAAACGGCATCATGGGTGACATGTGTGTACACATGTTTGATGCAGTGCGCTGGATGATGAATCTTGGCTGGCCAAAACGCATTAGTTCTACCGGTGGTATTTATGTTGATAAAACAGGCAAGAGCAATATAGCAGATACGCAAAGCGCCGTATTTGAGTACGATGATCTGAATTGTGTATGGCAGCACCGGAGCTGGGGTACCGCCGTCGATCCTGAATATCCCTGGGCATTTAAACTATACGGCGACAAAGGAACGCTTAGTTGCAGCACGATGAAATATGATTTCACGCCTGTAGATAAAGGAGAAAAGATCCACGGCGATGTGGTATTTGAAAAAGAAAAATATCCCGCCGACCTCAAAGAAGATAAAATTGAATTGAACGCTGCACCAGCTACCCGGCAGCATATGATTAATTTTCTTGAAGCCATAGACAAAGGCATAAAGCCCGTTGCAGATATTGAGCAGGGACATATATCAACCGCAAGCTGCATACTGGCCAATATTTCGATGCAGTTAGGCGGCAGGCCATTGAGTTACGATCCTTTAAAAAAAGAGGTTACCGGTGATGCAGAAGCAACGGAATTGCTGCAAAGAAAATACCGGCGACCGTGGATACATCCGTTGCCGGGAAATGTATAAAACAAGCGAAGAATAATACATATACCCACGCCCCTTCTGCTGCTATTTTTTAAAATGATAAAGCAACAGAACAGCGACTTTCCATAATTTTAATAATCGTATGCAAAAGCAAGTAAGGAAAGGAAGATGGTTTCGCCGTTTGTTACGTACCCTTATTATCATGATTGGTATCATCATTGTCGCCTGCCTTGTCTTTGATCACTATGTGCAGTTTCGCCGGTCGGATGAGCAACTGAAAAAGATATTCGCAGAACAGCAGATCGATGCAGGCATACATTACTATACATCGCATGGCCGCAGGCTCCGGTATGTAGCGGCAGGAAACGACAGTCTTCCCACTTTATTATTCCTGCATGGATCGCCGGGTTCTATCAGTTATTACAGCCGCCGGTATTCAGACAGTGATCTGCGCGGACATTTCAGAATGTATGCCGTTGATCGCCCAGGCTATGGTTATTCGGGCCTCGGCCAACCGGAGCCTTCAATAGAAAAGCAAGCAGCAATGATCCGTCCCTTACTGGATAGCCTGCACAAGGCTAAACACCCGATCGTCATAGTAGGCAGTTCTTATGGTGCATCTATTGCATGCAGGATCGCGATGGATTATCCTCTATTGGTCGATGGTTTGGTCTTAACAGGTCCCGCTATCGGCCCCGGGCTGGAAACCTATTTTAGCATTACGCCTTTTATTGAACACTGGTCGGTACGCTGGTTCATTCCCCGCATTTTTCGTTCCGCTAACACCGAGAAAGTGTATCACAAAGAAGAGTTGAAAAAAATGCTGCCTTACTGGAAAAATATCCGTGTACCCGTCTCTTACCTCCAGGGAGCCGATGATGATATTGTTGATACTTCTAATGCAGGTTTTGCCAGGGAGCAATTGATCAATGCGCCTTCTTTAGAAATAAAGTTTTTAAATGGCAGAAAACATTTGCTGGCGCAGTATGAATGGCAAGCGATCAAACAAGCCATCCTTGATGTGTACGAAAAAGTAAGAAAGAAATAAGGATACAATATTTTACTAAGCTCTTTGTGAAGATTATTTTTACCGCCAATCCTTTCATACAACCTGGAACAGCTACTAAACCATATAAAAGAATATTATCACCTTAGCGTTGAAGCACAGCAGGCATTGCATGGATGTTTTGCGCAGGTGGTGCTTTCAAAGAACGAACACCTGCTTACAGAAGGAAAAATTTGCAGGCATCTTTATTTTGTTCAGCAAGGAGCACTTAGAGGCTTTTATAACCTGGACGGAAAAGAAGTGACGCATTGGTTTGGCTTTGAAAAAGATTTTGTTACCTCCTTTCACAGTTTTATTACACAACAGCCGGCGGTAGAAAATATCCAGTTACTTGAAGGCAGTGTACTGTGGGTCATTTCAAAAGAAACCCTCACCCATCTGTTCAATCAATACCATGAAATAGAAAGGCTGGTAAGAATTGCCTATGAAAAATACTATATCCGTCTCGAAGAGCGGTTTGTAAACGCACAATTCAAAACTGCTACTGAACGTTATGAAAGCCTGCTACAACAAACACCGCATATACCGGAGAGGGTACCCCTGGGCTATATTGCATCGTATCTTGGTATAAGCCAGGAAACACTTAGCCGCATTCGAAGCCGGTTTTAACATTTGTAATGTTGATTTTTGACCATTGTCAAAAGAAATAGCGACCGCCAGGAATAGATTTGTTCCATCAAAAAATAAAATATGGAACAAAAACAAAACCAACAACCTTCCTCCGCTTTTGTTGCCGCTTCATGGGCAGCGTTATTTATTGGCGTCATTGCGTTTTTGATAGGGCTATCGAATGCCGAAATGGAGCTCAATGAAAAAGGTTATTACTTTACGGTATTGATGTTTGGCCTCTTCTCTGCTATTTCAGTGCAGAAATCCGTACGTGATCAAATGGAGGGCATTCCCGTTACTAGCCTGTATTATGGTATTGCATGGTTTACTACACTCCTGTCGATCGTATTACTTACCATCGGGCTTTGGAATGCAGAAATGGAGAAAAGCGAAAAGGGATTCTATGCAATGGCATTTGTTCTTAGCCTCTTTGCCGCCATCGCTGTGCAAAAGAATACACGAGATATAAAAGCAAGACAAAACAATGAGCCATAGACAAGGTTACATTTTGCTTAGTTTATTGTATTTATTCACTTGAAATGTTCCGCGGCTCCGGAACATTTTCTTTTATTAAAATATGTTGATGGCACGACCGTCATACTCTTTTGAAATATTTTCTTTTCCCGATAAACTTCATGCCTTTATAAGCGAGAACTTCAAGTATGCCATCGCTCCTGACCTTTGCAATGGCGCTATACGTGTTTCCAGATTTAGGATCGTGTACCTTTCCATTTGCCCATTCCTGCTTTTTAGAATTATAGGTTAATCCCTCCAGGATCTGGAAACCGACATGTTTGGCTGAATCAATGTTCATTGTCCACGCTATTTTACCTTTATACTCATTGCCGGATTTGTAAACTTCTATGATCAGGTCCTGCTTTGAGGTCTTCAACCATTTACCAACGATCAGGTCCGAATCGTTTTGCGAAAAGCAGTTGTCTGTTAAAACAGAAAAAAAAAGTATAAATAATAGCTTCATAAAAATTTGTTTGTTGTGTTGTATTTCAAAAACAAAGCCGGGGAATAAAAGTTGGCTCAGCACATTTACAGACACGGTTTCTGCTGTAAAAAACAATAGTGCGTATATGCTGTTTTGCGACCACGCCCCACAGGCAATCAGTTCAGGTAATTATTTCCACCTTTTAGTCATTCATTAAGCACATGCCTTTTGCCAGTTGTGGTATGGTCTTTGGAAAAAAGGCTGAGTACTTCATTGCGTTTAAACATTAACACGCCTTAATAAACAAAAATCATTATGACAAAGTCAAGATCTAAAGCAGACAAGAAAGCTGCGAAAACACCGGCAAAAAAGACCGTTACAAAAAAAGCGGCCAAAAAGAAAGTTGTTGCCAGGAAGAAGACTGCTCCTAAAAAAGGGGTTGCGAAAAAAACTGCTACCAGGGAAGCAGCACCCCGGAAAGCAGTTACAAAAAAGAATACAGTTGTAAAAAAAAGAGCACCGGTTAAGAAAAAGACAGCGGTCAGCTCCCGGAAATCTGCGACGGCAGTAAAGAAAGTTGCCGCGCCAAAGAAAACCGTCCGTAGAAAACCAACCCGAAGTACGCAACCAAAAGCCGGGCAACCGGACATTAGCGCCGGGGTGAAGAAAGCGGAAACTTCAATACTTCCTGTTGAAGAGAAGAGCCCGGAGATAAATGCTATTAATACCGGCATGCCGGGTATGAATGAAAAAATGGTACAACGTGCAGCCGCACGGCAATATGATAACCATCAGAAGCTTTCAAGGGTTAAAAAAGGCGGACCCCGACCTGCGGGCAAAAAACCGTTGTGGTAACAGGTTACTTAGGTTTAAAAGGCTAATTCGCGTTCTTGTTGCGATAAACCAAGCTGTCAACGATCAATTTGCTGATGACAAGACGTTGTAGTTTCGTGGTAAATTTGAACCATAAGTTATCGATAGCATCACCTGTGCGTTTTACCGCACCGTATGGTTGATTATACAATTCTATGGCAGGTACATTCCACTCTCCAGGCTTTCTATATTATTGAACACCTCTGCTCCCGCTGTGTTATCTTTATAATACATTGCATAAAATTAAACGTATGAGGTTACGATCTGTTTTGACTATTCCTGTAATCCTGTTATCAACCTGTTCATTTGCATTTGCTAATAGCGATGATTCCAATAAAATTGAACGAAGTGACACAACTAAATTTCCACCGGTTGAAACAAAAGCCGCTAATACTGATTATAAACCCGTATTGAAAGGGCAAACACGTGTAGCTGGTGTAAAAACGCTTACAGCCTACAAGGTTGAAAAGATTGCAGAAAATTTAGGCAGGCCCTGGGCCGTTGTCCCTATGCCGGATGGAAGGTTACTGCTTACTGACAAATCAGGCTTTATGCAAATACTTGAAGCGAATGGTAAACCAGTTAAAAAGATCACCGGTTTTCCTGAAGTGGTAAACGAGGGCCAGGTTGGTATGCTTGATGTGGCGTTGGATCCGGGGTTCACAAAAAACAAAACCATTTACTGGTCCTATGCAGAGAAAAGCGGCACCGGCAACCTGTTGGCGGTTGCTAAGGGCCAATTAAACGAAGCCGGCTCAACGATTGATCATCCTGTTGTTATTTTTCGTGCGACTCCTTCGTTTACTAGCAATGCACATCTTGGATCGCGGTTGATATTTGACAAAGATGGAAATCTTTTTGTAAGCACGGGTGAACGTTCACTTCCTGACGGCAGGAAACAAGCACAGTGGCTTAACTCCGGTTTGGGTAAAATATTTAAAATAACAAAAGATGGTAAGCCAGCACCCGGCAATCCTTTTCTTAACCAAAAAGATGCGATGCCTGAAATATATGCGTATGGAATTCGTAATGCGCAGAGCCTTGATCTTCATCCTGTCACCGGTGAATTATGGGAAGCTGAATTCGGTCCAAAAGGCGGCGATGAAGTAAATATTATCAAAGCCGGCAAGAATTACGGCTGGCCCATCATTACCTACGGCATTGAGTATTTCAACAAAAAAATAGGCGATAGCATCCAACAGAAAGCGGGCATGGAACAGCCCGTGTATTACTGGGATCCCGTGGTATCGCCGGGAGGAATGTCTTTTTATAAAGGGAATCAAATCCCGGAGTGGAAAAATAATTTATTTATAGGCGGTCTTGGCGGCGCACATATCGTGCGGCTTGTTATTGAAAACAATAAAGTAGTAGGCGAAGAACGGTTGCTGACAGACAAACGTGAACGTTTTCGTGACATCGCCTATGAAAAGGGCGTGTTGTACACAGTCACAGATTCCGGTAATATGTATAGAATCAGTAAAAAGTAATTGTTAAGGATGGCCGATAAAATTTTGTGCTTTCATGGCCAACCTGCGATACTATAAAACTTTAATAATTCAGCGGACTTAAGAAATTGCTGTCTCCAGCATAAGTGCGATAATGCATTGCAGGGGCAATAATGTTTAGGAGTAGCGGCTGCCCTTTTGTGGGTAATTTTTTGTTTATACAGCTGGTTTCAGAAAACCATTACTTTGCATTTTTCATTATTTTCACGCAGGTCAACGTTAACCCCGCTAAATACGATCAGATGAATGTGATTCAACGAAACAATGTTGTTATTAGCGGAAGCGGCGAATCAGTCATGTTATTTGCTCACGGGTTTGGATGCGATCAGAATATGTGGCGACATATTACTCCCGCTTTCCAAAGTTTGTATAAAATAGTATTATTTGATCATGTCGGTGCTGGCCGTTCCGACCTTACGGCTTATTCACCCGAAAAATATGCTACGTTAAACGGATATGCGGATGACATTATCGAAATTATCAGGGAACTCGATCTGAAAGAAATTGTATTTGTTGGCCATTCTGTTAGTGCGGTCATGGGTATTATAGCAGCTGCAAAAGCTCCGGAATTATTTAAACGTCTCATCCTCGTTGCGCCTTCGCCTTCTTATATCAATGATGGAGATTATGTTGGCGGATTCACCAAAACACAGATCGAAGAGCTTTTAGAATCACTGGATAATAATCACCTTGGGTGGTCAATGGCTATGGCTCCGGTTATTATGGGCAACCCCGACAGAAAAGAATTAGCCGAAGAACTGGTCAATAGTTTCTGCCGTACCGATCCGGATATTGCCAAACATTTTGCACGGACCACATTTCTTACAGATGAACGGGCGACACTTACTAAATCCAACATTCCGGCATTGATCCTGCAATGCGCCGACGATATTATTGCGCCGAGGGAAGTTGGCGAGTACATGCATCGCCAAATGCAGCATAGCCAAATTGTTTTTATGAAAGCAACCGGTCATTGTCCGAACCTTAGTGCGCCGGAAGAAACAGTCGCAGCGATAAAGGAGTATTTAAATAATGAATAGCAATCATTCGCCTGCTACGCAGTCTTTGCTAAAAGACTTCGGGGATTTTTTTGAAAACTCTTTATGCGGGTTTGTCACTACAGACGCCGGGGGTAGTATCATTCTATGCAATTCAACAATATCCAGATGGCTTGGAGTTTCTAAAGAAGAAATAACAGGGAAACGTTTTTCTGATTTGCTTACGATCGGTGGCAGGATCTATTACGAAACACATTTGCGGCCCTTACTAAGGATGCAGGGCTTTTTTGATGAGGTAGCCCTTGAGCTTGATGGCAACACCGGTAACCGGGTACAGGTTTTGGCAAATGCGCTGGAACGACGGGATGAACAGGGAATCACCCAATTTATTCGATTTACCATTTTTAAAGCGACCGACCGGCGACTGTATGAACAGAACCTGAAGGACGCCAAGCGAATGGCGGAACTGAGTTTGTCCAATGCGATGCAGGTTTCGGCATTACGGGAACAATTCATCGCAGTATTGGGTCATGATCTGCGAAATCCACTCGGCTCCATTAAGGCGGGTGCATCTTTACTGGCCCGTTCGCCGCTCAATGATACAGATGCAAGGATAATACAGGTAATTATAAAAAGTGCTTCCCGGATGGAGGAGCTCATTCAGAACGTTATGGATTTTGCCCGTACGCGGTTGGGAGATGGTCTCGTGCTGGAACAGCAGCGGGTTGTACTTAAGCCAGTAATAATTCATGTGATAGAAGAATTACAAACGATGTGGCCTGACAGCATTATTCAAGCTGAGTTTGATATTGATGAGCCGGTACATTGCGACCCCTCACGTATAGCGCAGTTATTGTCGAACCTTGTAGCCAATGCTATTACACATGGATCGTCTGCTACACCTGTTGTGATCAAAGCTGTGCATCGCGAAGGGATTCTTGAACTGACAGTATGCAATTCCGGCAACCCTATTCCGGCAGATCACATCGAAAAGATATTCGAACCATTTACAAGAGAGAGTTCCCGCCCCAGCCAGCATGGATTGGGTTTGGGTTTGTATATCGCCTCCCAGATCAGCCGGGCACACAACGGGCAATTGTCAGCAACATCTACGGACAACGAAACCTGCTTTACGTTTCGCATGTCAACGATTATATAGCATACCCCCCAATGTCAATAGCTCGTAATATTTTCTTTATTCATGATGGATAGCGAATGGCAAGACTTTTGCGCAGCGTACAGAAAATAACGTTTATGCGAAAATTGATCTTCCAGGAATTTTTATCATTGGATGGCTATGCAGCGGACAAGGATCATAGTACCAAATTTTTTGAAGGACCGGAATATTCGGAAGATTCCGACGACGACCTGCTCAATGAAATGCAGCGGTTTGATACTATCCTGCTTGGAGCAAATACCTATAAAATGTTTGTCGATTTTTGGCCGGATGTATCTAACGAAGAACAGATCGTTGCCCATAAACTAAACAGCATTCCCAAGATCGTTTTTTCAAAAACATTGAAACAGGCACCCTGGGGCAAATGGCCTGCAGCCAGCATAGTCAGCGACGACTTAGTATCGGCTGTGAAGGATTTGAAAGCGCAGGCAGGAAAAGATATGGTATTATGGGGAAGCATTTCTCTTGCCCAGAATTTGATGAAGGAAAACCTAATTGATGAATACCAGTTGAGGATAGTGCCGGTGCTGCTTGGCGGCGGCACGTTGTTGTTTACAAACGCCGGTGCACTCGACCTTAAATTAACGAAGACTAAATCCTACCCTTCTGGTTTATTGCTTGTACATTATTCTCCGAAATAAATATCCATCACCGGTTATCTTTCTGCTCTGCTATCGCAGGACCATATACTGAAAAGCAGCAAGGCCGGTATTTTCTTTTTTTTATGTGCATGATATCGCAAAAAGTAGTTGGGGTACATTACCCATTAACACATTTACCTGGTAATGAACCCGCATTTCTGCTATATGATTTGAAATGAAAAAGCAACAGCACATTTTATTCAGGCAATTCATCAATTCATTACAAGTATCATAACACAACCGGCTTCCACTATCTGATCTTTGCAAATGAACAGGCGTTTAATGGAACCACAGACAAGGGGTTTTAATTAAACCAGAAATAATTTGAACTATACATTCTATTAACGTTTAAAGAAATAAGCTATGAAGTATCAACTTCCTCACAGCATTGAAAATAGTATTGGAGAAAAGGTCATTTTCAAATCCATCGAATCCTTGCCCGGAGGCGATAAGGTATTGGTAGAATCGTTTTGTCATCCGGGTGGTGGCCCGCCTATGCATACGCATTTTAAGCAGGATGAATGCCTCACCATAGTAGCGGGAACAATGGGTTACCAGGTACTAGGAGAAGAACCGAAGATCGCCCTGGCAGGTGATACCGTATTTTTCAAAAAAGGAACTCCACATAAATTTTGGGTAGTGGGTGATGAGAGCCTGCATTGCAAAGGTTATATTCAGCCCGTAAACACGATCATATTTTTCCTGTCAGCGGTGTTTGCTGCTCAAAACAAATCAGGCAAAGGAGAACCAGAATCATTTGACGGAGCTTACCTGCTTACAAGATATGCCAGTGAATATGATATGGCTGAAATACCATCATTTGTTAAAAAAGTTGTTTTACCTATCACGTGTTTCGCCGGGCGGGTTTTAGGTAAATACCGTCATTTTAAAGATGCACCTGCTCCGGTAAAATAGAAAGGCTTCGGGCGCCTGGTACAAAGTACCTTTTAAGCTGATGTGGCACAGCACCAGCTTGGTTACCCAGGCGCAATTTTTATGAATTTGTTTTTCGAGGTTGATGACGACGTGTTAAACCTTCTTTATTTTTTTCCCAATCCAGGCATTTGTTGCATCGGCAAGCAGTTGCAGAATATCTTGTTTCCCGGCTTTAAACGCATGATTCGCTCCTTCTATTTTTACCAGCGTGGCGGGCTTTAACGGGGAACAGACAGCGTCTATCAAATTCCAGGTAGCCAGTTCATCTTTTGTGCCTTGCAAAAACAGCATCGGTGTTTTTACATTTTTTAAATGCTCCGCTCTTTCGGTGGACGGCTTGCCGGGCGGATGTAATGGAAAACCATAAAAAACTATTCCCTTTACGTCGGCACGAGGACTGGCCGACAGGTATTGCGAAGTCATTCTTCCGCCAAACGATTTGCCCGCAACAAAAAGAGGAAGATCTGTAAATAATTCCTGCGCCTTGGCAATAGCTGCTTCGATGGTTTGATGTGCCACGGCAGGCGTATCGGGTCTTCCCTTTTTATCTTCGGCGAAGGGGAAATTGAAACGTAGCGTAGCGATGGCTCGCTCCGAAAGCAATTGCGCTAATGTGACCATGAAGGAATGATGCATACCTGCACCTGCCCCGTGAGCAAGTGTCATGATGCATTTACTATTTTCCGGAACGATACATTCGGCGGACACAGTACCAATAGAAGCAGAAACCTTTAGGGTTAGAGACCGGGTTTTCATTTGCCAGGAGTTTGCAATAAAATTAAGAAGGAATTTCCTGTTGAGGACATACATGTATTGTATCGAACACCCGCACCGGCAGAGAACCTTTAACTTTGCAATCAACATTCACAAATAAGCTATTCGTTTATGCTCGACATCGTTATTGAGGCCCGTAGTGCCGCTATCAGTAAATCCATGAAGGTGAAACGCATTCTTCCTTTCCGGTTGCGGCGAATGGTGGGTCCATTTATTTTTATGGATCATGCCGGGCCGGTTACGGAATCATTTTCACCATCATCCTCCCTGGATGTATTGCCGCATCCGCACATCGGGCTTTCAACGGTGAGCTATCTTTTTGGCGGACAAGTAACACACCGCGATAGTTTGGGTGTAGAGCAGATCATCCGCCCGGGAGAAGTAAACTGGATGACGGCCGGTCGTGGCATTGCTCACTCCGAACGATTTGAAGACCCTTCTGCATTGGCGGGAGGAGAACTGGAGATGATACAAACGTGGGTGGCGCTTCCTGAAAAAGATGAAGAGGCAATGCCATCCTTTGATAACTACACACCGGATCAACTACCGGTATTTACCGATAAAGGTGTGTGGATGCGCCTGATTGCAGGCAATGCTTATGGGCTCGGTAATGGGGTAAAAACAAACTCTGCATTGTTTTACCTGCATGTAGTACTTCAGCAGGATGCACGTTTTGGCCTGCCGAAAGAACATGCGGAACGGGGCTTTTACATTGTAAAAGGAAGTGTGGAAGTAGCTGGCAATAATTATCATGATGGACAAATGCTGGTGTTCAATAAAGGTGTGGACCCGGTAATACTGGCAAAGGAAAATACTACCCTGATGCTTTTGGGTGGTGAACCTTTAGGTGAACGATTTATCTGGTGGAATTTTGTTTCTTCCCGGAAGGAACGAATTGAACAAGCGAAGGAAGACTGGAAGCAAGGCCGCATCATACTACCGCCAACAGACAACAAGGAATTTATTCCGCTACCGGAAGATAAGTCACGCCCCGCGGGAAGTGCACCAAAGCCGGAGCCGCTTTCATAAAAGAACCGGTTGCGAATGATTACGGGCTATTGCTGTTAAGCTTCCCTGCTGATAAAAATGATCTTGTTGGAACCAAATGATCCTTATGTATTGGCCCATATACCCCAGGACATCGGTTGTGCGAAGTATTACTGCTTCTCATACCAATCTAAAATATAATCGGCTACTTTTTCCCAGCCGGGTTCCCCGCAAATGAAATGACTTTTGTCTTCAAATATTTTTACATCAACCCGGCTTTCGGCATCCTTATACCTCCCGGCTATTGCTTTGGTAAGCCCGGGTGGGAAAATATGATCGTTACCTCCACCAACAAACAAAATGGGTGCATGAGATTTCTTAAAATCTATATTCGAAAATGAATTTAAAACTAACTCGCGGCTGACCTTATAACTTTCAGGTACTGCCAATTTTTCAAATGCCTTTTCTTTCTCTGCGCCAGGTATTGTATTGAAAAAGGAGTAATCATACCATTTACGACTTCCCATAAAATAGTTGCCAGAGGAAAAAAAGCCAAAGGCCGGTAGCACCGTTTTAAGTGTTTGGAACGGCGGAAAAACATTTTTCGGTGGCGCTCCATCAATGCTTACGCCGGCCGCCGCCTTTCCCATTTCAACCAATTTCAACGTTGCCATGCCTGCCATCGAGTGACCAATAACTAATGGCTTTTCGGGTAATGTATTTATTAATCCGGCGATGTTGTTTACAACATCTATAAAACCCGTGTTAATAAGATCAGGATGAACGTTTGCTCTTAACTCCGCAGGATTACCCTGGTGCCCGGGGTTTGCAGGTGTATAAACTTTATATCCTTTTTGTTCATAGTAGGATTTCCATTCTTCCCAACTGATGTTGTTCACGAAATTGCCGTGGATGAGCACAATTGTTTTTGATCTGGCCATAATTATTTTATGTTTTAAAAGTGATAACCAGTCTTCATCTTAGGGGAAGGACTTCTTGCACACCGGGGGAGGATAATGCCGCAGGGATTACTAATATAATTATTTTTTTAAAAATGAAACGAAGTTTGCGGGCAGCACTAAGCGACACGGCAGTTGCCCAATCCAGGTTTTTGCAAATCTTTATAGCAGGCTACTGCTTCTGTGGCTATCTATAGTTGCAGGTGTGGCAGCTTTTTCAAAGCTGGTGCTGAGTCGCAGACGCCGGGACAGCTATGAACATTTTATATATTGAGCACCGGGATCACGGAAGGATCATTTAGCTCTATCAATGTATAATTGTTGCGTAGTAACCTTCTTATCCGCATCGGTCACGATCAACTGGTATATTCCCCGGCCAACTGCAAAAGGCAACCGGATGGTATGTGTACTATTGCCGCCGGCATGTTGCCTTGCACTAACCAATTGTAATCTGCCTGCCGCATCTACCAAACGGATATCATATCTTCCCTCCTGTTTATTTCTAAACTGCAGATTCATTTCATTGCCTTGTACGGGGTTTGGCGATACCGTTATCATTGGATACTCATCGCCCATAATTAATTTTGCAACACCCGAGTATTTTATCTCACCTGATATATCAATGCTTTTAACCCGGTAATAAGCCATCGCCGGCAATGGCGATAAATCAAGCCAGCTATATATGTTGCTGATGCTTGCTGCTACGGAACCGGCTTTACTAAAGCTGCGTCCATCAGCAGAACGCTCTACTTCGTAGCGCAGTAGATCCTGTTCTGCAGCCACTTTCCAACTTATCAGTACATTATCATTGGTTCTTTTTGCCAGGATGCTTACAAAATTTACAGGTAGTGTAGTACATCCTAAACCTGTGGTCCAGGCAGGTGAACTAACCAGGGTGCCATTGTATCCATTCCCGGTGCGGTCTGTTACTGTGGTTCCGGCTCCTTCTTCAAAACTATATAAGGCCAGCAGACCGGGAATGGTACCGGGTAAACAACCATTCATATAGGTGCTGATCTCCGTACCTGTTCTTGCGGTAGTCCATATACGTACATCGTCAAGCTTGCCGTCCCATGATTCGCTGGTTAAACTTGCCCCTATTCTCACCGGGTTTGTAGTTGTATTGAATGCGCCGCCTGCAACAGCTACGGTACCATCCAGCACGCCATTAATATATACCGTTAAAACACTTCCATTCCATACACCGGCAAGATGTGTCCATGTATTAAGCGGTACCGTTGTAGCGCCAGTTACAACCCTAAATCCCCCGCCATTATCCACCCAGAATACCGGTTTGTTGCCATCTACTCTTAATAAAAATTGCATACCCGTACCATAATTTCCAACGGCTGTAGGAAGAAAGGAATAGGATGTCAGATAACACCAGGCTTCAACGGTTATCGTGTTCGTTCCCGAAAGGGCTGTATTCATAGCATTACCGACCTCTACGTAATTGGGGATCGTTTCGTTGAATTGTAAAGCGTTTTGTGCGGTAGCAACCTGCCAGCAAAAGAAAGAAGTAATAAACAGGGGTAGAAGTTTTTTCATAGGAGTAGTTGATTGACCCATATAACGAAAACAAATACGTTATATTATACACAGCAAATGGCAGCAATAACTACTACTGTAAATACAGGAAGCTATTGCTGGCTTATACAGCGAAAATCATTACGAAGGCATAAGTAATTACTCTTACAGGCGCACATTGCACATTACCAATAGCGGCGGAAGGAAAAAATAATGGTTGGCGATATGGTAGTAATCACCAACCATTGACCTGGTGTTTTTTTTATTGCCTTATAATAAAGGTGTTAACTGTGTATCGACGGTACTGTCGACCGATGAACTGAAAAGATACATGGTATATGCAATGGAAAAGGAAGGTATAAAGGAAAATACG
>WUUC01097181.1_pt1 | contig 61229 bp, 53 predicted proteins | sample 6278441 | NCBI WGS metagenome assembly WUUC01 (sample SAMN13675441, study PRJNA597444) | soil metagenome | isolation source: soil | place: USA: Washington | collected 2017-10
ACCCTTAAATAAAATCAGGCTCATGCCTTTACAACATTTACTCGTTATTTATCTTATTGGTATCTTATTGGTTTTCCTCCCTTCTTTTGGTTTGACCAAATTGTTTGCAAAAGCCGGTGAGCAATCGTGGAAAGCCTGGGTCCCTTTTTATAATACCTGGGTGATGCAGGATTTGGCTAAACGCCCAAAACATTGGGTATTCTGGCAATTCATTCCTGTTGTGGGTTGGTTTATTACCCCGGGTATCTTCATTGAATTTACCAAAGTATTCGGCAAATTTTCATTGGGGCATCATACAGCGGCAGCATTACTGGCGCCTTTTTATTTTCCCTGGCTTGCTGCGCAAAAGGATACAAAGTTTGTTGGTGCTGACGCTGCGAAGCACCATAAAAAACCGGTGTGGAGAGAGTGGTTTGATGCGGCCATCTTTGCAATTGTTGCCGCAACGCTGATCCGTACTTTTATTTTTGAAGCTTATGTTATTCCATCCGGTTCAATGGAAAAAACTTTGCTGGTAAAAGACTTCCTCTTTGTAAGCAAATTGAGTTACGGTCCGCGTATTCCCAATACCCCTTTATCAGTTCCATTCGTACATAATTACCTCCCTGTTACTAATGGCAAATCTTACTCTACAGCTATTCAGTTGTCTTATAAAAGGTGGTTCGGTTCTATGCCCAAAAGAGGCGATGTGGTCGTATTTAATTTTCCGGCAGGCGATACAGTGATTCATGCAGAAGGTTATGAATCTGCAAGGCCCTATTACGATATAAAAAGGAATGCAATGGAAGGATCGAGAGAAGATCAAATGATCCTTTCAGATCCGGAAAACTACCCCATTGTAGTACATCCTGTAGATAAAACGGACAATTACATCAAGCGCTGTGTCGGCGTAGCGGGCGAAACGATCGAGATCAAAAATGACGAAGTGTATATAGATGGTGTAAAGCAGCCTCTGCCTCCACATTCAGAGATGTACTATCGGGCTACGGTCAATGCCGCCTCACTTGACCAGGACGTAATGCAGGACGATTATAATCTTGATATCGATAAAGGAGATTACAGTCTTACAGGCAAGCCCGGCGAATATATGATGTTGCTCACGGCATCTGCAAAAGAAAAAATGCAGAAGAATGGGTTAATTAAAACAATCGAGCCAGCTGTTGACCTGCCCGGCGGTGAAAGTGTTTTTCCTTACGACACTGTAGCCATTCACAGAAGCTGGACAAGGGATAATTTCGGACCGGTGTGGATACCGAAAAAAGGAGCGGCTTTAAAATTAACGGCAGCTAATTATTCAGTTTATGAAAGGTCTATTCGCGTATATGAAAAAAATGAATTTTATGCGAAAGATGGTAAGTTTTTCCTGAATGGAAAAGAAGTAACGGATTATACGTTTAAAATGGATTATTTCTGGATGATGGGAGATAACCGCCAGGGTTCACAGGATAGTCGTTATTGGGGCTTTGTACCTGAAGACAGGATTGTAGGAAAAGCCTGGATGATCTGGTTCAGTTGGGAAGGTGGGCCACGGTGGAAGAGATTATTCAGTATAGTAAAATAGATTAACTTTAAATGCCCCTTACTTACAGGGGCATTTTTGCAGAAAACCTGTTTGGTATATGGCGGAAAAGAAATTTCAATTTGAATACGAAGTATACGATGACATCAATGAATTGCAAAAGGATGATGCCGGTCTGCTTACAAAGGCCAGAGCAGTAACGAAGCAAGCCTATGCTCCTTACTCCAACTTCTATGTAGGAGCGGTAGCCAAACTTAATAATGGCGAAAACGTAGCAGGCACTAACCAGGAAAATGCTTCTTATCCCGTGGGCATCTGCGCCGAAAGGGTTTTACTGGGCAACGCAGCTATGTTATATCCAGGTATACCAATTGATACACTGGCTATCAGCTACGATAGCAAAGAGGTCAAAAGCGATCATCCAATATCTCCATGTGGTATGTGCCGCCAATCTTTATTGGAATATGAGACAAGAACCGGGAAACCTATCCGGTTGATCCTGGCGGGACAGGAAGGAAAGATCTTCATCGTTACTACGGTAAAATTTTTATTACCGTTTGCTTTCACCAGTGGAGAGTTGTTATAAGGTGGTAGTTAATAAGTGATTTTCTTATAGGCAAAAGTCCTTTTTCTTAGCACTTGGTTTCAGAACAGTTGATCAACAAGCATTCAATGTTACGTCTGTTTGTTGTCAGAAGTTATTCAATCCGTTGACGGTAAGAAGAAGTGCATTGATGCATCGTGCTAAAAAAGGGTTTGCACTCCATACGCCACTTTCATCTCGTGTTCCAATAGCCATTTCTTTCGCCATAAGCCTCCTCCGTATCCTGTCAGTTGCCTGTTTGAGCCGATCACTCTATGGCAGGGAACAATAATCGCTACGTTATTTCTTCCATTCGCGTTGGCTACAGCTCTCGTAGCCTTTTGATCACCGGTTTTAATTGCCAGCTGCAGGTAACTGATCGTTTTTGCATATGGTATCGTCATCAATAGACTCCAGGTTTCGAGTTGAAAAGGAGTGCCTGTTTGATTAATGGGTAATTCAAAAATTCTTCTTTCACCATTAAAGTACTGGATCAGTTGTTCGATGCATTGTACCAGCATTGGCGGCAAATCGTTCTCGCTGGCATCGTTTTTCTGCGTAGTATCACGAAAGCTTACTTCACTGATGTAAGCTTTCGTGCCTGAAATCTTTAACGGGCCCACCGGCGAATGATAATATGTGGTATTGGTATCAGCCAATTTTCAAGCCATTTGTAACCGGTAAACCTGGTTGCAATAAAATTACATTTTTGTTTTCATCATAAATGCCGAGCACAAGACATTCACTTATAAAGTCTGCGATCTTTTTTGGCGGAAAATTCACCACGGCAATAATTTGGCGGTTGAGCAAGTCTTCTTTTTTATAATGGGTAGTGATCTGCGCCGACGATCGTTTGATACCGATATCTTCTCCAAAATCGATCAGGAGTTTATACGCCGGTTTACGGGCATTCGGAAAATCACCGGCATCGATGATCGTTCCAGAACGAATATCAATTTTTTCAAAATCGGACCAGCTAATCATAAGCGGTTTATAGTTTAAGATTATTTTATACCATTTTAATTTTCCTGTATTGGTTTAAAACTTTTTAAGCATCATTACAGAGAAACCAGAACGCAGGCAAAATGTTTTTACTTTTTACGAAACTATCGACCGAAAGCTACAATCCATAAACTTTTTTTGTGCTACCTTAAAGGCAAATTTTTGCCGTATGAATCACAAAAAGAAAAAAAGCCTGGCCCGTCGTGACTTTATCCGTAATGTTTCTGTGTTTGGTGCGGGTGTCTTGATTCTTCCCCGGCATGTATTAGGTGGAAAAGGGTTTACCGCTCCCAGTGATAAGCTCAATATCGCCGCAATTGGTGCAGGCGGAAAAGCAACCTATAATATTCAGCAGGCATTTAATGGCGGCGCGGAAAATATAGTGGCCTTGTGTGATGTGGATGACCGCATGGCTGCTGACAGTCGTTCCAAGCATCCTAAAGCAACTTATCATAAAGACTTCAGGGTGATGCTTGATAAGCAAGCAAAAGAAATTGATGCCATCATGATCACAACCCCCGATCATATGCACGCCGTACAGGCATTGCCATGTATGCAATTAGGAAAACATGTTTATGTTGAAAAACCGTTGACACATGATATTTATGAGGCAAGAGTATTAACGGAGGCAGAAAAGAAATACAAGGTGGTGACTCAAATGGGAAACCAGGGCAGCAGCGGTGACGATACAAGGATCATTGAAGCATGGGTGCAATCAGGATTGATCGGTGATGTGCGTACAGTGCATGTATGGACAAACCGTCCTACCTGGCCACAAGGCATCCCAAAGCCCGCCGGTAATTTCGATATACCAAAAGAGCTGGACTGGGACCTTTGGTTAGGCACGGCACCGGCAAGAGAATATAACCCGCTTTATATACCTGCTAACTGGCGTGGATGGGTCGATTTTGGAACGGGCTCTTTGGGCGACATGGGATGTCATTTTATTGATGTTCCCTACAGGGCTTTGAAGCTGGTTTATCCTATTTCGGTGGAGTGCAGTGTTACGTCAGTGTATACGGGTTTTTTCCAGGAAGCATTTTATACAGACAGTTATCCTCCTTCCTCCAAAACACATATCCAGTTTCCCAAACGCGGGAATATGCCCCCGGTGGAAATGATATGGTATGATGGCGGCATTAAACCGAATCGTCCCGCTGAATTATTGCCTGATGAAGAAATGGGAGAGTGGGATGGCGGCATTATCTTCGAAGGAACAAAAGGAAAGATCATGGGCGGTTTATGGGGAAGGAATCCAACCTTATTACCGACCCGCAAAATGAAGGAAGTAAAACTTCCTGTAAATAAAAAGCCAAAGGTGGAACGGGGTGTTGAAGGCCACCAGACACAATGGACGAATGCGTGTAAAAAGGGTTATGGAGCTTATACCAGTTCCCCCTTCTCAGCATCGGGACCACTGACCGAAACGGTACTTATGGGTAACCTGGCTGTATTGAGTTATAATCATATTGTAAAAGATGCCAAAGGGGAAAATAAATTTCCGGGCCGTAAAAAACTGCTTTGGGATGGCCCGGCAATGAAAATAACCAATTTCGAACCGGCCAACCAGTTCGTAAAAAGAAGCTATGCAGGCAACTTCAAACTCGAATTATAATAAAATGGGGAATAGCTGTTAAATCCGTTTACTTTCCACGCATGTATTTTTATCTTTTGCTTAAACCTTATAGCTGACTTTTAAACGCTTTCTTAGTTATATTGCATAATACAAACAATTAGATTACAAATAATTTGCTAATGAAAAAGAAGAACAACATTTCTGATTCCCGCCGCAGGTTTATCAGGAACACATCCGTAGCTGCTGCGGGTTTTTTTATTGTACCACGTCATGTGTTAGGAAAAGGGTTTATTGCTCCCAGCGATAAATTAAGGATTGCAGGTATTGGTGTAGGTGGCAAGGGACAAAGCGATTTGACTTCATTTGCCAAAAGTCCGAATGTAAATATTGTCGCGTTGTGTGATGTGGACGATAGGCAGGCCGTTAAATCAAGAGAAAATTTCCCTAAAGCCAACTATTATAAAGATTTCAGGGAAATGCTGGCTAAGGAGAAAAACAATATTGACGCGGTCTCTATCTCTACTCCCGATCATACACATGCGGTAGCGACATTAGCCGCTATGCAATTGGGAAAACATGTGTACACGCAAAAACCTTTGACACATGATATTTATGAAGCCCGTATTCTTGCACAGGCTGCCAAAAAATATAAAGTAGTTACGCAAATGGGTAACCAGGGGGGATCCGGTGATGGGGTGAGAAGAATGAAAGAAATATATGACGCCGGATTAATAGGAGATATCGTAGAAGCCCAGGCATGGACTAATCGCCCGATATGGCCTCAGGGAATTGCCAAACCTACCGGTAATCACAGCATCCCCAGCGAACTGGATTGGAATTTGTGGTTAGGTACAGCCCCTCAGGAGGATTACAACCCGGCTTATTTGCCATTTAACTGGAGAGGCTGGTGGAATTATGGTACAGGTGCTTTAGGTGATATGGCTTGTCATATCATGGATCCTATCTACAGGATATTACCTATTGACTTTCCGTCTTCTGCTGAATGTAGTATAGCCAATCAATGGACAGGTATGAACCAGGAGGCCAATTATACTGCAAGCAGCCCTGTTTCATCTATTATCCATCTCGAATATCCAAGGAAAGATAAAAAAAGCATATTGAAAGTTTCCTGGTATGATGGCGGATTGCTACCTAAAAGACCGGACGAATTATTGCCGGAGGAAGAATTTGGAAATTGGGATGGAGGTGTATTGTTTATAGGCACAAAAGGTAAATTACTTGCCGATTGTTATGGCGCTAACCCAAGATTGTTACCGCTTTCTAAAAATGATAGTGCTAAAGTCGTAAAAGAAACCATCAAACGTGTTCCCGAAGGACATTACCTGCAATGGGTAAACGCCTGTATCGCAGGTTATGGAAAAGGCGAAACCAGTTCTAATTTTGAATATGCGGGACCTTTTACTGAAAGTATTTTAATGGGTAATCTTGCTATCCGAAGCGCTCTGTATACAGATCCAAAGATATCCGGTTGGGGTAAGAACAAATTTACCGGACGCAAAAAACTGTTGTGGGATGCAAAAAATATGAAGGTTACTAATTTTGATGAGGCCAACCAATTTGTAAAAAGAGAATATCGCGATGGCTGGAAATTAGAATTGTAAGGATTTAACTTTATAAATAAGAGTTGCGGGTAATCAATGATAAATCTACCTGCAACTCTTATTTTTTTATCTCAAATAACTACGCAGCATCCAGGCCATTTTTTCGTGTTCTTTCAACAGGCCAGTCACAAAATCACTGCTACCGATATCTTTATTTTTTTCATCAAAGTCTTGGATCAGCTTGCGAAGTCTTATAATGATCATTTCATGATCGCCGATCAGGTTGCTGATCTGCAAAGCCTGGTCCACAGGAGCTTCTGGTTCGTCGAGCGATGCCAGTTTCAGTATTTCCTTTAAACGACCTTCTGCAAAATGGCCAATGGTCCGGATGCGTTCAGCAATCTGGTCAATTGTTTCGGCTAGCTGTGTATACTGTTCTTCATACAATTTATGAAACTCCATGAAACTGGGCCCTTCAATGCTCCAATGGTAGTTACGGGTTTTATTATAAAGTATATGTTCGTCTGCCAGCAATTGATTTAGCGAGGCCGCAACAGCCTGCCGGTTTTTTTCAGTGATGCCAATGTTTACTGCCATAAAAGTTGTTTAATAAGTAAAACAATACTGCGGATCGCTAATCTAAAAGCGATGCAAGTTCTAACAATTCTTTGTATTTATAGGATTCCTTGTCATTATCAAAACATTTTGCAAACTCCTCAAGTAATTGCCGGATAACCTGTTTGTTCAATTGTGGTTTAAAATAAGTACTCACCGGCTGAACAGCTATCCGGTTGAAATAGCTTTCGACATCCTGGTGGGTAAAGACCTGCCCAGATGCCGGATCAATAAAAAATTCAATCTTATGGAAGGGGTCGGGAAGGTTTTCTTCTGAATAGCCGGGTTTAAAGTAAGCGATTACAAACTGCTTGGGAAGTTGAATAGATCTCACAGGAATGTCTAATAATTCACAGAGAAGAAGATACAGAATTCCATTGCTGACCTGGTTGCCTCTTTTTGTTTCTAATATTTTATGCAGCAAAAATTCATTGGGCTCACTATAATTTGTTTCTCCTCCTTTCAAACCATAATAACTGTATAAAATACTGGTTACAATATTTATTTGCTCTAAAGGTGTTAAATAATTATTTAGCTCCAGCCATACATTACGCCGCACTTTTTCTATTTCCTGCAAAACGGGTGTAGTTACCAGCTCGGGGTATTGAAATTTAGAAACAAGTAATGCACCCAATAAAAGGTCGTGGTGGCCCGATATGTTCCATTGCCGGAAATCTTCGGCAAGATCTCTGTAATGCAAACGGTGGATCAGCAATTCAATCCTTGTTTGTGTATACTCCTCGGGGGTTGTTTCCCACAGATGTTCAAGGTTGGCGATGATAGGCCGGCCGTAATCAACTATTTTTTCTGAAACAGCGTCGAATACTTCCTGGTCAGGATCGTCGATCAGGTGAAGCAGTGCTGCTATTTCTTTATTTGTTTCCATCGTTATGCTTCACAAGTTCTTTATTGCTGGTGAAAGCAAATAGCGAAACTTTTCCACAGAGGTGAAGAACGGAGTTGTTCTCTTGCACAAGACCGGTGTTCATGCCAACCGTTTTTTTGCATCGTAGAGCTTCAAAGATTTAAACTTCCGGGTTTCTATTCAAAAAATCAACGTCAAAAAAATAGTGCCCACGTATAAAGAACTACAAACTATAGACCATAATCTATAAACCGGTATATGGATGGCACATATGATCAATTACCGGCAAAGCATTGCCGGTAAAATCAAAAAAAGCGTTATTCTCCCACGATGAGCCAATGCCCCAACCATCGTTTAATTTCGAGCTGATCCACGCCGGCTCCCAGTACATGATCCCGGTTCCACCGGCATTAATTATAGCTGTTGTGAGATCTTTCATATACCGGTATTGATCTTGAGGAGTAATAGCATAGCCCGCAGCCTTATCTGCAATAGAAATAATATTAGAATAATTATCTGCATTGTCGCCTGTCCAGGGATAAGCCGTTTCTACAACCATCACCTGCTTACCGTATGTTTTTTTTAGTGTCCTGATCTTATTTTCTACTTCGTCAAGGGTTGGTAGCGATGACCACTTGGCATAATGTGACAAGCCCAGGATATCAAAATCAATCACACCGTTGTTTGTAAGATTGCTCGCCCAATGATCCGCGTTTTGTAGTTGCGCCACATGCAATATGATCATCGGCCTGACAGGCGAGTTGGCGGAGAAATCTCTCACTGCACGAATGCCAGCTTTCAATAGTAATGCAAAGTTCTGCCACTTATTATTTTCTACTTTTCCAACGGGCCATAGCATACCGCTGTTTGTTTCATTGCCGACCTGCACCATCTCGGGAGCAAGGTTTTTACTTTGCAGGTAATTTAATATGTTGAGCGTATAATTATAAACAGAATCTTTAAGCACCCCGATAGAAAGCCCTGCCCATGCCGCCGGAGTTTCCTGGTGTGCAGGATCAGCCCAGCGATCCGAATAATGTATGTCGAGATTTACGGCCATACCATTCTCTTTAGCCCTGCGGATGGTTTTTTCTGTACCCGCCAGGTCATAGTACATTTTGCCATTATTTAAATCGCCAACCCATTTTGGCGTGTGCCAAAGTCTTACTCTTACTGCATTAGCGCCATGGTCTTTCATGATGCGAAACGGATCCCGCACTTGTCCAGAGTCTTTGTATACACCGCCGTGATCTTCAACCTGGTTTACATAGGACAGGTCTACTCCCATACAAAAGCGGTCCCACTTGTAAAATTTCTTGCTGGTATCACTCACTTCCGCTATTTTCTTTTTACAGGTAAACGAGAGCAAAACAAAACTTAAGAGAAGAAGAAGTGCTTGTTTATTTTTCATACAGTATAATGGTTACTTTGTTTTCTTGCTAACACCATCCAATCCCAGGGCCGCGGCTCGGTGAGCCATTCAGGGGCGTCTACAAATTCAGTACTCCAATCATATTCGATCTTTTCACATTTTTGCATTTTTAACCCCTCCCGTGACAAAAGCAATCCCAATTCCTCACGCAAGTAGTGTTTCGTGGGAACATTATCAATATCCGCATTGCCCTGCAGTATATTGTAATACTTCTTCGCGGCTTCTTCCCCGCCGATATTTTCGGCAAAGAGTTTTTTATCGATTTGCCACTGATTTTGTATAATACGGGTGCATAGCCATGATTCTAATGAAGGTACCACAAGAATAAGCCAACCGTTTTTTTTCAAAGAACCAGCGACATTATTAAAAAAAATGGTTCTTTTCTTTAATGAATCCGTAAGTATGGCATTGATACAAACCGCCACGTTTGACTGAGGTAATTCGGTTCGGTCGGCCGACATATCCTTCCGGAGGTATTCGATATTTGCCAGTTGCGGATAGGATGCTTTCGCTGTTTCAAGATTTTTCTCCGAAATATCGACCGCTACTACTTTCTTAAAAATGGGAGACAATACGGGTAACCATTTACCGACAGCGCAACCGATGTCGATGACGGAGGCCGATGGTGATGCTACTTTTTCAATAGCAGCCCGTATGATATTTTTTTTATCATTTTGTAATACATCAAATATCTGTTCGTCATAGTCAGGCGCAATTTTTTCCCAATATTTCCGATCCATGGATTTTGATTTTATCCACAAATTACTATTTGATGTTCTTTATGACGTTCTTTTTTATTTAAAATCTTTCAGAGTTCTTTGCGTTCGTGCGTTTGTCCGCAGCTATTAACGCACCCATAAATGCTGTCATTTTTTATACTTTTTTAGTACCAATAGTAGCTGCCCGGTTCAAACAAGTGACAACAACAAAGCCCCGATATTCCGGGGCTCTGTTTCTCGTAGAGTATATTATTTTTTCTTCTTAGCCGCTGCTTTCTTTGTAGCCGTTTTTTTTGCTGATTTCTTAGCCGCGGGCTTCTTCATTTTTTTTGCGAAAGCTCCCGGTATTTCCGTTTCTATCATTTTCTTTACATCATCTAAACTCATGGTAGCTGCTTCGTCGGCTGTATACTTTGTTTCGTCGGGTTTGCGCCCTATTTTCACCATTTTTTTTCCAAACCGGATAAAAGGCCCCCATCGCCCGTTCTCTATTGCAATCTTTTCCTCCGGCCATTGCTGTATAAAGCGATTGGCTTCTTTTTTTACTTTAGCATCTATCAATTCATTAATGTCTGCTTGCGTCAGGGCATCAAAATTATAGCGCCTTGGGACATTAATGAACATACCTTCCCATTTAATAAACGGACCAAATCTTCCTTTTCCTTTCGTGACAGGTTTGCTTTCATACATCGCAACAGGTGCATCGGCTTGCTTCTTCTCTTCGATCAGTTGAATAGCTTTGTCGATATCGACAGATGAAAGATCGGTACCACGTGGGATTGATATAAATTCATCGCCCCATTTTACATAAGGGCCAAATCTTCCAACATTAACGGAAATATCCTTGTCTTCGTGCAGTCCCAATACACCCTGTAGCTTGAACAGGCTCATTGCTTCATCGTAGGTAATAGTTTCGATGCTCTGGCCCGTGGGTACTTTTGCAAAACGCGGCTTTTCTTCATCATCCGCATGGCCAATTTGCACCATCGGACCATACCGCCCCATTCTAGCAACAACAGGTTTACCGCTTTCGGGATCTGTTCCTAATTCACGTTCGCCTTTTATTCGTTCCGCTGTTTCTATTGTTTTATCAACATCTTTTTTAAAGGGACTATAGAAATCTTTCAGCATGTCATTCCATTTCATTTTTCCTTCCGCTACTTCATCAAACTCTGCCTCGATCCTTGCAGTAAAACCATAGTCCATGATATCATCAAAGTACTGCTTTAGAAAGTCGGTTACTACCAAGCCAAGGTCGGAAGGAAAAAGTTTTGATTTTTCTGCGCCGGTATTTTCATGTTCTGTTTCTTTGCTTACCGCGCCCTGCTTTAATTTCAACACTCGATATTCCCTGCGGGTACCTTCCTTATCCCTTTTTTCTACATAGCCTCTTTTCAAAACCGTAGAGATGGTTGGTGCATAGGTCGATGGGCGACCGATACCTAACTCTTCCAGTTTTTTTACCAGTGATGCTTCGGTGTAGCGCGGCAAGGGACGGCTGAACCGTTCGGTAGCTTTCATTTCTCTTAAAGGCAACTGTTGACCAACAGTGAGCGGCGGTAACATACCTTCCTGTGTTTCGTCTTCATTCTCATCATCGTCATCCTTGTCTTCACGATATACTTTTAAGAAACCATCAAATTTTAATACTTCACCTGATGCAGTCAGTTCTTCTTTATTGGTAGAAATAGAAATTTTTGCAATTGTTTTTTCCAATTCTGCGTCTGCCATCTGGCTGGCCATTGTTCGTTTCCAGATCAACTCGTACAGGCGCTTCCAGTCAGGTTCTTCCACGGTGCTATTACTCATATACGTTGGGCGTATAGCTTCGTGTGCTTCCTGCGCACTTTCATTTTTATTTTTATACTTCCGGAACTGGTGATACTTTTCACCATACATGCTTTTCACCGTATTCGTAATATCACCCAGTGCCGTATCGCTTAATGCCACGCTGTCGGTACGCATATAACTTATATACCCATTTTCATATAACCTTTGGGCAATAAGCATTGTGCGGCTCACGCCATAGCCCAGTTTCCTCGAGGCTTCCTGCTGCAGGGTGGAGGTAGTGAACGGTGGGGCGGGAGTACGTTTGCCAGGCTTTACCTGTATATCATTTACTTTATAGTCAGCACCTATGCAACTTTTCAGAAAAGCTTCTGCATCTTCGGATTTAGATTGTTTTTTTCCTTCGCCAACAAATGTCACCAACTTATCTGAAAGGTCCTTTGCGGTAAATAATCCTTCTATCTTAAATGTGCTCACCGGAACGAACGCATTAATTTCTCTTTCACGTTCGGCTATCAGTCTTACAGCTACACTTTGTACACGGCCTGCGCTAAGGTTATTGCGCATACTCATCTTTCTCCACAACACCGGGCTTAGTTCAAAGCCCACAATACGGTCAAGAATTCTCCTGGCCTGTTGCGCATTCACCAGGTTCATGTCAAGTGTTCTTGGATTTGCAACAGCATACTGTATCGCAGGCTTCGTGATCTCATGAAAAACGATACGTTTTGTTTTTTTGGGATCGAGCCCTAATACTTCACATAAATGCCAGCTTATCGCTTCCCCTTCACGGTCCTCATCCGTTGCCAGCCAAACTTCGCCGGATTTATTAGCAACGGCTTTCAGATCCCTCACTACTTTCTCCTTGTCTGCGGAAACAATATATCTCGGTTCGAAATTTTTTTCTACATCGATACCCATGCCCGCTTTCTCAAGGTCGCGTATATGGCCAAAACAACTTTTTACCTGGAAATCGCTTCCTAGTATTTTTTCAATTGTTTTCGCTTTCGCAGGGCTTTCTACTATCAAAAGGTTTTTCGCCATAATCACTCCATATTATTATATCAACAACGCCAGAAATATTGCTTTGCGATTTTTTAAAACCGCCTTGCGGCCGACGCAAGTTAGAACAAGAATAATAATTTTTTTCGGAAACCAGCTTTTGCAACGTTTAGCATCGTCCCTTGCGACGCTCCGTTCATCGTCCCGAACGCTGATCAGCAAAGGATTTCAGCGTATTGAAGGCTGTAGTTAAATCATATTAAAAGATTTTCCGGGAAAGGAGCGGTTTTTACCGGATGTACATAAAGTTCACAATTCAGCCGCTATGATTTTTGCAAGTTCTTCCGCCCATACTCTATATTCTTTACCGGAAGGATGTAAGCCATCTTCTGCAATGAGTTCTTTATCATTTGCTGCTTTTCTTGTACCAGGAGTAATATTTATATAATGAACATGATATTTATCTGATATCCGTTTGTTAGTGGCATTGTATTCGTCGATCGCCACAGCAATCTCCTGGCTATTTCTTCCTTCTGCAAAAGGAGTAACACCCCAGTCAGGAATCGAAAGAACGATTACACGACGCGGATCATGGCGGGTATATCGTAGTGCTTTTTTCAGGAGTGCCTCAAACTGTTCATGGTAGCCGGCAACAAGCTGTTGGCGGTATTGGTTGTTGACACCTATTAATAAAGTAACAAAATCATAATGCCGCTCCAGGTTTGTTTTTCTGATGCCCTCCTGCAATTCGTCCGTCGTCCAACCGGTTTTAGCTACGATTACCGGCTTCTTAAAGTCAAGGCCTTTTTCATGCAGCATGGCCACTGTTTGATTTGGAAAATTTTCTTCTGCTTTTACTTTTTCGCCGATGGTATACGAATCACCGAGAGCAAGGTAAGAATAAGTATTTTTTTGCCGGGGATGCTTCATTGCGCCTATGAAAATAAGAAGAAGAATCATTCCAATTGCCGCCACAAGGGGAGAACTTGCTTTTTTTATAACTGTTTCTCTCATATATGTTGAAGTGGATCAGATAAACTCAACAATTCTCTTGCCAACTTCAGTGTCCCGGTATATCCGCCTATGCCCAAGACCCTTGGTAATTACGTATTCAATGTTTGCGTGGTTTTGTTCTTTTACGATATATACATCTTTCAACGGCGTGGTGGTGTCATCTTCGTCATGCAGCCAAAGAATCTTTGCCGTTATTTCTTTCAATGCTCTTGGAATAGAAAACCATGCAACATCGTGCCCGCTTAGTTGGGTGATTATCGCCTCGAACTTTTCCCTTACATCCGCATCATTCAACCGGAGAAACTCAAAGAAAAGATCAATGGCCGTTTTTGTTTCCGTGGCAGGTGCTATCAGAACAAGGCGGTAGTTTTCATCATGCCGGATCTCTGCCAGTGCCATGCTTACAACAAGACCGCCAAAAGAATGGGCGATAAAACTGTCAATGGGCCCGTAGGCCGAATAGATGTATTTAATAAAATCGAGATAAATAAGCGCATTGATTTGTTTGCCTGAACTTCGTCCATGCGCCGGCGCATCAAACGCCAACACTTCGTAGCCTTTTTTTATGGACGCATTCACATAATTGTCAAAATTCACTACCGATGATTCGAAGCCATGAACGATCAGCATCTTTCGGCCGGCATCCTTGTTCCAGCGATAACCATGAATAGAAAACTCCTGGAATTTGAAATGAATTTGCTCGCTGGCGGCGAAAATGGGGGGCAATTTTTTTAAATTCCTTGCTTGCGGAGTACAGAATAAATCAAAGGCTTTATCGGCAGCTTTCTTTTTGGAAACAGACGAAAGAAGTTTGAATTTTGTCCGGATATAACGTAAGGCTACCTTTTGTTTGAACTTCATAAAAAATTCTTATGGTGAGATGCTTTAAAATAATTGTAAGTTACAATCCTGTTTCATCCCACAATTAAACAACTGCTACTACAACAAATAAATATGGACATAGTTATCATTGGCTCAGGAAACACGGCGACGGTGCTTGGAAGAAAATTTAAAGAAGCGGGACATAAAATAGTACAGGTTGCCAGTCGTAATGCAGCAGCCGCCAGCGAACTTGCCTATGAATGGGACAGCGAATCTACCAATTATATGAGCGTATTGAATCCCAATGCGGACGTATACATTATAGCGGTCGCCGACAATGCGCTTGAAGAGGTGGTAAGCCAGGTAAAGGTACCCGGCAAAGTTATCGCTCATACTGCAGGATCCATTTCCAAAGATATTTTGAAAAATGCCAGCGCACATTACGGCGTCTTTTACCCGCTGCAAACCCTGCGCAAAGAAATTAACGGCCTGCCCGATATTCCTATATTTTTTGAGGGCAACGATAAAATAGCGACCACCACGTTACAACACCTGGCGCAGTCCGTTTCGTTTGAAAAACCTGTTTTAGCAGGGGCGGATGACAGGTTGAAGTTGCATATTGCAGCGGTTGTTGTCAATAATTTTACCAATTACCTATATGCACTCGCAGAGAAATATTGCCGGAAAGAAGGCATTAGCTTTCATCAATTATTGCCACTTATTGAAGAAACCGTTCAGCGGTTAAAAACCACTTCTCCTTCAGCCAGCATGACTGGGCCGGCTGTTCGCCAGGACCACGCGACTGTTCAAAAGCATCTCGAAATGCTGATCGATCATCCACATCTTCAAAAAATTTATCAGCAGCTGTCAGAAGGTATACAGCAAATGAAATAATCGGTAAGAAACCACGTTCACCGGGCACCTTCATTTCTGCGGCGGGAGCGTATTCCTGGTTTTTCCAATACATTTGCAGCCTGAAATTGAAAAAGCAACCGATGTACACGATCAAATTTAAATTTGAACAGAAGGGGCTGGAACCGGTCACGTTTGAGAATATTGAATCGGGCCAGACCTTACTCGAGATAGCGTTAAAAAATGATATCGAACTCCATCATAATTGTGGTGGCGTTTGTGCATGTACTACCTGCCATTTATATATCGAAAAAGGGATGGATAATATTGACGGGATAAGTGACAAGGAGGAAGATTTTATCGACAGGGCAGTCAATCCGACCCTTAATTCGAGGCTCGGTTGTCAATCGTTGTTGCTTGATGAAGGAGCAGGGACGATCGAAGCAACAATACCTGACCAGACACAATTTTTAGGAGAATAAAAGAAGCAGGAGGTCAGTCATAAGAAGTCTGAATTCTGGCCTCCCTCATCAACCATCAGACTTTCTTTTTAATTATGAGTCAATTTGAACCTCCTATACGCTGGAACGATCATGAGGATATCGCCCTGAAACTTTATGAACGCTTCGGCGATGATTTTAACGAAGGAAGAATATACCGCATCCGCTTTACCGACTTACTTGAATGGGTATTGCAGATCCCCGGCTTTGAAGGTACAAGAGAGCAAAGTACGGAAGGACATTTGGAAATGATACAAAGTGCCTGGGTATATGAATGGCGGGATAGTCAACCCCCATCCTCTAAAGGGCTATAATGAACTTTCATTACATTTGAGTTTAACATAACCAAAATTTAAATGCTGCGCTTGATTAAGCGGAGCCAAGGAGCATGAATATTCCAGATCTTTTTAAAGATATCACCACGTTTATCTTTGATGTTGATGGCGTCCTGACGGATGGTACGGTTCTTATATTAGAGGACGAAGTGCAGGCCAGGCGCATGAGTATTAAGGATGGTTATGCACTGCAACTGGCGGTTAAAAAGAACTATCACATACTTGTAATATCTGGTGCCGCTTCTTCGCCTGTTGTTAATCGCCTGAACAAACTTGGCATCCTGGATATACATATGGGCGTGACGGACAAAAAAGCGTTTGTAAAAAATTTTATTGCAAATAATAACTTAACGATCGGCCAGGTGCTGTTTATGGGCGATGATATGCCTGATCTTCCGGTGATGCCGCTGGTCGGGTTGCCAACTTGCCCGGCAGACGCTGTGGAAGAAATAAAAGCGGCGTCGAAATATATCTCTCCGATGAGCGGAGGCTATGGCTGTGTGAGAGATGTGATAGAGAAAGTGCTGAAGGCAAAGGATGACTGGCAGCATATTGACAATATAACCTCGCGGTAAAAACAGACCTGTATTTCGTAGCTGATACTTGATGTAACTTTCCAAAAAAAACATTCATGAGATTGATAGCAGGTTTTCTTAAAATGATCCGACTGCCCAATCTTTTGTTTATTGCATTGACGCAAACGCTTTTCCAGGTATGCATTTTTTACCCTTTATATAATGGTAATATACCTGTAAGTGATACCCGCAATTTTATCCTGCTGGTATTGTCATCCATTTTTATTGCGGCTGCAGGTTATATTATCAATGACTATTTTGATATCAACATTGATGAAGTAAATAAGCCTGAAAAAATGGTAGTTGATAAAGTGATCAACCGGCGCTGGGCGATAGCCTGGCATTTTATACTCAGCATTACCGGCATACTTCTTACAGCGCTGGCACTGCCTGTCTTTGAAAAATGGTATTTGTTATTGGGAAATGTTCTATGCGTTGTGCTGCTTTGGTTTTATTCTACTACTTTCAAACAAAGATTGCTGATTGGTAATATTGTAATATCCCTTCTAACAGCCTGGACCTTGCTGCTTATTTTTTTGTCCAAGGTTTCCATCACTGATGCATTTGAAACAGCCAATCCGGGTCAGCCGAAATTTTTCCGGTTTGCTTTTTTATATGCCGGATTTGCATTCATCATTTCGCTAATCCGTGAAGCTGTAAAGGACGTTGAAGACATGCCGGGCGATGCACGCTACGGCTGCCGTACCATGCCGATTTTGTGGGGTGTAAATGCGACTAAGGTATATATTGCTGTGTGGATGATCATCCTTATCGCCATATTGGTAGTGGTGCAGGTGTATGTCTTGCAGTTTCAATGGTGGTGGGCCGTGGGGTATTGCGTAGTAATGATAATTCTTCCGTTGCTTTATATTTTTTATAAACTATTCAAAGCCTCATCAGTGCCGGACTATCATCGTCTCAGCAGTTGGACAAAGTTGGTAATGTTAACGGGCATCCTCTCGATGATCTTTTTTTATTTTTACCTATGGCCAAAATAATTCTTGCTTCCGGATCGCCGCGAAGAAAACAATTACTGGAATGGGCTGAAGTGCCTTTCGAGATTATAACGAGAGAAACAGATGAGTCGTATCCAACCGGTATGGCGCCGGAATCGGTAGCAGTTTATATAGCACGTAATAAAGCCCTGGCCGTCCAGGCTTCCGTGCCCGATGATGCTGTAATACTGGCAGCTGATACAATCGTTGTATTGAATGATCGTATTATCGGCAAGCCGAAAAACAGGGCCGATGCTATTGGAATTCTCAGTGCCCTGTCCGGAAACAAACATGCCGTGATAACAGGTGTGGTGCTTCACAAAGGGAAAGAAGAAATTGCTTTTGCAGATTCCACCGACGTGTATTTTCATCATTTGACCGATGAGCAGATCGCATTTTATATTGATAAATACAAGCCCTTTGATAAAGCCGGCGCCTATGCTATACAGGAATGGATCGGTGTTGTGGGCATCAAATCTGTAAGCGGAGATTTTTACAATGTGATGGGGTTGCCGGTGAGCAGGGTAGTGCAGGAGTTGCGGAAAATGGTTTGAAATACGGAATTTGAAAATTTGAAAATGGTTGGTAGCTTTAAGTACAGTACCCGGTGTTCGCATAATCCCACATCTTCAAATTTTCAAATTAATGACTGAACGGTTACTGCAATTTATCTGGCAATTCCAGTATTTTAATAAAAACGAGTTAACTACCTCAGAGGGCGATCCCGTAAGCGTTATTATTCCCGGCCAGTTTAATACTAACCAGGGACCCGATTTTTCCAGTGCGAAAGTTCTTATCGGCAACACTACCTGGGCCGGGGCTGTAGAGCTGCATATAAAGACATCAGACTGGAATAAGCATAAACACCAGAACGATAAAAATTATGACAATGTTATTCTCCATGTAGTTTGGGAAAACGATACTTACAGGGATGCTCCAAAAGCAAATTGGGGTAACACACCATTGAACGTTCCAGTAATAGAATTAAAAACCCGTATACCAAAGCTATTGTTACAACGATACGAGGAATTAATGCAGTCCATAGCGTTTATACCTTGTGAAAAAAGTATTACTCCCGTTCGCGATATTACCTGGAGCAGCTGGAAAGAACGATTACTGGCTGAACGGTTGTTGCGAAAGGCGGGTATCGTCGAAAGTTATTTAAAAGAAAATAATTTTCACTGGGAAGAAACATTCTGGTGGATGCTGGCAAGGAATTTTGGAATGAAAGTGAATGGCGAAGCGTTTGAAGCCATGGCAAAGTCAATACCACTTACCGTCCTTGCCAAACATAAAAACCAGATCCACCAGATAGAAGCATTGTTATTAGGACAAGCCGGTTTGCTAAAGCCGGATTTTGACGAGGATTATCCAAAGCTCCTGCAAAAAGAGTATATGTTCCTGCAAGGAAAATACAATATCCACCCCATTCAACTGCCGCTATTCTCGCTTCGCATGCGGCCAGGAAATTTTCCGGCAGTTCGGCTTGCCGAACTCGCGATGCTCGTTCATAAGTCAGCGCATCTTTTTTCCAGGATAAAAGAGGCAGGTTCTGCTAAAGAAATAAAACGGTTCTTTGAAGTAACAGCCAATGATTATTGGCATTATCATTACCAATTCGATGAAACCTCGGTATTCAAAAAGAAAAAGACCGGTGCATCAATGATCGATAATATTGTTATTAATACGGTAGCGCCTATGCTTTTTGCATATGGCAATTATCACAGTGAAAATAAATATAAGGATCGGGCGTTGCAATGCCTTGAACAAATAGCGGCTGAAAGAAATTTGATCACCGCAGGTTTCAGGCAACTACAGGTAGAAAACAAAAATGCCTGGGATTCCCAGGCATTGATCGAATTGAAGAATGAATATTGTATCAAAAAAAGATGTTTGGAATGCTCTGTCGGCAATGCTATTCTCAAACAGCTCAATTAATTTATGCGGCACTCCTGTTATTCTTTAATAAGTGTCTTCGCCATTATGCTTTTTGCCGTTTGTATATGAACGATATAAATCCCGGCTTGAATTTTTTGTAATAGGCCTACTTCAATGGTTTCCGGTCCGCGGTTGGGCAAATATTGAATAGGAATATTCCTTCCCGCCATATCCGTTAAAATGATCTTTTCAATATCCGATGCATGATCGATAAAGAATTTATCATTGAATGGCATGGGATATATCGTAAAAGGATTGGTGTGTTCCGCAAATATCTTTACTGTTTTGCTACTTAGGGCAATGCCTGCAACAGGGTCAATGTATTTGATCATATAATAGTTGTTTCCGGGTAATGGGTTTTTATCGATGGTAGTAAACATAGTTGCTCCAACTTCTTTTATGTGGATGCTATCAATGGTTCGAAACATTCTCCCATCAGCAGATCTTTGGATGGTAAAAAAGGCATTTTGAGTGACGGGGTCAATTTCCCAACCCAGCTTAGCACCGTCCTCATTTGTTCGCGTGATGGCAAATGAAGTGAATCGGGCACCAAGAACGGTAAGAGCACTGCAACTGCCGCAACCCGTAAATACCTGTGCGGCGCCCCAATTATTTGCGGGGCATCCACCGCAACCGGAAACAGAAGAATGCGTATTTCCAAGGCACGCAAATAAACCAGGATCGCCAGTAAGTTTATTACTGAACTGTGAAAATTGGTATACGTTCAAACAAGCATTGCCGACCGGCACGCTGTAGCTGTCGGCAACTTTATTGATCAAAATAGCCATGCGGGTAGAACTTCCGTCGCCCAGGCAGACTGCGCCCGTTGAAGCCAAAGGATCGGTAATAATTCCCCAAAACTCTGCCGATCCATTATTGACAAACCAGGAAAAATTATCGTTGACCACGAAATATTGGTTCGACATTTTGAATACGGATGAACTTGTGGCATTGATAATTTTATTAGGGGTGCCAGATGTGGTATATCCATTATCCAGCGACAGGTTACGATGTATTTCAAGAGTGCCATAGTTGTAGATCGACGAGTTGCCTTTTAAAACAAGTCCTGCACCTATGCCGCTGCCAATTACAAATCGTGCGCCCGGCCGGACATATATTATACCACTGTCCATATAAAATTTATCAATAGCCAGGTTTCCGCATACGATAAGTGTACCGCCATTAAGCGTCAGGCTATTCATGGTAGCATCGGCACCGTAGTTCCATTTGGTGGCGCCTGTATTGAGGGTTTCGTTATCAACCAGCAACGGTTCCATCCCATTACAGGATGGCGGTGCTGCTGGTACCGGGCATTGTGAAAAAAGTTCCTGGACAGAGAAAAAAAGGAGGAGAAAGAGAAAACAGGTTTTAAACATAGGTGATTTTTTAAATTAAGATCACCGGTAAAGTGGCACGGATCATTATATCAGGGCAGGCATTGTTTTCACAGGATAACGGATTACCTGGTATTTCAAAACTATTGCTCTCGTTGCGACTTTTCCAGTGAATGGTTATTGGATGTTTACAACCTTAAACTATGTTACTGTAAAATGCGATACAAGCGATAACGCAGCAAGTACAGGAAATGCCGCATGAACTGCCGAAAAACAAACATGAACGAAAGCGGTGATGCAGGTTACCGGCCGGTTAACAAATTATTTGCCCAGCCAGTCTTTAAATTCATTTACTCGTTTTCTGCTGACGATAATTTCTTTATCAGGCAAAGGGGATAAATAGAGTTTCAGGCGATTGCCAAAATAGGAATGTATCTCTTTTACGGTAGATAACGATATAATATAAGAGCGGTTGATGCGGAAAAAGATGACCGGCGAAAGAAGATTTTCCAACTGTTCGATACGATATTCGAGCAAGAATTTTTGGTTGTCGAAGGTTTTTAAAAAAATGAATCGTTCCTGCGAAAAGAAATAGGCTATTTGTGTTACCGGAATAGATAACAATCGCTGACCCTGTTTTACCAAAAAGCGTTCTTTAAACGCTCCGGCACTAAGTGGCATATCATTGGCGCTCTGCTTGTCAAATTGCAATAACCTTTCTTCTGTAGGAGGTATGTTGCTTAATAACTGGCGCATTGTTTTATAACGAAAGGCCGCAAGATTGTATTCTTCTGTTATAGTCGAAAAAGTGACTATTGTTTTAATGGCCCTGCCACATTCCTTCTCAACGCCTGCCATTATGTTTTCGTTAGCGAGTATAAGATCGGGTATCTTATTCTTCGTTAACCACTCAGCCGCAGTGAACATGCCATTTGTAATTCCAACAACATGAATAGATTCATCCAGTTCGTAAAGCAAATCTTTTATTTTCTGCGCTGTTATTTTTTCGTATTCGATCACTAATACATTCATGTCAAATCCTGTTATCCTTCAAAAAAAGCAAATGTTGGGATGATAACATTGCAATCAAAGCAAAAAAGACATCAACTGCTTAAAGAGACGAATGAATTGCCTGCGCCGTATCGTTGGCGCCGATGATCTTAACAGAAATTAAGAATATGATAACCCTACCCGGCTAAAACGATCATTGTGAACCTTTTTTTGATTTTTTTTTATTTCCAGCTACCCCAATTTACTTTCACTTCAATATCGGGATGAATGCTTTTCATTACAGGGCAGGTATCGCCTGTATGTTTCAATATAGTTTTAGTTTTTTCATCGATGTCTTTCAGCGTATCCGGTATATGAAATGTTAATTCTATGCCGCCAACGCGCCGCGGATCAGGCTTCATTATTTTCAAAACCCTGACATTTATATCGTTCAGGTCAAATCCCATTGTACGTGCCTTAATGCCCATTACGGTTATCATGCAGGTAGCAAGACTGGTAGCGAGCAGGTCGGTCGGAGAAAATCTTTCGCCCTTTCCGTTATTATCAACCGGGGCGTCTGTTTCGAAATAAGAGCCACTTTTCAAGTGGGTACATGTTGTCCGGAGGTCACTATTATAAACTACTGTTGATGTCATTTCAATTTTTGCCCTAAATTTACGTTACTAATATAAATAGACGATCTGTGAAGAAACTAAGCCTGATTTTAATTTTCGCCTCTCTGGCCATTACTGCTATGGCACAGGATAAACGCGAAGAGAGAAGGGAAAAGAAAGAAGCCAAACGTCAAAAAATAAATGAGCTGGTTCGCCAGGCCGAAGAAGGCGTTTTAATTTATCAAAAGCAAAGCATCTTTGGAATACAGCTCCGCACAAACGGTTATGGTGCGTTTTACGAATTGGGCAGAATGAAAAGCAACCGTAAGACAACAATTTACCGGATAGATATCACTGAAATAAAAAATTCGAAGGAAGAAAAATTGTTAGGTGGTAGTTTCATTTTTGGCAATCCCTACATCTATGGAAAGATCAACAACTTTTATCCGATTACCCTTGGCTTTGGACAACAGTACATACTGGGACAAAAAGGCAATAAAAATGGGGTAGCGGTCACCGCCATTTACAATGCTGGCTTATCCATTGGTTTGTTACGTCCCTATTACCTTAATGTGCAGGATCCCTTAAACAATGAAGAAAAAACAATAAAATATTCTGTTGAGGACAGCGCTTTATTCCTGGATCAGAGTGTAATTATATCTGGCGGAGGTTTTGGAAAAGGCTGGAGCGAGCTAAAATTAAAACCTGGTGCATTTGCGAAGGTTGGGATGCGTTTTGATTTTGGACGGTATAATGAATCGGTATCTGCCCTTGAAATAGGTATGAGTATAGAAGCCTATGCATCAAAAATTTCTATTATGGCCATGCAGGACGATAAGCGCATGTTTTTCCAGGGATACATTGCTTTTCTTTTTGGCCGGAGGAAATGATGCGGGCACGCCACAGCCTGTTAATCTTCCCGTTTCCACGTATTTTTGCAGTATGACTGAACTTCCCGTTGTTAACATTGTAGATGAAAAAGCGACAAGGATAAAAAAGCCGGATTGGCTGCGTGTAAAACTGCCAATCGGGGAGAGCTATAAAAACGTTCGCAACCTGGTTGATACACATAAGCTCCACACTATTTGCGAAAGCGGCAACTGTCCCAATATGGGAGAGTGCTGGGGAGCGGGCACCGCTACCTTCATGATATTGGGTAATGTCTGCACAAGAAGCTGTGGGTTTTGTGCAGTAGCTACGGGTCGCCCGGAGCCCTTGGATTGGGACGAACCGCAGCGGGTGGCCGAGGCTATTTACCTGATGAAAGTGAAACATGCTGTCATCACTTCTGTTGACCGGGATGAATTAAAAGACGGCGGGTCGATTATCTGGCAAAATACCATCAGGGCGGTAAAGACTTTGAATGCGGGGACGACCCTGGAAACGCTGATACCCGATTTTAAAGGAAAAAAAGAAGACATTGAGCGCATCATTGAGGCAGGTCCCGAAGTAGTTTCTCATAATATAGAGACAGTGGAACGTTTAACCCGCCAGGTAAGAATACAGGCCAAATATTGGCGAAGCATGGAGGTGATTCGCATATTGAAGGAAGGTGGCAGGAGAACGAAAAGCGGTATTATGCTGGGACTGGGAGAAAAGAAAGAGGAAGTAGTGCAAACAATGAAAGATTTGCGGGATAACGGCTGCGATGTGGTTACGATTGGCCAGTATCTTCAACCCACACATAAGCATTTGCCGGTACTACGTTTTGTACATCCTGACGAGTTTGCTGAATACAGGGAAATAGGCTATTCCATCGGCCTTGATTATGTTGAGAGCGGGCCGCTTGTCCGTTCGTCCTATCACAGTGAGCGGCACGTGTTTCCCGGGCTTGGTAAAAGTGAGTGGGAAATGAGTAAGACAAATGCTACCGGCTGAAAGGATCTTTTTGAATTATCCGGTGTTATACGATGCATTTTCGCATCAGCTTGTTAATGGAAGCTATCCTCCGTTCTAAGCGAAAACACTTAGATTTTGGAGTTTTAACCCCTTTTTATGATTATTTTGTAGAAAAACTTCCCATTTCTGGCTTTTGGCACAATTTTCACTGCTAATACAAAAATTCATCCTATATGAAAAGGCTTGGTTATCCAATAGCGCTTGTCTTTGTTTCGTTAGTATCTGTCATTTTCTTTACAACAGTGACCGCAGTGACGCTTGCTTCTTATTCGAAGAGCGAAAAAAGCATCACGATTGTTAAGAATACAGGTAATGAAACAGTAAGAAGGTAAAGACCCAATAGCTGTGATGTCTATTGTTCAGAATCGCTCAATTAAGCACTTGCTGGTTGACTGATCTGAATAAATATATAATCCTTTATGAAACGCATAGATCCAATTCTATTAAATAGCTTAGAAAAAAGCCCCCGCTTGTAGTCGGGGGCTTTTCTATAGTATACGATCGAAAATTATTTCATTTCCCACACCAGTGCGCTTGCTCCCAATATGGCAGCATCAGATTCCCGCAGGTGACTGATCAGGATCTTTACTTTGTTTTGAAATACCTGGATTAGGTTTGCCTCCATATGCTCTTTTGTCGGCTTTAATAACAAGTCGCCCGCTTTTGTTAACCCGCCGAAAAGTATAATAGCTTCGGGACTTGAAAACATAACTGCATTGGCTAGCGCAAGACCGAGTATTCGACCCGTGAAATCGTAAATATAACGGGCCAGTTCATCGCCTTTAATAGCGGCCTCGTAAACCTTTTTCGAATCTAGGTCCGGTTGCGGTATTTCCCGGAGAATACTTGGCGTATCAGAACTGTTCAGCATTTCAATGGCAGTATTGCAGACGCCCGTCGCAGAAGCATAGCTTTCCAATGAACCCTTTTTTCCTGTCCCCGGGTGTAATCTTCCGTCAGGTATAATAATGGTATGTCCAAGTTCCCCTGCGAATCCATCATGACCGTAGATCAGGTGCCCGTTAGCTACAATGCCGCTGCCAACCCCGGTTCCCAGGGTGATCATAATAAAATCTTTCATGCCTTTGGCAGCACCATACATCATTTCACCGATAGCCGCTGCATTGGCATCGTTGGTAAGTGTTACAGGGAGCTTGAATTTGCTTTCGATCAGCTTGGCCAAAGGAATAATTCCTTTCCAGGGAAGATTGGGAGCATACTCGATGGTACCCGTGTAATAATTACCGTTTGGAGCGCCAACACCTATTCCCTTCATTCTACCGATACCCCCCGCCTTTTCTATTAACACAGATAAAGCAATATATAAATCATCAATAAATGGATTTACCTCCGCATGTCCTTTTGTTGATATTTCGTCGGAAAAAAGAACATTGCCATCCCTGTCCACTATCCCGAATTTGGTATTTGTACCACCTATATCAATTCCTATCGCAAGAGCTTGTAACCCGGATTTTCCAGCCATGTTTTCAGTTTTAAAATAAGCCCCGTTATTTTTGTAACGGGGCACTAATGTACGAATGAAATGAATTGAAAGATATTAATGTCCCGCTGCACCGATTTCCGCATCATAATCAATACCCTGCTTTCTCAAAATACCTTTTACGATGAATGCAAAAAAGGCCAGGTAAGCAAAGCAAACGACGGCGATAATATAAGACTGATGAATCCCAATAATATCTGCCAGCTTTCCCTGGATGGGAGGGATGATGCCGCCCCCTAGGATCATCATAATCAGAAAAGCCGATCCCTGCGAGGTATATTTTCCAAGCCCTGCAACAGACAGGCTGAAAATGGCCGGCCACATGATTGAGCAAACCAACCCACCACTTAGAAAGGCATAAATAGCAACGTTACCCGTGGTCATCAGGCCAATTACCATAGCTACTACGCCAAGTGAACTGAAAATTAGCAACGTTCTTGCAGGCTTATCTTTACTGATGAAAAATGCTGCAATCTGCACTATAACACATATAACATAATAGAACAAAGGTGTGACGTCATAATCAGAGAGATAAATGATGCCGACCAGTATGCCAAATGCGATTAGTGGCACAATCAATTGAAGGAGGAGCTTTGTATTTTTTGATAAGTTAAAAGCACCAATTGAACCGCTCCATCGTCCAATCATCAAGCTTCCCCAATACATCATTATATAAGGAGTGGCTTCCGATGCGGAAAAAGATCCGAACTCTTTTTGTTTAAGCAATTCACCAAGATTACTTCCTATCGCCACTTCCACACCAACATAAGTAAAGATTCCTAACATGCCCAATACGAGCTGTGGATACTGCATAGCTCCCCAGCCCGCAGATTTAGTTTTTGCTCTTGCATTTGAAAACAACAAAATGATAACAACAACCGCTAATGCGCCAAGCAGCCAGTATAAACGGGATTGCTCAAGCGGGTGCTTTAAAGCTGATATCTCGCGATTTTTTTGTTGTATGCCCGCATTTGCATTTTTTACCGCACTCAAAGTGGATAAAATAGCCGGGTCAGATTGATAAAGGGTTTCTAATGAGTCGAGCTGGCTGGCAACGACAGATGAATCTTTGCTTAAAAAATTTGTTGCAAAAGAAGTATCTGCCTGACTCGCCCTGACGGAAATTTTTAATAAGGAATCAACCGACTTGTTTTCTGCTTTGACTGAGTTTTCAATAGCGGTTATCTGCAAAGCTTCTTTACTCTTGTAGCTACTAAAGACGGGTACGAACATTACAATAAGCAGTCCGGTCATGATTAGCAGATTGGTCAGCGCTTTATTCGCCTTTTCTGTTTTTTCAAGCAAGATGCCAGATGGGACTTTTTTCGAAAAGAAGAATAACGCTGCAGCCGCCAGAAATAATACACCAACTGCACTGTATAACACGATTACTTTTGATAAACTTAGGCTCGCTATCTTTTCATCGGTAATGGTAGCAGTAGTTCCAAACAAGGCGAGAGCAACTACTAAAGGGCCGATGGACGTACCAAAAGAGTTGACGCCGCCACCTAGTGTAACCCGGCTGGTACCTGTTGCGGGATCACCTAGCAAAATGGCGAAAGGCTGTGCCGCTGTTTGCTGTAATGAAAATCCCAGGGCAACAATAAACAAACCAATCAGCATGCCGGGGAAACTATCTCCATTAACCGCAAGGATCATTGCAGCAGCACCCAACGCAGAAAAAAGTAATCCATAAACAATACTTTTTTTATAACCCCATTTACCAACCAGGTCTTTACCACCAAACGCCCCGTAGGCAAATAACACCAATGCTCCAACATAGTAAGCCGTATAAAAAGCAAAATCGATCAACTGGCTTTGAAACTGATCAAGATGAAAATAATGTTTGCAAAAAGGAATGAAGACGCTGTTACCAGCAGCAATAAATCCCCAAAAAAAGAAAACAGTTACCAATGTCCCTAGAGCTCCGTAATTGGTAGGTATTTTTGCTTGTTGATTCATAGCAATCGTTGGTTTTAATATTAAGGTTGAAAATAAACAGAAATCGGTTAGTGAAAAATTTTTAATTATAAAACTGTGCAATGGCAAAAACGGCTTAATTTCAAATAGATTATTTACTGTAAACTTTTCGAATGGAAATAGTACATGTAGCAGCGGAATGTTACCCGGTAGCAAAAGCAGGCGGACTCGGGGATGTAGTAGGAGCGTTACCAAAATATCAGGCGGAATTGGGCCATGTGACCAAAGTGGTAATGCCAATGTACCGCACAAAATTTTTATACGAGAATGGCTGGGAATTGGTGCATGAAGGTGGTCAGCATCTCGGTTCGCACTGGTTTCATTATAGCGTGATAAGGGAAAAGACAAATAAGCTTGGTTTCGATCTTTATCTTGTTGACATCAATGGCTTACTCGACAGAGAAAAAATATATGGTTACGACGACGATACAGAACGTTTTGTAGCTTTCCAGATCGCCGTTTGTGATTGGCTCAGTAAATGGCAGGACAATCCCGGCGTTGTGCATTGCCATGATCATCATACAGGGCTTATTCCGTTTATGATGAAGCATTCTTACGTTTTCAAAAATAAGTTAGCAAGCGTTCCAACGGTTTTCACTATTCATAATGGTCAATACCAGGGGTGGATCGGTTGGGATAAATATTACCTGATACCTGCCTATGACAGTTTGCAATGGGGTTTGCTGGATTGGAACAATACCATTAACCCAATGGCAGCAGGCGTTAAAAGTGCGGGCAAGGTTACAACGGTCAGCCACAGTTATCTTGATGAGTTGAAACATTCTGCCAATGGGTTGGAAAATTTATTTGAATATGAGAAAGGAAAAAGTTTTGGTATTCTCAACGGAATTGATACGGATGTTTGGGATCCCCTCACTGATAATTATCTCGCAAAAAATTATGATAAAGAATTAGTAGATAAAGGCAAGAAAAAAAATAAGAGAGAGGTTTGTGGCCAGTTTGGGCTTGATCCTGATAAGCCGCTTGTAGCCTTTATCGGCAGATTGGTGGGAGAGAAAGCTGCTGATCTTTTACCCGATGCTATCAGCCAATCCATTTATCATCATCATGGAAAAGCAAACTTTTTGGTCCTTGGTTCGGGCGAGCCTCATTTAGAGGAACAACTGGATCACATGAAGCACCAGTTCAGTGGTTATTACAATTCGTATATCGGGTACAGCGAACCGTTGAGTCATCTGATCTATGCCGGGTCTGACTTTTTATTAATGCCAAGCCGTGTAGAACCCTGCGGGCTGAACCAGATGTATGCGTTGCGTTATGGTACAGTGCCCATGGTGAGAAGTGTAGGCGGCTTAAAGGATACTATTAAGGATTTTGGCGACTGGCAGGGTTATGGAATACGATTTGACCAGGCAAGCGTTGGTGATATTACTTATTCTGTTGGACGTGCTATTGACCTTTACACCAACAAGCCCGATCTGTACCAGTGGATGCGCAGTCATATGATGACAATTGATCATTCCTGGGATTCAGCCGCGCAACAGTATATTGATATATACCAGTCGTTGCAATAATTTATAGTCCAATAATTTTCCCATTGATTTTTTAAACAGATTCTTGCTTAACTTTTCTGTATAATTTTCGTAAATAATAGTTTGCCTATGTCTATTTCTAAAGAAATCCTCAGCGTAATATTAGGTGGTGGTGCAGGATCAAGATTGTATCCGCTCACAGCAAGCCGTTCAAAACCTGCGGTACCAATAGCAGGTAAATACAGGCTGGTTGATATTCCTATTTCCAATTGCATGAACTCTGGTATCAACCGTATGTTCGTATTGACACAGTTCAACTCGGCTTCGTTAAACCGCCATATAAAAAACACGTATCATTTCAGCGCATTCAGTTCCGCCTTTGTCGATATACTGGCTGCCGAACAAACGCCTGATAATCCTACGTGGTACCAGGGTACTGCTGATGCAGTCCGCCAGAGTCTCCGGCATATTGCGCCTTTTGAAAGTGAGTATGTGCTGATCTTATCCGGTGACCAGTTGTACCAGATGGATTTCCAGGAGATGTTAGACCATCATAAAAAGACCGGCGCGGATATTTCCATTGCTACAATTCCTGTGGGAGACCGGGAAGCCCCGGAATTTGGGATATTAAAAGAAGATGAAACTGGCTTTATCACATCATTTATTGAAAAACCGAAGAAAGAATTACTAGGGGATTGGGAAAGTGATACGGGAGACAAAATGCAAAAGCTGGGCAGAAAATACTTAGCATCGATGGGTATTTATATTTTCAACCGCCAATTGATGTTTGATTATTTACAAAATAATTATCTTGAAGCAGCGGATTTTGGCAAAGAAATCATCCCGCATTCTATTGATAAATGTAAAGTAGCCAGCTACCAGTACGATGGATACTGGACGGATATTGGAAATATATATTCCTTCTTCGAAGCTAACCTCGGGTTAACGGATGATCTGCCAGATTTTAATTTGTTTGATAATAACAGGGCCATTTACACCCGTGCCCGTATGTTGCCACCGGCTAAAGTAAGCGGCACTACATTGGAAAAAACTGTGATCGCCGAAGGATCGATCATCAATGCATCAAGAATTGAAAAATGTGTGATAGGTATCCGGTCGCGGATTGGCCATGGTTCTACTGTCATTAATGCATATATTATGGGCAGCGATTATTATGAAACGTTGACTGATATTGCGAAAGATAAATCACAGGGTATTCCATTGCTGGGTATTGGCAACCGTTGTTATATCAACAATGCAATATTGGACAAGAACTGCCGTATCGGCGATGATGTTCGCATTAACGGGGGCACCCATCTTGAAAATACGGACCAGCCTCTTTATACTATTAAGGATGGAATAGTGGTTGTGAAAAAAGGCGCTGTTATCCCCAATGGCTTTGTGTTGTAGATCGTTTCATTATTGGTCCTGATAGTTTTCACCATAAGGAAGCATGCAGAGGAATTATTTTTATATGCAAGCTTAGGGTATGCCGGTTTTATATTAAAAACGTGTACTTATTACATAAACATCCTATCTTCCCTTTAATTTTTCGGAAACTTCAACCCCTGGAAGTACCATCATTTTTCAGCAAATTAAATACCCCCATCAGGGGATGGGGTCACAACGATTGCTATGAGTACTGTTCTTGCCGGTACAAAACCGCGATTAAGCGTTGCAACCATCATCAACATGAGTGTTGGATTTTTTGGAATCCAATTCGCATTTGGATTGCAGAACGCTAACGTCAGCCGTATCTTCCAAACGCTCGGCGCCAAGATCGAAGAGATCCCTATCCTCTGGATAGCTGCACCGCTCACGGGTTTGGTCATTCAACCGATCATTGGACATTTCAGCGACAAAACATGGCTGGGCAGATGGGGCAGGAGACGGCCCTATTTTTTAGTGGGTGCTGTTTTTGCTGCCCTGGCATTATTTCTTTTTCCCAACGTACATACATTATGGATGGCAGCGGTGATGCTTTGGATCCTGGATGCAGCCATTAATGTATCGATGGAACCTTTCCGAGCATTTGTAGGCGATATGCTACCCGATGAACAGCGGACAGCTGGTTTTGCTATGCAAAGTTTTTTTATCGGCGTCGGAGCGGTTATCTCGTCTATTCTTCCTTATATATTAACGGCCTTTGGTGTGGCTAATGAAGCTGAGCCGGGCATCATCCCCGATTCTGTAAAAATATCGTTCTATGCCGGTGCGATCATATTTATAGTCGCGATCGCATATACCGTATTTACCACAAAGGAATATTCACCGGCAGAGCTCCGTTCATTCGGTGTAATGGAGGAAAATGACGATACAGTAACCATACAAACACCATTTGCTAATTTTAGAAAGAAGGGACTTCAATGGCTTCTCATCGGGTTTGTTTTATCATTAGCCTTATATATCAATAACCAATTTGGTACAAAGCCTCTTGAGAACGAATTATATGTACTCACACTTGGACTGGCCGCGTTTGGGATTTTTCAGTTGGTAGCCGCTTTTTTTCTCCGGTACAACAGGAAGAATGCTTTAGTAGAAATAATGGATGACCTGAATCATCTGCCGGCTACCATGAAGAAGCTTGCGATCATCCAGTTCTTTAGTTGGTTTGCATTATTTTCCATGTGGATCTATACCACACCTGCTTTAGCGCAGCATATCTATGGTACAGAAGATGCCAGTTCGGCGGCTTACAATAAAATGGGAAACTGGGTCGGAGTCTTGTTTGCCTGGTATAATGGGTTTGCAGCTGTGTTTGCTTTCCTGTTGCCCGTCTTGTCAAAAAAATATTCCAGGCCTATCACGCATATGATCGCACTGATAGCAGGGGGGATAGGACTTATATCTTTTTATTTTTTTAAGAATGAGAATTACCTAGTCATTAGCATGGCGGGTATTGGTTTTGCGTGGGCAAGCATCCTGGCGATGCCGTATGCGATCCTAACCAAATCGTTAAAGCAAAAAAAGATGGGGGTGTACATGGGGATATTTAATTTCTTCATTGTATTGCCGCAAATATTAGCGGCCACTTTATTGGGAATATTCACCAAAAGTACTTTTTCAGGAAATGCGATTTACACTATTGTATTAGGGGGATGTTCGATGTTGATTGCTGCTTTCTTATCCATGCGTTTAAAAGAAAAATAGTCAAAATGAAATTGTTTCCAGGATCCGTCGGTTTGTTATTTACGTTATTGTTATTTGGCGAATTAAAAGCCCAGCCAAACGTATATCCATCCAACTGGTGGGTAGGTATGAAGAATACAAAACTGCAATTGATGATCCATGAGGAAGGAATTGCGAACAAGATACCCATGTATAAATTATCTGCAGCGGGAATGAAATTAGCTGAGGGAATTACATTAAAACTTATTCACCGGGTGGAAAATCCAAACTATGTATTTCTCGACCTGGTTATTGATAAAAATGCAAAACCAGGCGAACGAACTTTCAGCTTTGGATCATCGGCGAATGCCGTCAAAATAAAATATGAATTACGATCACGTAGTAAGGAAAATGGGAAAACCCGTATTACAGGTGTTACAGCAAAAGATTTTATTTACCTGATGATGCCGGACCGTTTTTCCAATGGCGATCCATCGAATGATATTATAAAAGGTTACCGCGATGAAACCAGCGACAGGAATAATAAATTCTCAAGGCACGGCGGCGATTTTAAGGGAATTACTGATCATCTTGGTTACTTTGAACAACTGGGCGTAACTACGCTTTGGCTGACACCGGTTCTCGAAAACGATATGCCCTTGATGAATGAGTGGGGCAATAATGTTGCAGGCTATCACGGCTATTGGTTTACCGATCACTACAAAATCGATAAGAGACTTGGCGGTAATGAAGGTTACAAAGCATTTTGCGATGCACTGCATAAAAAAGGAATGAAAGTGATCCAGGATGCCGTTTATAACCATGTAGGTAATCATCATTGGTTTATTTTGGATCCGCCAATGAAAGATTGGATAAATAACTGGCCATCTTTCCAGGGTCCTAATCACAAAGAAGAAGTTTTCTTTGACCCCTATGTTTCTGCTATGGATAAAAAGATCATGCTCGATGGATGGTTCGTTCCGCATTTACCTGACTTGAACCAGCGGAATCCTTTTGTAGCTAATTTTTTAATTCAGCATGCTATATGGACCACGGAAGAATTCGGGATCGATGGATGGAGAGTTGATACCTACAAATATTGCGATGAGCAGTTTATGAACAATGTAAACATTGCTCTCAAAAACGAATTTCCTCATCTTACTGTCTTTGGCGAATCATGGGTAAACTCGATCACCGCCAATGCCTATTTTACAAGAAATAATATGCAGCTCCCTTTTAAGCACAATGCTGAGGGAATGCTGGATTTTCAAACTAGTTTCGGCATACTGGCAGGCATGAACGAACCATTTAATGGGGTCAACAAATTATATTCAACCTTGGCCCAGGATGTGTTGTATAAAGATCCGATGAACAACTGCATATTCATGGATAACCATGATATGGACCGGGCGTTTTCTGTTGTGGAAGAAGATTGGAGCCGGTTGAAGATGGGCCTTAACTGGCTGTTAACCCTCCGCGGCATCCCGCAGCTTTATTATGGTACCGAAGTGTTGATGAAAAATAAAAAAGTGAATACGGACGCTACAGTAAGAGAAGATTTTCCCGGTGGCTGGAAAGAAGATAAAAATACCCGGTTTACAGCAGCAGGAAGAAATGAAAAAGAGAACGAAGTATTTAATTATACGAGTGCATTGGCAAATTTCAGAAAAAAATCGTCCGCTGTCACTGGTGGGAAGACGATGCAGTTCATACCAAACGATGGCGTGTATATTTATTTCCGTTATGATGCAAGGCAGACCGTGATGGTGATTGCCAACACCGGCGATAAAGCAATAAAGCCGGACTGGAATTATTATGCCGAAAGAATTGGGGGTTTTAAACAAATAAAAGAGGTTGTCTTCGGAAAAACTATACCGTTAGAAGGTTTTGAAATAAAACCGAAAGAGAGCTTTGTTTTTGAACTGGTAAAATAAAATATTTTTTACCGCAGAGGTAAATTATCGCCCGGATCTTTTTTATATCACAAACGCAAGAATTAGTTTTTTACCATAGCTTTCCCAGCGTGTCAAAGCCGTATTAAGTGCAGTAATCATAGAAGCCCGGGTTTGCTTTTTACCCTTGGTAGCGGGAGTTATGGATTTACTATTTACATCAAGATTTACTTTAGTAGCAAACCAGGTGGTATGCAAACGGGGAATACCCATGCCCAATATCATTCCTGGTAAACCATGTATGCCTTCCGGGCCACCATTGATCATGATCTCATCGGTATAAAAAGCAAAGACAGCAACGGTATCAAATAAAATACCTATTGCCTTGCGGCACTCAAAGCCCGCAATATTCCTTGTGTCGGCGGTTATTTTCCATTTGATCTTTACAAGGCTATCCTGTACCAGGTATGTTTCTTCAAAAATGGGTTTTTGTGTAATGGTAGTGCCATTGCTATAGTCGTTGTACACATTGTTCTCGTCCGCAAAAGGTTTGAACCACATATTGCGTGGAATATCGGCTTCTTTCGTTCTTTTATAGACAGATTTATTTCCTTCGCTGCTGAAGTTGAAATAGCTGGTTGTTTCTTTTGGCATATGGCTTTTGCCTTCTTCAAACCATTCGGGTTCAATCTCTTTCATCAACGGCCATACAGCTACGGTTTTTACATAATCAATACTTACTTTATCTAAAAAGAGCTGCTGCGCTTTCGTTGAATGCCATGAAAGCGAAATAATAAGACAAATGAGCAATTGCTTTTTCATGATCACTGGTTTAACGATAAATTATATTCTATTTGATTTCTTGACCCGGCATTTTATTGAAATTCCAGGCAACACTCAGCAGGAAATAACGGCTCAGCCGGTCATAGCGTTGTTCGCTGATAAAGTTGCTGTTGATGGTACGATTAAAGCCGATGTTCTGGTTCAGGATATCATGAGCGATCAAACCTATCTTCAGCGTTTTATCTTTCATAAATTTGCGGCTAAATTCTGCATTCCACACAGTTGTATTGACATTCGTTGGAAATGCAGCGGTTTTTTGTCGTAGCTCCATTTCTACATCCGACTCAAGTTCAAAGTTCCAGGGCAGTTTTACATATCCATTGGCCCGGCCACCATAAGTCCAGTAATTATTATCTGCCGAAGGGCGAAGTGATGATTTAGAGATACTCCGTGTTACGGTTGGACCCACGGTAAAATTGTATTTTTCTTTTACCGCATATCTTATACCATAATTCAACGTAAAGTTTGCATAAGTATTAATATTTTCTTTCCCATTGATATAATTTCTTGATCGTCCACCGTTGGCCTGTGGTGACAATTCGTGACTAAGCTTCTTATCGCCCTCGCTGGAATTCCACGCACCATAAAAATACCAGTTGTTATTTCCGTTTACATTGACAGGAACATAGGTAGTCTTTCCAAAAGAATCAGTCTGGCTAAAATTAGTAATTGCATTTTCAGAAAAATTGACCCCAAAGCTCATATAAGCGTACCGCCCGCTGAGTACTTTATAATCATTAAAATGAAAATTTAAATTATGATTAAAGCCCACTTTAAGATCGGGGTTGCCAACATAAATGCTTAACGGATCATCATTATTCCGGAGAGGTTGCAGTTGGGTTATTGTAGGCTGCACGGTATTGCCCCGGTAGGAAAACGACAGGTTGGTCTGCGACTTTAACTTATAACGGATTTGTGCCTGTGGTGTAAACCCTGTAAAACTATAAGTAGTTTTTTTTGCAAGATCAAGATCTTTAAGATTCAACCGGATGGAAGAAAGCCCGGTTCCAAATCCGAAATTTAACTTTTTTCCCAAATACCTTGCGGTAATTGTTCCGCTATTGGACAAGGCATCAAGATTAAAATTATTACTGAATACGGCATTCAGTTCAGTGTACTTGCCATTGCCATCCTTGTCAAAGCTGTTCCTGTGGGAAGAAGACTGGTTACTGTTCAAACTATACTCGGAAACGATATTCCATTTGTCATCCAATGGCTCATTGAATGTGATCTTGGTACCGACAGTGCTGGAGGTTCCCGTATTGATCTTCTGCTGATCAATCACGTCAACCGAATCAAGATTTCCCGCACTATAAAAATGACTTGTTGAGGATAGAATGCCATCCTGGTCGTCGTCAACGAGGCCGACCCGGAACACAGCGATCAACTGGCGGTTCTTCTTTTTAAATAGTTGTTTGTATGTGAGAGCATTGTCCAATTGTCTTTTTTCACTGTTAAGCTCATTGGCCCGGGTATTTGTATTGACGAATTCGGAAGCCTCATTTAACGCCTCGCTATAACTGGCAGTAAAGGAGTTCTTCTTTTTATAAATACCAGCAACGGTATATTTGATAGAGGTTAAAGAATCTATTTGCCATTCATACTTCCCCCGTACCGCATGTTGTTGGGAAAGCCCTTTACTTCTCGAAATGGAATTATTAAAAAAAGTGGTATCCTCTAATAACGTCTGTGAAAGATTTGTTGTTGTATTGGTTGTTTCAAGCCGGTTATAGAGGTAAGAGAGGTTTAATTTATTTTTATCTTCTTTCCATTTGTTGCCAAACAAAGCGCCGACCGTGTAAGCATTGGGCAAACCACGCAGGTTCCATTCCCTGAAATCATTGTCATTATCTCCATAACTGTAGTAATAACCGCTGATCTCATCATATTCGTAATCATCTTCTATTCCCAGTTTATTCCTTTCTTCCCAGCCAAGGCTGCCCGTACTGGTGTTACTTTTGGTAGCATACACCGATACTTTTTTGTTACCCTGGAATTTATTGTACATCAGCTTAGCGTTGTGCAATTTATTGAAATCACTGCTTCCTTCCACCTTGCCGAAATATCCTTTTTTAGAGCTTTCCTTTAATTTGATATTGATCGTTTTGTTTCCTGTGCCGGAGGCGCCGATGCCTTTTAACTGATCTTGTTCTGATTTGGTATCGTATACTTGTACCTTATCTACGGCTTTGGCGCCTATATTCTGCGTGGCAATGGTAGGATCGTCGCCAAAAAATTCTTCACCGTCTACCAATACTTTGTCTACTCTTTTACCCTGTGCCGTTATTTCACCTTTACTGTTTACCTGCATGCCGGGAATCTGTTTGAGCAATTCTTCAACAGTAGCGCCTTCTTTTACGTGAAAGCTATCCGCTGTGAATTCAGTGGTGTCGCCTTTTATCCGCATGGTATTGTTGCTCCGTACGATTACTTCTTTCAGTAATATGCTGGTAGGAGTAAGGGGTATTGTTTGCAGGTGCAGTTCCTGGCCGGCGGACAAACTTAACTTGTCCGCATAATCCGCAAATTTTGGGTAGCTCACCAGCATCACGTACTCACCCGGCTCGAGGCTCGCAATTGCAAAACTCCCATCTGCTTGTGTACGGGTAAAACGGGTAAGCAAAGAATCAGTACTATTTAAAAGGGAAACGACGGCGTATTGAAGGTTCTTTTTATTTGAAGTATCGCGAATGGCCCCTCTGATCGAAGCTGTTTGACTAAACACTGCTTGAGCAATACAGGACAGGATCAGCAATACAAGAATTTTTCTCATAGTTTTTATGATTCGTCTTAGACGTGTGCTAATCAAAACCTGCCTGAACAATTAAAATTTCACCCAACTAATTATCCGTGATCAAAGATGATAACCGTTTTTATTACACAGATCAATGATTGATTGAATAAATGCGTATATCGAAATGTTAAATAACGAGATTTGAGTGCTACCTCCTGCATTACATACAATACTTTTTACAGTGACATCATCCACAATGCCTGCTGTCCATACTTGCCCCAGTTCTTTGACACTTTCTCCACGTCCTGGCGGAGTGCAACTAATTCCTTCTTCTTTCCTTTTTGCGGAGCAACTACTTTTCGTACATCCACTCCAGATAATTCCAGTTTGGTAGCAATATAACTGGTAAACATGCGGGGAATAGTAATACCCAGAATCATTCCAGGCAAGCCATTGATGCCCATTGGCCCGCCACTGATCGTTATTTCATCGGTATAAAAAGCGAATACATACACACTGTCGAAAATAATACCTGTTGCTTTACGGCAGTTGAAACCGGCTATTTCTCTTGTTTCCGTTGGAGAAAGTTTCCATTCAATATTCATCAGGGCACCGGTAAGTAAATAATTATTATCAATAACATAACGGTAATTGGTAAATGATCCGGTAGCATAATCATTATACCATACATCATCTTCCACACTTCCAAAACCAAATCCACGCGGCAACTTATTTTTTTCGTCGTAACGGTCAAACTTATAAATGGATTTATTATCATTGAAAGTGTATTGGTAGTAGGTCGTTGAGAACTGCGGAATTTTGTCCTTAAACATTTCCGCCCACATACCTTCATCGCCCATCGCACGGTGATTATTTGTTCTTACCTCAAACTCGATAGCGCCGGATCCTATGAATTGCTGGGCATTTACCAATCCGCAGCAGCCGGTCATTATGAATAAAAATATTTTTTTCATGAACGTTGATTTAATAGTTAAGATCAGAAACTTGCTGGCTTACCGTTTTTAGAAATATTCCAGGTGATAGTAAATAGCCAGTATCGCGTCAGTGTATTATAATACGTTTCTGTGAAGCTATAGCTGCTGAAGCTGCGGTTATAGCCACGGCTTTGGTTCAGGATATCAAACACCGACAATTTAAATTCCAGCTCATTCTTCAGCACCCTTTTTACCAGGTTGGCATCCCAGGTAGCGTAGTTATTATTGGCAGGGAACCTTGGATCTTTCTTACGCATCTGGTAGTTCATGTTGGTGCCGATTTCAAATTTCTTTGGTAGCGTTACAGTACCGCCTGCCCAACCAGCGATCTGCCAGTATTTTGCATTAGCGCTTGAGTTAACTGAAGCATTGCTTTCGTTCCAGGTAAAGTTTGGACCGATATGAAAATTATATTTATCTTTTTCATACTGGCTTACATTAAGCCTGAGGCCATAACTCCTCGTATCAGTTTTGTTTTTTACGGTTGCATTTGTTTTCCCATCTCTTACAAAGTCCACATTCCTGTTGATGTTTGCATTTGGCCCAATTCCCAGCCGCCATTTGGTATCGGGTATTTTAAATCCATAATCCCCATAAAGATTTACATTGTAAATGCCATCTACATTTACGGTTTGATAGATCCTGCGGCCTACACTGTCAATGGTGCTTAGTTGTGTAAAGGCATTCTGTGTCATATTAAAACTAAGTCCGCCCCACATGTTCCTTTCCTTAAGTGCATTCCATGAGCTATAGTTGATATTGAAAGAATGGCGGAAAGCCTGGTCAAGTATCGGGTTACCGATATAGATATTCAGCGGATCTGTATTTACACGGATTGGTTGCAATTGCTCAAGGGTAGGAGCCTGGGTGGAGCCGTTGTAATTGAACCTGATATTCTCACTTGGTTTCATCTTATAAGTAAAAGAAGCACGGGGAAAGAAATTGGTATAGTTATAATTATATTCTTCATTGTCCGTTACATTTCGTTGCAGGAAATCGCTGAAGGCTACCGAGCTACCGAAAGAGTAAGTATATTTCTTTTTATTCACCCTGAAATTAAGCCCCGGTGTATTCACAAGGCGATTGAATTCGAAAGAATTACTAAGTGAGTCAATACGGTCAGTATATTTTCCTGAGCCATCATTTTCGTTGGTGATTCGTTCATTGCTATTGGCATTGTAGCTAAAGGCATAGCTAAATTCGAGATACATATCTTTAAGCAAAGGTTCGGTATAAGCGATTTTGGCAGCTACACTTTTCCCTTCGTTGTTTCGGATATTTTGCTGATCAAGGGTGTCCCTGTCATCAATAAGGCCATTCCGGTAATAGTTATTCAAGGAATACAGTAAGCCATCATTCTTCGAACGGTTCCAGTTCAGATCTGTATTAATAGATAACGTTCGTGAAAGTTTTTTAAACTTATGTCTCCATAAAAGAGTAGTTGTAATGGCATCATTCGTTCCGTCATTATTACTGCTGCGGCGGCTGTTATTGATCGAGTCAAGATTATCCGCGAAAGATTCGGTGTAATAATTGCTCCTGCTTAGTGTTTTATTTTCATTTGCCCTTGTTGTCCACTTCAATGTATTGTTAGAATCAATAGTAGTCTCCATGGTAAAGTTGAACGCATGCTTGATTGTGGAGTTGTAATTGTTGCTCACGCTGTTTGTCGACCAGCTCGTATCGGGCAAAAAGGTCTTGGAGAAAGTACTGGTTACACCCGGAGCATTTACTTTGCTGAATTTATAGCCGCCATTTACACTCTGCTTATTATTATTAAACTTATTGCTGTAATGGAATCCGCCGTTCCAGTTGCGTGGAATACCTTTGCGTCCGCCACCGTAATTGTCATCGCCGTTGTTATTGATACTGATGAACATGCCGCCATCATCGTTAATACCTGTTTCCATGCCTTCCATCCCTCCGCCATAATTAGTGGCATCCTGCCAGTCGAGGTTTGTTTGCCCGGTATTACTCATTATGCCGTAGCCGGCAATTTTTCGTTTCCCCTTAAAGGCATTCAGCATAACGGAATTATCGTACTTGTCTTTTAAACCGCCACCCAATTCTACTTTTCCAAAATAGCCTTTCTTTTTATCGTCCTTCAGCTTCAGGTTAATGGTCTTATCTTTTACACCGTCATCAATACCGGTAAACTCTGCCTGGTCACTTTTTTTATCAAATACTTCTACTTCTTTTACTATATCCGCACGCAGATTTTTTGTAGCAATGCCGGGGTCAGAACCAAAGAATTCTTCACCATCTACCAATACTTTGGTCACCTTTTCTCCCATGGCAGTGATCTTTCCGTCTTTATCAACCTGTATACCTGGCAGCCTGCGCAACAACTCCTCCACATTGGCGCCTTCACGTACTTTAAAACTATCCGCGGTATAAACAGTAGTATCACCTTTTATCCTGATTGGCGAACCGCTCCTGATAATGACTTCGGCCAGTAATTTGCTCTTAGGTATCATAATGATTTTGCCAAGATCAGTAGCAATGTTTGGCTTGATCTCTGTTCTGTCAAAGTAATCGCCCAGGTAGGGGTGAGTAACCATGACAATGTATTCGCCTTCTTTTATGTTAGGGATCGAAAAGTTACCGGCCTTGTCTGCTCTTGCAAATTTCACAAGAACAGAATCTTTGACACGCATCAGGGAAATAACGGTGTTTTGGAGATTTTTGTGATCAGTATTATCGACAACGGAGCCCTTTAAAGAGGCGGTTTGAGCAAACGCCATTTGAGCAATGAAGATCAAAGCAAGGAAAAGAACGAACTGTTTTCTCATGTTGGTTATGGTGTAAATGCAAAATATAGTTTAACGCTGGTATCAGAACCTATATTTACATAAGCGTCACAAAAATGCTGATTTACGGTTGATTATCACAGATCACATTCCGGTTCTGCTGTTAATAATTCACTAAAAAGGTGTAAGTTGTATCAGACGCACAAACTAAAAAATTCCATATGCATGGTTGAGAAAAAAAAAGATATTGGAGCAGAAAGACAAAACAATAACGAGCTGTTGGACAAAAAAGTGACATTAAAAGAAGAAAATATTCAGCATGGTATGGCAACAAGCTCGGGCAAGTATGAAGAAACTCATTTCATAGATACGGGTAAACCCGTATGGAATTATTCGTTGCTTAATGACGAGGATGTTGACAATTTCCAAAAAGGAACAAATTACCGGATGTATGAGAAGTTTGGGTCACATTCTATAAACCTAAATGATGTATGGGGAATGTACTTCTGCGTATGGGCGCCTAACGCTACTTCCGTTTCGGTGAAGGGCAATTTCAATCACTGGAAGGACCTGGAACACGAATTGTTGCCGCGCTGGGACAACAGCGGTATATGGGAAGGTTTTATTCCCGGCTTTAAACTGGGTGAAGTTTATAAGTATCATATTGTAGGGTTTGAGGGAGTACACACGGATAAAGGCGATCCTTTCGCCAATTTTTGGGAAAAAAGACCGCTTACTGCTTCCATCACCTGGGACATGTATTACGACTGGCAGGATGCTGGCTGGATGAAAAAAAGAAAAAAGCATAATGCGCTGGATGCTCCGTGGAGTGTTTATGAAGTACACCTTGCCAGTTGGCAACGCCCCGATAGAAACGATGAAGAACGATACAATACTTATGAGCAAATCAGGGAGAACCTGGTTCCTTATGTAAAAGAAATGGGTTTTACGCATGTAGAATTGATGCCGGTAATGGAGCACCCTTTTGATGGAAGCTGGGGTTACCAGTGCACTGGTTATTTTGCAGCAACGTCACGGTTTGGTAACCCGCAAGGCTTAATGGCTTTAATCGATGCTTTTCACCAGGAAGGGATAGGCGTCATACTGGATTGGGTGCCCTCACATTTCCCTTATGACTCCCATGGGCTTTTTATGTTTGACGGCACACATACGTATGAGTATGCCGATATGCGCAAAGGTTTTCACCCCGACTGGAACAGTTATATTTTTAATTATAAAAGAGGGGAAGTAAAATCTTTCCTGATCAGCAATGCAAGATTTTGGTTTGACCTCTTTCATATCGATGGCATTCGCGTTGATGCCGTAAGTTCAATACTAAAACTTAATTATTCGCGTGAAGAAGGAGAGTGGGAGCCCAATGAATTTGGTGGCAATGGAAATCTCGAAGCAATTGCATTTATAAAAGATCTGAACGAGACGATCTACCGCGATTTTCCTGATGTGCAAACGATCGCCGAAGAGGCTACAGACTGGCCAGGCATTTCAAAACCTACCTGGCAGGATGGGTTGGGTTTTGGTATGAAATGGATGATGGGATGGATGCACGATACACTGGATTATTTCAAGCTTGACCCGTTGGAACGGCAGCATCATCAAAACAAGTTTACGTTCAGCATGGCCTACTACTATGATGAAAATTTTATGCTGCCGCTAAGTCACGATGAAGTAGTACATGGCAAAAGCCCAATGCTTTATAAAATGCCGGGAGACGAATGGCAGAAGTTTGCCAACCTTCGGTTGATGTATACTTATATGTGGACACATCCGGGTGCTAAACTTTTATTCATGGGAGATGAATTTGGTCAAACCAGCGAATGGAATTATAAATCTGAACTGGACTGGCCGCTATTGCAATTCGAGGGTCACCGTTTATTAAAAGATTGCGTTGCCGATCTTAATAAGTTATTGACAATCGAACCAGCTCTGTATAAAAATCAGTTTAACCGTAAAGGCTTTGAATGGGTCGATCTCAATCATCGGCAGGAGAGTATCATTATTTTTCGCAGGATGGGCAAACAGAGCGACGAAGACCTGTTAATTATTTTAAATATGACTCCGGTAGCAAGAAATGACTGGGAAGTAGTCGTAAGTGGAAAACCTTACACACAAGAAATATTTAATAGCGATAGAACAATTTATTTCGGTACAGGCAACGTTTACAATCCCGGTATACGATCAGAGTTGATTGATAAAGAGAAAAACACATACCGGCTACGGGTAAACTTACCACCGCTTGCCGGGATTGTCCTTAAATGATCCGGCTTATTTTTTTAACACTGGCGACGCTTAAAATATAGGCTGGAATCATCGTATTCTCAGTACTAAATTTTATCTTGCATGAGTCATTTTTTAATAACCCTACATCCTATCCCATGATCCGACAAACCCTTTTGGCTATATGTATGTTCAGTTGTATGCTGGCATTCTCCCAAACCCCGGTTAATAATATTGTATCTAATCCTGACAGCGCCGGTTTTTTTCTGCAAATAGGTTTAAAAGAAAAGCAAACCGGCTGTCGCATGGAAGCTTTTAAAAATTTTGAAAAGGCATATAAGTACGATAGTAACAATAGAACTGTTGTAAGCGAACTGGCTGCATCCTATCATGATCTGCGCAAGTATCCGCAGGCCAAGGAGACCTACAAAAAGCTGGAGCAACTGGGTGATCAATCGCCTGCTACGTATAAACAGTTAATGGACCTTTCTTTCAGCCTCAAGCATAATGATGATGTAATAGCGTATGCCAATAAACTGAAGAAAGCGGATCCTTCGGAAAAAATAAATTTCTATATAGGTAAGATACACTACCAGCAGGAAAACTATGGTGATGCTATCAAACACCTTACCGCTGCCAGCAAAGAAGACCAACAAAATGCTGAAGCGCCTTATATGATCGCACGCAGTTATGCTGATATGCAGAATTATAAACAGGCCATCCCGTTTTTTCAGAAAGCGATAGAACTTGATACTTCAAAAAACAGTTGGATCTATGAACTGGCGCTTATCTATTACGCCATTCACGATGACAAGAACGCGTTGAAATACATGTTGCTTGCCGGGGAGAAAGGATATAAACGTGATAACGAATACCTGGAGAACCTGGGTATAGCGTACCTTAATGCGGGACAGCTTGACCAGGGTGTGGCCATCATGAAAGAGATATTAAAGAAAAGACCAAGTGACATGAATGTGCTGAATCTTGTCGCTGAAGCCTATTACTATAAAGGTAAATTCAATGAGGCAATTGATTATTGGGATCAAATATTATTTTATGATAAAGAAAATGCGTCGGCGTTGTACATGATCGGGATGAGTTATCAGAAAAAAGGTGAAAAAGAAAAAGGCCAGCATTTATGCGATAAAGCAATCGAAATGGATCCGAGTCTTACGGCATTAAAACAGAAAAAACAAATGCCGGGGGGATTATAGTGGACGAGAATTTTTAGATAACTAATCATCAGCAATTTTCTGCACAAAAAAGTTGCCTTCGACTTGAAACTTAGTTACAGGACGAAACAGTGAATTCACTTAGTTCATTGCTTCCTGGTTTCATCAATTACTTTCAGCAGCGATTTGGAATCGTTGCTGTCTCCCAGTAGTTGCCAAATCATCACACCACCGGCTTTATTGCTGATGGCGAACAATACTTTTTGCTCAATGGTCGTCATACCGTTGTAATAAACAGCTCCGCCGCCTGATACTGTTACTTCATCCTTGTTTTCTGACCCGGGGTAGGTAGTAACGATATCTTTATACCGCATACTTTGCGGGGCGCCGTTGCCGAAACCATAACCATAAAACGGGAGGCCTACAAACAATTTTTGCGCAGCTATATTTCTTGTTTTATGAAAATAATTAAAATCATCCTGTACCATAGAGAATGGAGAATGCTGGCCGGGATTATTAAGATTCCAGGGGCCGGTTTTATCGTAGGACATGATATTGATAAAATCATATAGTTGTAACGTGGAATCGCTGATAAGATTCGAGTTCCAGGAAGCCAGTGCTGCTGTCATTAATTTATTCTTTGCTTTCAGGGCCGCTGAAAGTCCGGCCACAAAAGCCGCATAGTTATCGTTGATAAGCGCATTTTCCAGATCCACATCTATACCATCGAAACCATACGTTTCAGTTGCAGTTATAAGTCCGGATATCAGGGCTTCCCGTTTATTGTTTTCCAGTAAACCTGAAAGATGCGGCGGTGGCGTCCCCCCGCCCAATGAAAGAAAGACCCGCACCTGGTGGCTGTGTGCTATTTCTATCACCTGCCGGTAAGCATCATTGGCAGGAACAGTTCCCGACGCGTCGGGGTTGATAAAAGCCAAATTCAGATCGGTGATCCTCGTGAGATCAATGGCATTCAAATCATTTACCCAATTGTTTGAACTATGCAGGTACCCCAGGACACGCAGTTTAGATTCACCGGCTGGTTGTGAAATTGCTGCTTTGTTACTGCACGATATAGTTGTAACAAAGAACAGAAATACATAAATAAATAATCGCAGCTTGTGCATGTGAAAGGTGGTTTATGAAGCAATGAATTTACAACCAGCATAGTATAGTAACAAATGTATCTGTATAACTATCTTTACCGGATAAGCATTACAGTACATGGATCTCTATCAGCAACAGGCAATGACCGATTTAAAAGTGTGGCAAAAACAAATGCTCGGAAGACCATCATTCTTTAACAACCTGTCTAAAAAGGCACAGGACAAAGTAAACTCCTGGATACCCGAAAAAGTACACAAGGCGGTTACGGTTGCTATCAGGCAAATGATAAGAGGTGTTTTGTTTGGATCAAAATATACAACCGCTCATCCTATACGCAATGCCAGCCTCCAGATACGTGAAGTAAGAGTAGAGGAGAAGATCAAATTCTATCGCACAACTGCAGCGGTGGAAGGTGGTATAACAGGTGCCGGCGGCCTGTTATTGGGACTTGCTGACTTTCCTATCCTGCTGGCAATCAAAATTAAATTTCTTTATGATGTCGCCGCTGTATATGGTTTCGATCTTGATGATTATAAAGAGAGAGTGTACCTCCTGCATATTTTTGAATTAGCGTTTTCAAGTCATGCACACCGAAAATCCATTTATTTAAAAATGGAGAACTGGGATCAAAAAAGCAAAGAGTTTCCAGTGGATATCAACCAGTTTGACTGGCGCAGCTTTCAACAGGAGTACAGGGATTATATCGACCTGGCAAAGATGGCCCAGTTAGTACCGGTCATTGGTGCGCCGGTTGGTGTATTGGTTAATTACAGACTCATACGAAAGCTGGGCAAAACAGCGATAAATGCGTACAGGATGCGTTTGCTGGAATGAGCAGACCTTATCATAAATTCAAACGTACATTTAGTAAAAAACAGAATATTACAAATGAGCAAACTTAGCATCCCGATTTTGTTGATTGTTATTTTACTGCGGTCATTTCAAAGTCATGCAACGGGGCATTGTCCGGTATCACTTGCAGACTCCATTCCATCTTATCTGATTGGTAATTTTACAGATGACTATGAAATCAAGTATACCATTTCCGATTCCGTTTGGATACAACATCCCAATGTAAAATATCACGTGCTTGAACTGAATGTCAAAGACCAATACATTATAGCCAGAAATGATACAACCAATCCCAGTGAGTCAGGGTTATACACCCGCATCGACTATATGTCTTTCACCGGTATGAAACCCTGGCTTTGGGGATTTTGTTTTAGCGTATACAATGCTGCAAGTATTGACATTGCCAGAACGACGGCGCAGGCCGACAGGCAAAACCCAAAAAAAGGATGTAATGGATTTCCATTTTCTCGAATGAAGTAAGTCGAGTAGTCATATCTCCGTGTCTCTGTGTCTCTGTGTCCCCGTGTCGTTGTGTTTCATGCGCTGTCTTTAAGCAAAAACTGTTTTGAACCACAGAGGCACAGAGACACGGTGAAGACAAATGAAAGATTTGCACTGAAAATATTTCTACATTTGAGTTAGCCCGTTATGAACACAAATGATATCATCCGCTATCGTCTCTTTAACCAGCAGATCGCTGAAACCAAATTCAAAAAACCAGCCGAAATAGTAAGTTGGCTGGTGGCCATGCAGGCGCAGGAATATGCGATGGCGAAATGGGCTATCGGGTTACGTTTACCTGGTACAACGGATGAATCCATTGAAAAAGCATTTACGGATGGATTAATCCTTCGAACTCATTTGATGCGACCTACCTGGCATTTTGTTTCACCAAAAGATATACGCTGGTTATTGCAATTAACAGCTCCCCGTGTAGAAGCCATCAATTCGTTTACCTATCGGCAGCAGGAACTGGATAGTAAACTATTTAAACGCAGTAATACTGTTATTGCAAAAGCATTGGAAGCTGGCAGGCAACTTACCCGTACTGAATTACAGGCTGAATTAAGAAAGAAGAAGATCATCGCTGATGGAGTCCGTTTATCATGTCTTATGATGAAAGCCGAACTGGAAGCGATCATTTGCAGCGGAGCAAGACGGGGCAAGCAGTTTACCTATGCACTGATGGATGAAAGAGTGCCGCCGGCTACGACATTCACAAAGAAAGAAGCATTGGCAGAACTTTCTACACGGTATTTTACCAGCCGTGGCCCGGCTACTATAAAGGATTTTGCAACCTGGTCGGGATTGTCTGTTACGGAAGCCAAAGAAGGAGCGGCCATGCTTTCTTCAACGTTTATAAAGGAGAAGATCAATGAGCAGGAGTATATTTTTATTCCTGCTTCATTTGAGGCAAATAAAAAGATTCAATCGAGTTTCCTCATGCCTGATTATGATGAGTACGGAATGGGGTATAAGGATCGTAGTGCAATATTCAGAACTTCCAAAATAGATTTCTCACAATTTAAAAATGACAACCCTTTTTACAACCGTATGATTATTATCGACGGAATTATAGAAGGAACCTGGAAGCGTATCGTTAAGAGTAATACTATTGTTATCGAAACCGTTCCGTTTACTCCGTTGGTTAAAGCCAAGCAACAGGCTTTGACAAAGGCGATAAAAAATTATGAGTCTTTTGCACGGGGATCATAAACCTTAAGGCCGAATAACCGGAATATTTTCGTTTTCGGGTTCAACAGCAAATACTTCCAGCATTCCTTCCTGTTGGCGATCGTATATTTTTCAGCTTTCTGGCATGTTTTTTTATCTCTATATATAAAAAACACCATGAGATCCCTCTGGACGGGCTCCATCGGCTTCGGGCTGGTGAATATCCCCATTAAACTGTACAGCGCTGTAGAAAGTAGTACCCTTGACCTGGATATGCTCGATAAAAAGGATCACGCAAATATTAAGTTTAAGCGGGTAAATGAGAATACCGGTAAAGAAGTGGCCTGGGAAAATATTGTACGTGGCTACCTTGTCAATGAAAAATACGTGGTGCTGGATAAAACCGATTTCGAGAAAGCAAGTCCCGAAAAAACAAAACACATCGAGATCACCCAATTCGTGGATGAAAAGGAGATCGACAGCACTTATTTTGAAGTTCCGTATTTCCTGGAGCCTGATAAAACAGGCGGCAGGGCTTACAGCCTGTTAAAGGATGCCTTATCCAAAAGCGGTAAAGTGGGAGTGGGTTTATTTGTAATGCACAACAGGGAACATGTAGCTATCGTAAAGGCGCAGGATGATGTAATCATACTCAATCGCATTCGCTTTCCCGAAGAGATCCGTTCGCCGAAAGATCTAAAACTACCCACTACTAAAAGTAAGCCCGCAGAACTAAAAATGGCCGTTACGCTGATCAACCAGCTGAGCCAGAAGTTTGATCCAAAAAAATTCAAGGACGATTATACGGATAAGCTGCTAAAGATCATCAAAGCAAAATCAAAGGGAAAATCGACCCCGTTCAAACCAATGAAAGTGGTACACTCCAAAACACAAGACCTCATGGAGCAATTGAAAGCCAGCTTATCTACAGGTAAACGCAAAGCTTCATGAGCCTGGCTACCTACAATAAAAAAAGAGACTTTAAACAAACCGCCGAACCTGCTGGCAAGAAAGAAACCGCTGGCAAGCTGCGTTTTGTTGTACAGCGCCACCAGGCTTCACGCCTGCACTATGATTTCCGCTTAGAACTGGATGGGGTATTAAAAAGCTGGGCGGTGCCTAAGGGTCCGTCCCTGAATCCATCTCAAAAGCGATTAGCGGTAATGGTGGAAGACCACCCGGTAAGTTATATTGGTTTCAAAGGAACAATACCGGAAGGTAACTATGGTGCTGGTATCGTTGAGATCTGGGATAACGGTAAATTCCGGCCTGTCAATGAAAAGCATGAACCGATCACCGAAAAACAAGCGCTGCAAGCATTGAAAAAAGGCGAGTTGAAATTTTATCTCCATGGAGAAAAGCTGGAAGGAGAATTTGTGCTGATACGGTTAAAAAACGATGATAAGAACTGGTTACTGATAAAACATAAAGATGAATTTTCGACAAATATTATTTACGATGCTGAAGAACAAACCGGAAAGGCGAAACCCCAAAAAGTCATTACATCCATCCGTAATGGAAAGGCTAAAAAGGTTAAAACTTTTATTAAGCCCATGCTCGCTGGCATTACCAAAACACCATTTGACGATAGAGACTGGATCTATGAAATAAAATGGGATGGCTACAGGGCAGTTGCTGAGATAGAAAAAGGAGATGCCAGATTTTACTCCCGTAATGGGATTGATTTTAGTGAACGTTTTCCGGCTATCGTGCAGGCATTGAAGAAATTAAAGCATAATGTGATACTGGATGGCGAAGTGGTATTATTAAACGAAAAAGACCTTCCCGATTTTCAAAAGCTTCAGCATTATGAAAATCATTTGAATTACCCATTGATCTATTATGCGTTTGACCTTTTACAACTGGATGGCAAGAATATTGAGCATGCTCCGCTGGAAGAACGAAAGAAATTATTGAAACAATTATTAAAGAAAAATCAAACCATACGCTACTCTGACCATATAGAGACGGATGGGATCGCTTTTTTTGAGACAGCAAAAGAGCAGGGATTGGAAGGCATCATGGCCAAAAAGAAAGATAGCGAGTATGCCCGTGCATCGAGAAGTAAAGAATGGTTGAAAATAAAGAATGTACAAAGCACGGAGGTAGTGATCGCCGGATATACAGAGCCCAAAGGCGGACGTACGCATTTTGGCTCCCTGATCATTGCGAATAAAAAGGGAAAAGTTTGGGAATACCGGGGCCATGTAGGAACAGGTTTTCCATCGGCACTACTCGCATCATTAAAGAAAAAAATGCAGCCGCTGGAAGCCAATGCATCTCCTTTTAAAACAAAAGTACCTTTAAACGGAGCAGTGACCTGGTTAAAACCTAAGCTGGTCGCAGATATTGCTTATACTGAAGTTACCAGGGATAATATATTCCGCCACCCTGTTTTTCTGCGACTGCGTGAGGAAAAAAAGACCAAAGATGTAAATGAAGAAGTCATGGAAGAGATCACTGAAGTAAAAAGAAGCGAAGAATTAAAAGTAGGAAAGTATACCGTGGCTATAACCAACCGGCATAAGATCTATTGGCCGGACGAAGGCTATACCAAAGGTGATGTAATAGACTACTATGATAAGATAGCTGATTATATATTGCCACACCTGAAAGGCAGGCCGCTCTCATTAAGAAGAAATCCAAACGGTATAAGGGATGAAGGTTTTTTTCATAAAGATGCAGGAGAAAATGCACCAGCCTATGTGGACGTATTTAAAGTAGACAGTGAAAGCAGCAACAAGGTCATCGACTATATCGTATGTAATAACAAGGCGACATTATTATATGTCGCCAACTTAGGATGCATAGAGATAAACCCATGGAACAGCACAACTAAAAAGCCAGATAACCCTACCTGGATGGTCATTGATATTGATCCGTCCAATAAAAATAAATTCACCGAGGTGGTGGATGTAGCGCTTGCAACAAAGAAAATTTTAGAAAAAGCTGGTGTTGAATCTTATTGCAAAACGTCCGGCTCTTCCGGATTGCATGTGTATGTACCGCTGAAAAATAAGTATGATTATAAAACGGTCAAGGACTTTGCGCATATAGTTGCATCACTGGTGCAACAGCAATTACCCAGAACAACTTCGCTGGAAAGATCATTGAGCAAACGCGGTCAAAAGATTTACATCGATTATTTGCAGAACCGCAGTGGACAGACATTGGCGACAGTATATAGCCTGCGACCCAAAAAAGGCGCTACGGTGTCAACACCGCTGGACTGGAAAGAAGTCAATCATAAACTTCATCCATCCCAGTTCACTATCGAAAACATCTTTCAAAGAGTTGAAAAGAAAGGTGATTTATTTCAACCTGTTATTACAGATTCTACCGATATTAATAAAGCATTGAAAGCACTCAATAGCTGAGATAATGTTTCACGTAAGGACACAAAGGAGCAACGAACGCAAAGAATCTTCTGCGTTGCGCCTTATTATCTTTGCGCCTTTGCGTGAAATCTGTAATTTCCTTGCATGAAAAAAATTAGCTGGGGTATTATCGGCTGCGGGGATGTAACTGAAGTGAAAAGCGGGCCTGCCTTTAATAAAGTAAAGAACTCTGAACTGGTTGCTGTCATGCGCAGGGATGCAGTAAAAGCAAAAGACTATGCTCAGCGCCATCATGTTCCTAAATGGTATTCGGACGCAAATAGTCTTATCAATGATCCCGGCATAAATGCCATCTACATTGCTACACCACCTGCTTCACATGAAGAATATACGATTGCTGCATTGCAGGCAGGCAAGCCTGTGTATGTAGAAAAACCTATGGCAGTAAATGCTGCATCAGCAGAAATCATGATGAAGGAAGCTGTAGAAAAAAATAGCAAACTGGTCATTGCTCATTATCGCCGTGCCCAGCCTTTGTTTCAAAAGATAAAACAACTATTAGCAGATAAAGCAATTGGTGCTATAAGATTTGTCCGGCTGGCTATGTATAAACAATCGCTTAGCAAAGAAGAACTGGGTATTGAAAAAAACGCATGGCGGGTAAATCCTTCATTAGCGGGAGGCGGTTTGTTTCATGACCTGGCGCCACATCAGCTTGATCTTATGTATTATTTCTTTGGTGAAATAGATAAGGCATCCGGCTTTGCCAGCAACCAGGCGGGCCTATACGCAGCTGATGATATGGTAACCGGAAATATTTTATTCAAAAGCGGGGTGCAATTCAGTGGCGTGTGGTGTTTTAATGTAGCGGGGGCAGACGAAAAAGATGGTTGCGAAATAGTAGGAGAAAAGGGTAAGATCATCTTTAGTTTTTTTAATCAGCAACCTGTGCATCTTGTGGTAGATGGCAAGATACAAGCTTTTGCATTTGACCCGATAGAGCATGTGCAACAGTCCATGATCGAAAAAGTGGTGGACTATTTTCTCGGCGAAGGACCAAATCCTTGTAGTGCTGAAGACGGCCTGAAAGTCATGCAGCTAATAGACCAGTTTACAGGAAAATAAACGTACTGTTTCTTACTTGGTCACAGGAATCCATCATCATTTATTCATTACATTCGGTCTATGAATTTCTATAGTAAAATAGCCGTAACATTCTTTCTGTTGTTACAGGCACTCGTTTCCGACGCACAGACTCCCAAAGGAAAATTGTTTATCGTCGGCGGGGGCGACAGGCCACCGGGATTAATGAAAGCAATGATCGCCACCGCTGCAATGAATACAAAAGATTATGTGATCGTTTTGCCGATGTCAAGCGCAAGCCCCGATACATCCTATCATTATTTCAAAACAGATCTGGAACCTTTCTGTAAAAACGCCATTATCAATTTCAACTTTACGCCTGCAAAGATCAACGACAGGAATTGGTTGGATTCATTGGAGAAAGCAAAGCTGATTTTTATAACCGGTGGCGACCAGGATCGTTTCATGAATGCAGTGATCAATACGTCTGTTTACACCGCGATACATAACGCCTATAAAAATGGTGCAACCATTGCCGGTACCAGTGCTGGTGCGGCGGTGATGAGCCAGCACATGATCACGGGCCAGCAACTAACAGACACGGTTTACCGCGCCACTTTCCGAAAGGTGCATGATAATAATATCGAGTTTAAACCAGGCATTGGCTTACTTACAGTAGCGGTTATTGACCAGCATTTTATCGTAAGAAGCCGTTACAATCGTCTGATATCAGCATTGGCTGCATATCCCTTGCTGGCATGTATCGGAATCGATGAAGCAACGGCGATCATTGTTGATGGCAATAGAATAAAAGTAGCAGGAGAAAGCCAGGTTATCGTCATGCAACAACCGGATGAGTTAAAAATAACTACTAGTGGTTTGATTAAATTAAAAGATATGAAATTCAGCATCTATACAGACGGCGATGAGTTTACATCGGCGCAAGCCAAGTAACGAGTGCCGGATCATGACCAGGTTTACATAAACGCAACGACGATGATATTCCGCGAAGCCTTATTAACTGATATACCGCAGATACAGAGCATACGAAATGCTGTAAAAGAAAATTCACTGTCTGACCCTGCCTTAGTACCTGATAAAGACGTAGCGGAATATATTACACACCGCGGCAAAGGTTGGGTATGCGAAGCCAACGATCGTGTCATTGGTTTTGCTATTGCTGATCTGAAAGAAAACAATATATGGGCGTTATTCATACAACCGGGATATGAAGGAAGAGGGATTGGTAGAAGATTACATGACGAGATGCTGGATTGGTATTTTGACCAGGACAAGGAGTTAGCATGGCTAAGCACATCGCCGGGTACAAGAGCCGAAATATTTTACCGAAAAGCCGGGTGGCGTGAAATCGGAACGCATGGCAAAGGGGAAATAAAATTTGGAATGACCGGAAAGGCGTGGCGGGCAAACAAAGATTTTAAACAATAATGCCGCGAATGTCACTTCGTCCCATTGATAATTGGTTTTTACAAAAAGAAGAGCCGGTAAAAAGTTGTCTCCAGTTTTTACGTGAATATATTCTGAAGCAGGATCAAGGCATCTCCGAATCGTGGAAGTATGGAATGCCTTTTTTCTGCTATAAAGGGAGAATGGTTTGCTACCTATGGGTGCACAAAAAGCACAGGCAACCGTACCTGGGAATTGTGGAAGGGAAAAAAATTGAACACCCTGATCTTATCACAGAGAAAAGAGCGAGAATGAAAATATTATTACTTGACGCGGCGAAAGATCTTCCGATCAAAAAGATCAATTACATTTTAAAACAAATGCTTGGTCTGTACAAATAAATTACAAGAATGAAGCAAGGTATTGCCCACATCGCACTGGTGGTTGATGACTATGATGAAGCCATTCAGTTTTATACAAAAAAGTTGAATTTTATTCTTATAGAAGATACTCCATTAAGTGAAACCAAACGATGGGTGATTGTAGCACCTCCCGGCCAGAGTAGCTGTAGCTTATTACTGGCAAAAGCGGATACTGATGAACAAAGAAGCCGTGTCGGTAACCAAACCGGTGGCCGCGTATTTTTATTCCTGCACACGGATGACCTAGAAAGGGATCATAAAAACATGAAGGAACAAGGCATAATTTTTACCCGTGGGCCTGTAACAGAAGAGTGGGGAACCGTAGCTGTTTTTAAAGATCTGTACGGCAACCTCTGGGATCTTATACAGCCTTCAAATAAATAGTCCTGCAACTGGATGAAAGTTGCAGGACTATCATCGTTTCTACTTCGGATCAAACGTCACACCAGAAATACCTGTACCCGTGACCTCTTTGCCGGCCTGTGGTTTATAAATGAAGTATAGTTTATGAAATTTTCCATCTGTTACCGCTTCCAGCGGCATTTTGACAATACCTTTTTTCTCATCTTTTTTAGGGATCGCCAGTTTTCCTTTACCCAGCAATTTTCCGTCCGGTGCATCGAGCCTTACTTCCATATCAAATTCAGCCGGCGTAACATTTTGCCAGGCGACATTAGCAGTAACGAATCCTACATTCGTGAGATCTATACTGTCTAAAGCGAACCAGCTTTCCTGCTTTGGTAGTATCAGGTAAAATTTACTGTTGAAGAAAATCGAAGTGAATCCTTTCAGCTCCGGTGCCTGTGTAAACGTAACAACATTGGATGATAAATTAAACGAAGTACCACCTGTCAATGCTTTGCTGTTGTTGCCACCTTTGTCAGTATAGCTTGCAGATAAGACCATGACACTAATTGGCTTCTGGTTACTTGCTGCCGTAACAGTACCGGACTGTGGTAACGATTTTTTTACCGCATCTTTTTTCCCCAATGATAAAACCCATGTCACTATCTGCCCGACATCCGTTTGTGAAAGTGCCGGGTGTGGCGCCATTGCTACTTCTCCCCATACTCCCTGGCTGCCTTTGACTATTTTTTCGCTTAGATAATTGAATGCATTGGGATCTTTGCCATATCGGTGTGCTATATCTAAAAAGGATGGGCCGATCGACTTTTCAGTCTCTTTGTGACAGCCTTTGCAATCCAGCGATAACGTCAAACTTTTGCCGCTTACAAGAGCCTGTCCTTGCTGGTGCCCCATCGAAGAACCCGCTTTATCAAAACCTTCCACATAATCAACCGACACGTAAAGATTAGCAGGATCGATGTTTGCGTCATCATCTTTTACATTCACCGCATAGCCAATGGGCTTACCCGGTAAATAGAATGACCGGTTGCCTGTTGTTTGTTGTATACCTACCAGCGGTTCTTCATTGCCCGCATATAGCGCAGCCGAATGACTGATGGTCGAATCACCTTTCGCATCTTTTACCGTAACAGACAACTGGTAATCTCCTGCCATGTTATAAGTATACTCCGCTTCAGGGGTGGCAGTCTCTTTTGTATTACCATCACCAAAGTTCCAGGTATAAGTAAGTTTGTCTTTTTCAGGATCGCTTGCCTGTACCGCCGCTTTTACGGTTAATGGAAGAACGCCTGATGTCTTGTTTATTTGAATAGCCGATACTTTGGGCGCCATGTTGCCACTGTTATAATCAATGCGGAACAATCCTGCATCCGCATTTTGCGTAAACCACCCGGTACCATACTCCAGGAAATATAATTTCCCATCAGGGCCCACTTCCATATCCATTAGCGAATTGACTTTGATATTGGAAAGAAAAGGTTCCATTTTATCAAAATCTCCATTGGGCAACAACGTAACGGCTTTTATCCAACCGCGTATCCATTCATAAATGATCAGCTTACCATTATAATAATCGGGTAACCGGGTTTCTTTCGGAAACATATCGGTATAATAAACGGGGCCGGCCATCGCATTACGTCCGCCCGTACCTACCTGCGGAAAATCGGAAGACTGTGCATAAGGATACCAGATGAAAGCAGGCTGCGCGGCTGGCAGTTCACGAAGACCTGTATTGTTTCTCGAATCGTTGATAGGATGCTGGGGATCAAATAAAGGGCCGGTTGCACCCGTAGCATAGTCATACTGACGATACGCATAGTTATTACCAATAAACAAAGGCCATCCGAAATAGCCTGCCTTTCTTGCCTGGTTCACTTCATCATAACCACGCGGGCCACGGGTAGCGAAACTATCGTTGGCAGCATCGGGACCTACTTCACCCCAATAGAGATTACTGTTTTTTTGATCAACAGAGATACGGTAAGGGTTACGGTTGCCCATTACAAATATTTCAGGCCTCGTTTTATCGCTCTTCGCAAACAGGTTGCCTTCAGGACTGGTATAGGTACCATCATCATTTAGTTTGATACGAATGATCTTACCGCGCAAATCGTTTGTATTACTGGAAGACCGCCTTGCGTCATATTGTTGTCGTCCGGGTTCGTCATTGGTTGGCCCGAACCCGCTGTTGACATATTTTGCTTTCGGCTCGTCGAAAGGAGTGGAGTTATCGCCGGTTGACAAATACAACAAACCATCCGGACCAAAAGCAATAGAGCCTCCTGTATGGCAACATATTTCACGCTGCGATGTTACATCCAGTATTATTTTTTCCGTGGTAAGATCGATGGTATCATTTTTAAATGTAAATCTTGATAAACGATTGACTGAACTGTCTATCGGGCTATAGTACATATACACCCAATTATTTTTTTCAAATTTCGGATCCTTTGCCACACCCATCAATCCTTCTTCCGCGTTAACGCCGGGTGTGTTCGTTTTCCAGTACACATTAAGCAAACCCGCTTGTTTCACTTTTTTTGTTTCATTTTTATACAAAAGAATTTCACCACGGCGCTGCACCACCAATATATCCAGGTTAGGAAGTATGGTCATCTCTGTTGGTTCAAAAAATACGCCCTGCGCAAGCTGGGCTTTTGTAAACCTGTCTTCATCAGGCGGGTACTGCGATTTCGCTTTCGCATAATCCAGTTCATTATTATCCCCTATCGCATAGTGAATGCCACCCAATAAATGTTTTAGGTAATTTTCTTCAACGAATGATTCGTCCGTATGTCCCAATGCGGTATAAAAAGCACGGCCGCCATCATAATCATGGTACCAGCTCATTGGATGATGCGCTCCGTTGGCACCACCTTCATACGAAGATTCATCGATTGTCATCAGCAGGTTTACGTCGGGGTTCAGTTTTTTAAAATTATAGAGTTCATCCGTGCGTTGCCACACGGTGTCTTTAAAAAAACTGGTAGCCCCAAAAGATTTATCCCTGATGATAAATTTGGCTTCTTGTGGTTTGGGATGACTCAGAAAATAAGCACCTACTAATCTTCCATACCAGCCCCAGTCGTATTCCGTATCTGTTGCGGAATGAACGCCAATAAAACCTCCGCCGGCCTGTATATATCGTTCGAATGCAATTTCTTGCTTGTTATCAAATACGTTGCCTGTTGTGCTCAGAAACATGACTGCGGCATATTTGGATAACGAGTCTTCGTTAAAATAAGCGGCATCGCTGGTCGTGTCCACATCAAAACCATTTTCAGTTCCTAGTTTCTGAACAGCTGCAATTCCTTTTGGAATAGAGGCGTGTACGAAGCCTGCGGTTTTTGAAAATACGAGTACCCGTGGCTTTCCACTTCTTTTTTTAGAGCAGGAGATCGAAAAGCATGCAATACTAATAAGGGCAAGTAAAAGATATTTCTTCATATTGACAATGATGATTATAAATGACAAAAGATAAATTTAAATGAAATGAGCCATTCCTTTCACGATTCATTTAATACAAGATAACGGCAGTTAGCAGTATTTACCGGCTTTTTGTACACATCATGTGGAAAAGCGGCGGGATTCTAACGGGTTACTTTAGATATGGCATGGTATTAACGAGCGATAGACAGTGTTTTTTTAATATATATGCAGTAGAAAATCGTTTACTGCTACATTTGCAAAAAATAATAAGATTTGATTTATGGGAAAAAAAGTAACATTTACGTTGCCTGCCGAAGTAGTCGGTGAGGCCACGAGTGCAGTGTTGTTAGGTGAGTTCAACAACTGGGATTACAACAATGGTATCACGCTGAAAAAGCAAAAAGATGGCTCCATGAGAGCCACTACTACGCTGGAATCTGGCAAAACTTATCAATACCGTTATTTATTGAATGATGGCCGCTGGGTTAATGATCAAAAAGCGGATAACTATGTACATATCTCCGGTTACCAGGTTGAGAATTGCGTGATAGCAGTTCCAGCTGATGAAGAACCGGCTGGAGAAGTAGCTGTGAGGCCCGCCAAAGCGGTAAAAGAAAAAAAGACTTCTGCAAAAACATCTAAGGCTGTCGACGTTGCCGATGATCTTACCAAAATAGAAGGCGTGGGTAAAAAGATAGCGGTGCTTCTCGCAGCAGAAAAGATACTCACCTTTAAGGACCTTTCTAAGGCTTCGGTAAAAAAATTAAAAGGCATACTGGAAGTAGCCGGTAACAAATTTCAAATGCATGATCCAACTAGCTGGCCGAAGCAAGCCAAATTGGCGGCAGCCGGCAATTGGGAAGAGTTGGAAACACTTCAAAAAGAGTTGATCTTCGGAAAATAATCCATCACAAAATAATATTTTCTACTAACCAGGCGGTTCGGTTTATAGCCGGGCTGCCTTTTGTTAGTACTGATTGCTATCAACGAACAGAATTGATGCAGGGTTCTTATGTTTGAATGCACTACAGGCGCATCAGCCGAATTACGGTTCCATTATGACCCTTTTACCTGAACGACAACCAATCTTTTTCTTCCCCGTTTATTTTTAGCGGGCTTACGATATCTCCGCTCAGCCACTTCAAAACTCGCGGATCTCTTAAAAAAAAATGTTACGAATTTTGCGAAACCGAATAGTTGCGCTTATATTTGCAACCGATTAGATGCGCAAATAAATATTTAAATACATGAGACGAGACATTTTTCAGGCAATAGCCGACCCCACAAGGCGGGCAATTATTACCTTAATTGCATTGCAGGCAATGACACCCAACGCTATTGCTGATAACTTTCACACTACCCGGCAAGCTGTTTCAAAACACCTCCGCATTCTCACAGAATGCAAACTGGTAAAACAAGAGCAGCACGGCAGGGAAATTTACTACTCCCTTGAAGTTGAAAAAATGAAAGAGATCGATAAGTGGATTGACCAATTCAGAAAAATCTGGGAAACCCGTTTCAATCAACTTGACAAAGTATTATCAACCATTAAAAAACAAAAAAAATGAACGACTTACTATTTGATTTTACCCTGGACAAATCAAAAAAAACGGCATTTATAAACAGGGAATTTGATGCAGACCTTTCGTTGGTATGGGATGCTTTTACCAAACCGGAAATTCTTGATCAATGGTGGGCACCTAAACCCTGGGCATCAAAAACAAAGGTGATGAATTTTGAACCGGGCGGACGCAGGTTTTACGCCATGGTAAGCCCTGAAGGACAGGAACGTTGGTCCGTTCAGAAATACACTTCAATCAGCCCCAAAAAAAATTTCAAATTTTTGAATGCTTTTGCAGACGAAAATGAAAATCCAGAATTGCCGGGCTCGGAATGGGATCTCAATTTCACCGAGGAAAACGAAAGGACAAAAGTGAGTGTCACTATCTATAATGAATCGCTTGAACGCATGGAGAAGATGATTGAAATGGGCTTCAAAGAAGGATTTATGATAACATTGAATGAATTAGAAGCGTTACTATCAAATTTAAATAAATAACGCTATGAAAAAGTATGGACTAAAGATTTTGGTTGCGTTAATAATAGTAAATGCAATGGGTTGTGGAAATTCTCAACAGGGTACTCACAATAAAAGTAAAATTGATACAATAGCTAATCAAACTTTGACAAACAAAACTGATATGATTAAACAAAAAATAACCCCTTGTCTTTGGGTTGAGACAAAAGTGTCTATTCCTACCATGTTGACCAGTGATCCTGCTATCTTGACCACCCCTGGTATGGCGGTTCATTTTCT